>Ga0210377_10002398_pt1 | contig 16479 bp, 20 predicted proteins | sample PLM4_65_b1redo_FD_155480 | JGI IMG/M metagenome (GOLD analysis project Ga0210377, IMG submission 155480) | Groundwater sediment microbial communities from an aquifer in East River, Colorado, USA - PLM4_65_b1 redo | ecosystem: Environmental > Terrestrial > Soil > Riparian zone | place: USA: East... | reverse complement strand
CGAGCGAAGGTCCTGACGCTTCAGGCTCTGGCAGAGGAAGAGCTGATGCTGGTCCTGCAGCGCGCGCTCGACGATCAGGAGCGGGGTTTGGGCCGCCTGGCCGTCGAGGCCGAGGACGAGGCGCTTCGCTTTATCGCCGGACTCAGCTCCGGCGACGCCCGTGTGGCACTGAACACCTTGGAACTGGCGGCCCAGATGGTTGATCGGCAGCCCGAGGGGAGCCGGAGGCTGACCCTGAGGCTGGCCCAGGAGGCGGGGCAGCGGCGGGCGCTGCTCTACGACAAGGCCGGGGAGGAGCACTACAACCTGATCTCTGCCCTGCACAAGAGCCTGCGTGGAAGCGACCCCGACGCGTCGCTGTACTGGCTCGCGCGGATGCTGGCCTCCGGAGAAGATCCGCTGTATCTTGCCCGACGCCTGGTCCGCTTTGCGTCGGAAGACGTCGGCAACGCCGATCCGCAGGCGCTCCGGGTGGCTCTGGCCGCCAAGGAGGCGTACCACTTTCTCGGCTCCCCGGAGGGTGAGTTGGCGCTGGCCCAGGCCGCCGTCTATCTGGCTACCGCGCCCAAGTCGAACGCCATATACACGGCATTCGGCGAGGCGCAGCGGGATGTGGAGGAGGCGCCGCTCCAAGGGGTGCCATTACATTTGCGAAACGCCCCCACTTCCTTGATGAAGGAGTTCGAGTACGGCGCCGGCTATCAGTACCCGCATGACCTGCCGGAGGCGTTTGCCGATCAGGACTACCTGCCAGAAGGCTTGAAGGGCCGGGTGTACTACCACCCCACTGATCGTGGCCTTGAGGCCGAGATCGGGCGACGGCTCAAAGAGTGGCGCCGCCGCAAGGTGGGGATATCGTCGTAACGGAGAGGAGGTGATTGGATGCGGAAGCTTCTAGTCATGATCGCGCTGGCAGTCGCTATGACATGGGGTCTTGGGACTCCCGCCGCCTGGGCAAAGACATGACCCAAGCTCTACAAACAGTGCCAGGAGGCGCTGAAGACGTCGAAGGCCGATGCGGCCACTAAAGAGAAGGTCAAGAAAGCTTGCGAAGACGGCATCGGGCTCCACAACGATGGGAAGCACGCCGAGTCCGCTGAAAAGCTGAAGGACGCTCTGGCGCAGCTTGAGAAGAAGTAGGAGTCGTAGTTCCCGGTTGGCTGGATTAGCGAGAGGGGCTCCGTTTAGGAGCCCCTCTCGCCGTAAGCCGCAAAGAGCGCGCTCGGCTGATTAGAATAGGGAGAAAGGATGGCCAACATCAGAACGGTCGGAGTGGTCGGGGCTGGCCTCATGGGATCGGGGATCGCCCAGGTGGTCGCGCAGGCAGGGTACTCTGTTATCGTGAGGGAGGTGGAGCAGCGCTTCCTGGACAAAGGGTTGAAGGGGGTCGAGGGGCAACTGCAGCGAGCAGTCGAGAAGGGACGGATGACCGTTGAGGAGAAGGCCAAGCTCCTCGGCCGGATCAGGTGGACTCTGAGCCTTGAAGATCTGAAAGGGGTTGACCTGATCATCGAGGCGATCATCGAGGACCTCGCCTTGAAACAGGAGCTGTATCGCGCCCTCGACGGCCTTTGCCCGCCGGCGACCATCTTTGTCAGCAACACCTCATCCATCAGCATCATTGCAATGGCCTCCGTGACCGGCCGTGCCGACCGGTTCGCGGGCCTGCACTTCTTCAATCCCGTTCCAGTGATGAAGTTGGTGGAGGTGATCCGAAGCATCCGGACCAGCGAGGAGACCTATCGGACCCTGTTCGACTTCGCCAAGTCGCTCGGGAAGGAGCCGGTTACCACCAAGGACAATTGTGGGTTCATCGTGAATCGCCTCCTTCTTCCCTACCTCCTCGACGCCATAAGGGCTCTGGAGGCGGGCGTTGGCACGGTAGAGGACATCGACAAGGCGATGACACTCGGCTGCAATCACCCGATGGGTCCTTTCACGCTGGCCGACTTCGTGGGGCTCGACACCACCTACTTCATCGCCAACGTCATGTTCGAGGAGTATCGGGAGCAGCGCTACGCGCCGCCACCGCTCCTTCGAAAGATGGTCGTGGCCGGCTATCACGGGCGGAAGTCTGGGCGGGGCTTCTACGACTACTCCGGTCCGACGCCGGCGGTGACGGATCTGGGGCTTTGACCCTAGCGGCCCGGCCCGCCAAGCGAGAATGCTTCCACGTGGTCAAAACGGCAGAAGGCTAGACTGACCTGCCCTCAGTTGTATCCGCGTGTCTTGGCCTCTCGTGCCCTTTTTCGCTTGACAGGTCAAGGGTAAGTCTGATATGAGCCTGGGAGAATCGGTGGCGGTCGGGTGGGGTTATCAGCTCATAATCTCAAAGGAGGAGGGCATGACAAAGGCGGAGTTGGTGGACAAGATTGCCAGGGACTCTCACATCACCAAGAAGGCTGCCGAGACGGCCCTGCACAGTTTCGTCGCTGGGGTTCGGGACTCCTTGAAGAAGGGAAAGAAGGTAACCCTGGTTGGCTTCGGGACGTTCGGCGTGGCCAGGCGGGCCGCCCGGAACGGTCGCAATCCTCAGACTGGTGCAGTCATCAAGATCAAGGCCGCCAGGGTGCCACGGTTCAAGGCGGGCAAGGCCTTGAAGGACGCCGTAAAATAGGAAAGGGGATCATCAGGACTCTGATCTAGCAGCCCTTCAGCCGGCACTCACGGAATACAATGAAGAGGGGGGATATTTTCCCCCTCTTTGTTTTTTAATAGAGTTCCATGTTCCAAGTTTTCAAAAATCACGTGTTCCTCCTTAACTAGGAACCTGGCACCTGGAACCAATCCTCACAGCCGCCCTAGGGTGGTAATCCGCCGTCTGGCTCGCTTCGGGGGGCGTCGGGCGTTGCCCTTCATCTTCCGAGGTCCCAGGGCTTCGGAGGTCGGCTCGTCGTCTTCCTGAGATCCACCGTCATCCTCTTCACGGAGGGCGCGGTTTAAGGGCTCTTCAAACTCCTCGGCCGAGATGACCACCGCGCCTTTCTGCTCTGCTTCATTCCCCAAGGCGCGGTCCGAGGTGACCACGACCGATCCTGCAGGCGTCTTCTCCACCAGCCGCAGGATGGCCTGATCCGCCCGTTCCCCACGGCGCGAGAAGACGACCCGCACGCCGGCAACCAGTGCCGCCCGCTCGCTGGCTCCGCCTCGTTCCCAGCCGTCGAAAACAACGGTGATCCGGTGGCCCTTCACGCGTCGGTAGGCGCTCAGCGCCGCCAGGAGGGCGTCGCGTCCCTCCTCCAGGTCCCGACGATCAAGGGGCGCGAGCCGGGGAGAACGGCGGATGACGTTATAGCCGTCAATCACGATCCACATGGGCGGAAGCGGCGTGGACGACCTGAAGCAGGCCTCGAACGGCAGCGGCCGGATCGACAGCCGACATCACGGCAGAGATCGAGGCCACGCCATCGGCGCCCGCCGCGATCACCTCGGCGGCATTCGATGCGGTGACCCCTCCAATTCCCAGGATCGGCAGCTCGATCCGCCTTCTGACCTCCCGGAGTCGCTCAAGACCGATGGGAGGTCCATAGGCCGCCTTCGATGGAGTAGGGAACACTGGACCCAACACGATGAAGTCGGCCCCTTCTTGCGCCTCCATCGCCTCTTCGACGGTGTGACAGGAGATGCCGACCAGCCGGCTCGCCCCGAGCAAGCGCCGCGCCTCGGCCGGTGGAAAGCTGGTTCGGGCGAGATGAACGCCGTCAAGCGGAAGGGCCATAGCTAGATCAATTCGGTCATTGATGAGGAAGGCAGCACTTCGGCTGCGCACAATGGGGAGGAGCCGTTGGGCGAGTTCATAGAGGGTTCGCGAGGAGAGATCCTTCTCGCGAAGCTGGATGGCTTTCGCTCCTCCCTCAAGCGCGGCCTCGACCACCGCCTCGAGGGGCCGGCCTTGTGTCTGGGAGCGGTCGGTGACAACGTACAGACCCCATGAAGCAGGTTCACGCTTCATTGTTCACGGTTCACCGTTCAAAAGGTCACGGTTCACAGTTCACGGTTCACAGATAAGACGAAGGGATGCTTGATAGCTCTTGCTGTCAACTGTGAACTGTCAACCGTGAACCACTACAGCTCGACCATTCCTTCGAGCGGGCTCGAGGCGGTGGCGTAGAGCTTCTTGGGAATCCGCCCGGCCAGGTACGCCAGTCGCCCGGCGATGACAGCGTGTCGCATCGCCTCAGCCATCGCCACCGGATCTTTGGCGCACGCGATCCCGGTGTTCATCAGGACCCCGTCGCATCCCAGCTCCATGGCGATGGTGGCATCGGAGGCCGTACCCACTCCCGCATCGACAATGACCGGGACTCGCGCCGCCTCGAGGATGATCTTGATGTTGTACGGGTTCCGTATGCCGAGGCCGGAACCGATCGGGGCGCCAAGCGGCATCACGGCGGCAGCGCCGGCGTCCTCCAGCTTCTTGGCCATGACGGGATCGTCGTTGGTGTAGGGCAGGACGACGAATCCCTCCTTCACCAGGACCTTCGTTGCCTTCAGGAGCTCCTCATTATCGGGGAAAAGGGTCCGCTGATCGCCGATCACCTCCAGCTTGACCATATCAGAGAGGCCGACCTCTCTGGCCAGGATCGCGGTCTTGATCGCCTCCTCGGCAGTGTAGCAGCCAGCGGTGTTGGGCAGGAGCGTATACTTCTTCGCGTCGATGTAGTCTAGGAGCGACTCCTGGGTCCGATCCAGGTTCACCCTTCTTACCGCCACCGTCACGATCTCAGCGCCTGAGGCCTCGTGCGCCCGCTGCATCGATCGGTGATCGGGGTACTTCCCCGTCCCGACGATGAGCCTGGACCGAAACTCCCTTCCGGCAAACTTGAGGGTGTCGCTCTTCTCCATCGCCTTGTCCTCCCGCGCCCCTTCGTCTCTCATTCGGAACCGCCCGCCATGAAGGTGATGATCTCCAGCTTGTCGTCTGCTCTTAGGGTCGTCTTGTCGTACCGCTCCCGCTTGATGATCTCCAGGTTGAGCTGGACGGCGACTCTCAGAGGGTTGATGTTCAGCTCCTCCAGGAGTGCGGTGATGGTGGCGCCATCTGTCACTTCGAGCTTCTTGCCGTTGACCATCAGTTCCACGTCGAGTGACCTATCCGCTATCCCCCAAGACCTGTGAGGCCGTCGTGTTGTCGCCCAAGCAGGCGGCGGATGACGTTCGCCGTGCCCCGGGTCATCCGGTACTGGTGCAGATCACCGGGATCCACCCAGCGCGCTTCTTCCACCTCCTCCGACGGAGAGAGGTCGCCCTGCAGCCACCTCGCGCGGTAGTCCAGGATAACGTAGTGATACCGCAGGCGCCCCTCGGCGTCGGGGATCATCCGCTCCACGACCTCGGCGGCTTCCTCGACGACCACCTCGATCCCGCACTCCTCGCGGAGCTCTCGGGCGACGGCCGCTTTCAGTTCCTCTCCCGGGTGGACGGCTCCGCCTGGCAGGCTCCAGAGGCCTCGACCCGGCTCTGCGCCGCGCTTCGCCAGGAGCACTTTTCCGTCCTTCACCACCACCGCCCCCACGGCCAGGACGGGGTGATCCGGATATTCCCGATTCACGCCTCCCTCAAACAGCACGGCCGCAACCCCGTGAGGTGCGGCTGCGGCCGTCTTGACTGCGCCCGGTTCCCGCTTCCCTACGCTGGCATTACCCAGATCAGGTCTAAGGGTCGTCCCGATTCCATCCGGACGTCTCAGCAACCGCGCCCCTAGCGGACTATCTTACCTTACCCCAGGCATACCGACTTGTCAATGTGGAGCGGGTGGGCCGTCCGCTACGAGGTCGAGGGCGTCCCAGATTCAGATTCATGTTCGGTATCACTCACGCCCGCTGAAAGTCGGCTTCCGCTTTTCCGTGAAGGCCTTCACCCCTTCTCGGAAGTCGGCGGTCTGGCTGCTCAGAGCGATGAGCTGGGTCTCGTGTTCCATCTGTGTCTCCAGGCTCTCATGTTCACTCAGCAAGAAAAGCTGCTTGGCCCGTCCGAGGGCCAGGGTGGGGCCGGCGGCCAGCTCCGCCGCCAGGGCGTTCACAGCGGCCGCGAACTCGGGATCCGGTACCACCCGGTTCACCAGGCCCCAGGCCTCTGCCTCCCTCGCCGTGAGGACCCTGTTAGTATAGGTCAACTCCAGGGCGCGCCGTCGCCCCACCAGCCGCGGGAGGAAGTAGCTGGAACTGCCATCCGGGGTGGCCCCGATCTTGGAGTAGGCCATGGTGAACCTGGCAGACTCGGCTGCCACGGCCAGGTCGCAGGCCATGGCCAAGCTCATTCCGGCTCCGGCGGCCACGCCGTTGACCCCGACGATAACCGGCTTCGCCATCCGACTGATGCGGGAGATGATACCGTGGAAAAACATCAGAAGCCGTTTCAGGTGGAGTGAGAGTGTCTCAGCGCGTTCGGCGAACTCGTTCACATCTCCGCCGGCGCAGAAAGCCTGACCGGCGCCGGTAAGGACCACTGCGCGGACCTCCGGATCCTCGTCGCAGGCCAGCACCACCTCCAGGAGTTTCTCCACCATTCGCAGATTCAGGGCATTATATCGATTGGGTCGATTCAGGGTGATAGAAGCTACGTGGCCCCTAACCGCATAGATCAACTCCTCGTGTTTCATCCTCCCTCTCCCTTCTGTGGGTCGATCGTCCCGACCCGAGCGGCCGCCGCATGGACTCCCGCTCCGCTCCATGGCGAAGTCGCTCGTGCCGTTCCAACTTTATCCGCCTAACGACAAAATGATCCACAGGCATTTGGATCGGTCGTCGCATAGTGTGGCCATTTGTCCGAATGAGTTGGAACGGCATTAGCGTGACTGGACCACCAGGAGGAACGCGGCGGCGGTGCCAATGAGGAAGGCCGACACCCAGGAGACATCGATGAGGGCATCTGGCCAATGACTGAGAATGGCAATGCTGTCGATCGCACCGATGACTACCGCAAATGGCTCCTGCCACCTCTTCTTCAGGCGACCCTCTCGAAAGGCGCGAATCAGGTTGAAGTAGGGAACGACTCCAGGAAAGAGGACGCAGACCAGCAGGACGAGTGTGAACCAGCCCCAGTTCGCCTCGACTGCGTGGTTGTAGAGGAGGACCAGGTTAAACCCGGTTACGCCGCAAAACACCAATCCGAGGAGATGCTCGGCCCGAAGCCGCTCATCGGGGCTGCGTCTTTCTTGCATACGGGCTCTCCGCTGCCAGCGTCATGTGCGTCGCGGAAGGATGACGACAACCGGGATCGCCGTGGTGGCCAGGGGGCCACGACAGCGACGACGCGGATGGCTTGGAGGCCGCCGGCATTCGACGGATCCTGAAGCCACGCGAGCCCCTCGAGCGCTGAGCTGTCCCCCTGGATCACTCTCTTGCTGCGCCCTCTCGCTGGCGCCCAGGCTGACTCCGCCGACTCAGCATGAGATAGAACCCGAGCGCCACAAGGCCCAGGCCAGCCGCCCCCCAGATGATCTGGTGCGCGGGCGCGTCCCAGTCCGGTTGGCTCATCATCAACAGGAGCAGCAGGGTGGTGCCGAGGAGGGCTGTGATCTCACCAGCGGCTTCACGCCGGATCATTCGACGGAGGAATGGAGGCGCCTTGTACGGCATGCTGAAGGATCACACGAAGAGGCCACCGTTCACGCTGATCTGCTGGCCGGTGATATAGTCACCATCGGACGACACCAGGTAGATGACGGCGCGGGCCACCTCCTCCGGGCGACCCAGGCGCTTCATTGGGATCTGGTCGATGAGGCGCTTCAGTACTCGCTCCGGAATAGTCCGGACCATGTCGGTTTCCGCGAACCCCGCAGCGACGGCATTCACTGTGATCCCCTTGCTCGCCAGTTCCTTGGCCAGGCTTTTGGTGAAGGCCATGATCCCGGCGGTGGCGGCGGCATAGTTGGCCTGGCCGAAGTTACCGGCCTGACCGGTGAAGGCGGTCATGTTCACGATTCGTCCCCACCCCTTTGCCAGAATCCCTTCGATAAATGCTTTTGAACAGTAAAACGTGCCGTCGAGGTTCACCGACAGCACCCGCTGCCATTGGGCATGGTCCATTTTGACAAAGGTCTTGTCGCTGATGACGCCGGCGTTGTTCACCAGGATGTCGATCGGCCCAAGGGACTCTTCCACCGCCTGCCTCATCGCGATCACTTGGTCGTAATCGCTGACGTCAGCCTGGCAGACCACCGTCCGTCGCCCCTTGGCTATGATCGCGTTGGCCACGTCTTCGGCCATGGTTTTGTTCACTGCATAGTTCACCGCGACATCGGCCCCTTCGTCCGCCAACGCCAGCGCGATGGCGCGACCAAGCCCGCGCGAACTTCCGGTGACCAGAGCGGTCCGCCCTTTGACCCTCAGTGCCGGCCCGTTCACTAGGCTGCCTCCGAGAAGCTCGTGATGATATATGTCCCGCTCTTGGAGTCCCGCTTCAGGTCGATGATATTGTGCTTGGCGGCATCCTCAAGCAGTTTGGAGAACGTGCTGTAACCATAGTAGCCTTCGTTAAAGGACGGTCGCTTGCGGATCATCGTCTGCTTGACCATTGACCCCCAGAGCACCTCTTTGTTCTCCCGCATGAGGGCCTGGATGGAGTCGCTCAGGAGCTGGAACGCCTCCGCTTTCTTCTCGGGCAATCCAGAGATCACGGGGGGCTTCTTGGGGGCGCGGATCAGGTCTTCGTAGTAAATGAATTCGTCGCAGTTGTCCACCAGCAGTTCCGAGACCGAATTCTTCACTCCAAGACCAATGACCTCCTTGTTATTCTCTCGCAACTTCGAGACCAGGGGCGAGAAATCGCTATCGCCCGAAACGATGACAAAGGTGTCGAGATGCTCCTTGGAGAAGGCCATGTCCATCGCATCCACCGCCAAGCGGATGTCCGCGCTGTTCTTTCCGCTAATTCGTTTCTGCGGGATGTCGATCAGCTCGATAGCCGCTTCGTGGAGGGCCCGCTTGTGGTCAGCGTAGCGACCCCAGTCTGCGTAGGCCCGCTTGACCAGGATTTTCCCCTTTTCCACCAAGCGCTCGAGCACAAGGCCGATCTCGAACTGTTTGTGCTTGGCCTCCTTGATCCCGATAGCGATGTTCTCGAAGTCGATGAAGAGGGCCAGCCGCTTCTCTTCGTTCATAGAGCTCCTTTCCCTTCGGCGCTCTCCAGGCGACGCCGACGCCGTGGCGGATCAACCACGCTTTCACAAGCCGGAACAACCCCCAAATCTGAGATAAGCCTAAACACGCTGTGTCTGCGCTGTCAACAGTTTTAATCGGACAACCGAAGCCGGTCTCTGAACGCCTACGGAGCACCTGAACGGAGAGGCTCAGCAGGCCGCCGAGTCTATTGGCGCCTGGGGATCGATCGTCGTCGCTGCTTTGAGCGTTCCCTCTTACCTGCCCACTTGAGGCATCACCGCCCCTCTCGCTCCTTCGTTCCACTCCCTTCCTTCTGCTCATGCCGATGCTGGTGGCGGTGCTTGACCCACTCCAAGATTTGATGCCGGTAGTAATGCAGGACGAGAAGCGCTACGCCAAGCAGAGCGAGCAAGGCAAAAAGACTGAAGTACTGGTTTCCGCGGACCTGCGTCCCCTGGACGGAGAGGAGCCACGTGCCTGGGATGCGCCCGACGGTACTCACCAGGAGAAAGGTACCGAATGGCAGAGGGCTGACCCCGAGGATGAAGCATAGCGTATCCTTCGGGAAACCCGGGATCAAAAAAAGCAGGAAGACGACCAACTCCCCTTTGGCCTGGGTCAGGAAGTCGAACTTATGGTAGGTCTCTTGCGTCACGAGCCGGCGGACGAAAGGGAGTCCTAGCCAGCGGCCCAGGCCAAACCCCAGACAGGAACCGAGGGTCAGGCCGATGGTAGAATAGATAAGGCCCGGGAGCGTCCCGAAGAGGTACCCCCCGAGTATCCCCGTCGCCTCACCAGGGATCGGTGCCAACACCACTTGCAGGGCCTGGAGCAGGATGAAGACGATCGGACCGTACGGGCCGGCGTCTTTGACGTACTGCCCGATCGCCTTTTTGTTTGCGTAGAATTCAAACAACTCTCGGTATCGATCGAAGGCGAGCCAGCCATTCAGAAGGAGAAAGGCGAATGTTAGGCCGGCAACGCCCGCGAGAATTGCACCGATCAGGATTGTTTTCTTCAATGGCGATCGTTGCTCCAATGGCCCGGGCCGGACGCTGGCGGCTACTGCGCCCCAGCAGGAGGCGGTGGGCCCCGTTAGACCCTGCCGGCCTTACCTTGCTGCATCACCGGGCAAGTGTCAAGTGCGGGTGGCAAGGATCAGGACTCGTCTTGTGAAGAGAAGAGGATGGAGGTGTTGGCGCTGCCGAAGAGCGCACCCCGGTTATTAAGAGAGGGGAGAGAAATGGCCGGGTGGGCTTTACGAGCACGGAAGGCCCTTGGCCGTCAACGCGCTCTGAGTGCATTCTCAGGAGGTATACGTCGAAGTTCGAACAATCTGACCCTTTTTCTACGGCACTGACCTGAGACCTGTGCGCACGGTAATGCGAGGTGCCCATACCTCAGCTCTTCTTACCCGTTAATGCGAACGATTGTCAAGAAAAAATCGTTCCATACAATGCGGTTGGGGGAGACAAACAGCCTAGCTGACCTTCGTATTTCGATCGCGAAAGGCCGGTGATGCCCGCCATTTAACTCACAACTGATCGCGTTCGATCACCTTGACATCGCCGGGTCAATGACCTATCCTAACTCGGCGGAGTCGGGGATGAATCATGCTAGGCCCCGACAAGCATGCCCTGGTAGGGTAAGGCCATCATCCGGTCTGTCGGGGTTGTGCTTTTCGAAAGGGAGGTGGCGTTCGTGCCGATTTATGAATACCAGTGCCAGGCCTGCAATCACAGGTTCGAGGTCATCCAGAAGATGTCTGACAAGCCGATCAAGAAGTGCGTGTTGTGCCAGGGGAAAGTCCAGAAGATTCTCTCTGCCCCGGGCCTCCTCTTCAAAGGCTCGGGGTGGTATGTGACCGATTACGCCAATCCTGAGCGGAAGAAGGCGATGGAGGCGGACAAGAAAGCAGCCTCAGGCGACAGCGGAAGTGCCAAGGCCGAAGGCAAGGCCGAGAGTAAGGCCGAGAGTAAGGGGTCGAAGAAAAGCGACACCAACTAGCTCAAGCCAGATCGAACAGTCACGCAAGGACTCAGGCGAGGAATCCTCCTCGCCTTTTTCGCTTTGGAGTCTGGCGCGAATGAGAGCATCAGGACGTCTCATGCTCGGCGAGATGTCCGGTACGAGCTGCCCCTTTCCCCCTCCCGATCGTCTCAGGCCGCCTGGAGTTCATGGGAAAAGTCGTCCTGGATCCGTCAACGCTTCCGAGTGAAGGTGATTGAACCGGAACTAGAGGGCGGATGGACTCTTTCCGCGGTCCCCCTCAAAGGGGGCGTCCAGGATCGGCTCTGCGACGTTGTGGCCGTTCAAATGGCAGGTATCATTGAGAAGGGCAACGTTCGCTGTTTCACGATTGAACAGGATCTCAGTCACGGCGGTGTTGTCTGTCTTGAGCCAAAACATGCGATTCAAGTCGAGACCCAGAATGGAGCAGAGATACACCTTGATGACGCCGCCATGCGTCACGACCAGCACGTTCCCATCGGGGTGCTCCTTTCGGAGATCCTCAAGGGCGGCGATCGCCCGCTGCTGAAAGGCGCGGATCCCTTCTCCTCCCGGCGGTCCTGGAGCCTCGAGTGGACTGTTGTGCCAGCGATCGTACGCATCGCCATAGATGGCTCTGATCTCCTCTGCGGTCTTCCCTTCCCACCCTCCCAACCGGATCTCTTGAAGGCCATCAACGGGTTGAGCTTGAAAGCCGACCGACTCGCCGAGCACGGAGGCCGTCTCCAGGGCCCGCCGGAGTGGGCTGGTGTAGAAGCCAGCAAATGGTCGCCCCTGTAGCCGCGAAGCGAGCAGCGCCGCTTGCGCTCGGCCGCGATCGCTCAGACCGGGGTTCATGTGTCCCTGGACTCGACGGTTCTGATTCCAGGTCGATTCCGCATGACGGATGAGGATCATTCTTCGCCTGCTTCTCTCGTCGTCTGCCGGTCTGTCTGTCAGAAGCGGTCAGTTCCAGAAGGCCCGGGAGTCCGTCTTCTCATCGGCCCCCCGCCCTTCGCCGTCGGTGTTCCCGCCTGATGGCCGCCTCGGCCATCCGTCTGCGGTCTTCATCGGTTTCGGGAATCAGCGGCGGAACGTGGCATGGTTTCCCGTCGCCGCCAAGGGCGACGTACACGATGTAGGCGGAAGAGATGTGGGTGCGGCGCCCGGTGAGAAGGTGCTCCGTCTCCACCCTGACCCCGCTCTCGATGGAGGTGGTGCCAACGAAGTTGACCGAAGCCTTCAGGATCACTAGGTCTCCGACGCGGGCTGGCGCCAGAAAGCTCATGCTGTCGATCTCCGCGGTCACACAGTGCCGCTTCGCATGACGGACAGCGGCCACCGCTCCGGCCTCGTCGACCAGGCGCATGATATTGCCGCCATGAACCGTCCCCAGCGCATTCGCTTCGTGAGGCAGCAACAGGTGGCTCATCTCCACACGCGAGAGACTGACCGGCCGTCCTTCCACGTTTAACCCTCCTTCTCGCCTGTTCCGTCGTCTCGCTCGACGCGGCGTGATTCACTCGTGCCGTTTCAACTGTATCCTTCTCACATCACAATGACCCGCAGGCATGTGGATCGACCGTCGCAGAGCATTGTCATGTGTCCGAACACGTTGGAACGGTACTCGCCCTGGTGCATCGGCTCACTCAGCCTCGATGAACTCCAGCGGAGGCGCAGGGATGAGCTCCCGCTCCGCCTCCAGCATCATCAGAAAGTGGCGCAACCCTTCGAGGTGGCGCGGGGTCAAGTCAAAGGAGAGCCGTTCTTTCAGATAGGTCGAACAGGCCTGGCGGCTCAACTTCACCCGTTGATAGACCGCCTCGCAGATCTCATCGAGCCGTCCGAGGCTGTATGCCTTGGAGCAGAGCAGGGCATGGTGAAGCCGATGTGTCTCCTCCCGATGAGCCCGGTAAAAGTCACGGCGGACCGCCCAAACCGCGAAGACAAAGGGCAGGCCCGTCAAGTCCTTCCACCCCTGGCCAAGATCAAGGGTGTAGGGCAGTCGGCCCCTGGCCTGAAGTGCCGGGTCACCGATCATCAAGACCCCGGCGACCTCCTCAGGGAGCCGGTTGAGGGCCTCCACTTCGGTGTGCAGATACCGTGGCTTGACGCCGAATCCTTTTGCTAGAAGGAGCTTCAACAGGAAGACCGAGGTGAGGGAGTCCTTGTTTAAAAGGACCAGACTCCCATCCAGGTCGAACGGGCTTACGCGGCTCAAGAACAGGACGCTTTCGACCGGACCGTCGGACGCGATCGCCAAGTCTGGAAGGATGAGATATCGGTCCGGATGGCGCGCGTACTCGATGGCGGAGATCACCGACATATCGAGCTTGCCCGTGCGAAGCATGCGGTTCAGCTCGGTCGGGGTTCCGTCAACAATCCGGCACGCGGCAGGGATCGCGCCTTGCTCGATCCCGTAATAGACCGGCTCGCAGTTGATATATGCCACCCTGCCTACTGTCGGCTTCACCGGGTTGCTCCCTCGCGCTGATACAGGATGTGACCATCCACCATGCTGAAGGTGACCGAGTCATCCGAGGCTTGGTGAACCAACCATCCGTACGGGTCGGCATTGTCGAAATCATTGATCGCAAGGGCGATGAGGTCCGCTCGCTTGCCCGGCTCGAGTGAGCCGATTGCACTAGCCATGCCGAGTGCGGAGGCCCCACCGAGGGTTGCCATCGTCATAAGCTGCTTCGCCGTGACGGCCCCGCCATAGAGCGCCAGCGCGAATCGCATCTCGTCCCAGAGGCTCAGCGTCTCGTTGCTGCCCAGCGAATCGGTCCCCAGCCCGACTCGAAGTCTGGCCGCCAGGTAGCGGGGCAGCGGGGCGGTTCCGACCCTGAGGTGGTAATTGCTGCGTGGGCAGAGGGCCAATGCAACCCCATGCCGTTGCAGCAATTCCAGATCGGACCCCCCCACGTGGACGGCGTGGACTGCCAGCAGTCGCTCCGAGAGCAGGCCACATCGAGCGAGGAACGCGACCGGGCTCTCCCCGCAGACTCGATGTGACGGCGAACGCCGGCCCACGAGTGGCAGCAGGTCGCTGGCGATCGGCCCGAGACCCAGCCCCACGTACGCGACCTCTTCAGGCGATTCGGCCAAGTGGATCGTCGCCGGGAGGTTCCAGCGGCGCAGCAGGTCGGCGCATCGCTCGAGCAGCGGCTCGGACAGGCTATACGGCGCGTGGGGCGAGAGGCCGACCGACAACAGACTTCCGCTGGCTTCGACCGCCAGCGAGGAAAGCGCCTCCTCCGCGGCCGTGAGCCGTTCCATGGCCTGATCAGGGTCGAGACCCAGGACCTCTTGAAAGACGATGCCGCGGAGCCCTAGAGCCTTGAGGGGGGCAAGGCTGGCGCCGGAAGAGGTGATGTCGGCTACGCAGGTGACCCCGCTCCTCAGTAGGGATGCTGCGCCCGCGCTCGCAGAGGTGGCGAAGAATGCGCCATTCAGGCCGGACCGGAGGGTGAGCAACGCGGCTGCCCATTCGGTGAACGACCGGCCGAGAGGAAGGCGGCCGTGCAACCCGGTCAATTCCAGGTGGGTGTGGGCATTGACCAGGCCCGGCAGGAGTATCGCGCTGCCGAGGTCTTCGTGGGGCTCCGCTGGGAAATCCCGGATGAGGGCGGACGCTTGACCCACCGCCCCAATAACCCCATCACGAATTAACAGGCCACCGTCCACAAGGGGAGGGGCGGATATCGGAAAAAGGAGACGGGCGGTCAGGATCACGACAGGTCGTCCTCTGGTGGGGCCGAAAGCCGCCTTAGACGGCCGGGGTCGATTGCTGTCGTCTGGTCGCCTCGGCCTTCTCGAGCTCCAGCGGCGTGTTGACGTTCATGAATCCGAGGAGGTGAGGGTCCACCGCCCTCAGGGCGGGCTCTTCGATGGTTTTCACCTTGACCTTCGGGAAGAACCGGGCGATCTTCAAGATGCCCGTGTCGATCGCCTCCTTCACAAAGGGAAGGCAGGACTTGGCATACACCGCATGCATCGGTTGCAGTTCGCCTGCTACCCGCGGCACAACGACATCCCACCCCTCAGCCTCGCGGACGAGAAGGGTGATCAGGTTGGCGTTGAGGAAAGGCATATCACAGGCGGCAAAAAAACACCTGGGGTGTGAGGCGGCACTCAGCCCGGTATAGATCCCACCGAGCGAGCCGGAGTCTGGGATCAGATCTGGGATGACCTTGACACCCAGATAGGCGTAAAGATCGAGGTCATTGGCAATGATCAAGACCTCCGGAAAAAGCGTTGCGAGGCAGTCCACCGTGGCCTCAATCAGCCGCTTGCCCCCGAATTCGATGAAGGCCTTATTGAACCCCATCCGCGAGGACTTGCCGCCTGCCAGCACGACACCCGTCACCTTTCAGGCTTCGTCCTCTGCTGTCTCTGGCGCCTCCAGCGCGTCCAGATCGGTCATCTCCGGCTTCCCTGGCTCCTCGCTCGCTTCGGCCAGGAGCTCGGGCGGGGCCTCCTCGATGTCGAGCTCCTCCTTTTCCTCGTCTTCCTCCTCGGCTGTCACCCCCTCGCCGAGTGTTTCCTCGGCTGACAGGCTTCGGATCCAAGTCGGAATCCCCGCTGGAGGGAGCACTTCCTGAGGCAACGCGCCATGCGCCAATTCGGCCTCATAGGTCAGCTTTCCTGCCCCCATCTCTTCCAGGGCGATGTAGGTCGGTTTGATGCTCTTAGGGGCAATCAGCGGCTCGCCGCCGCGCATCAGTTGCTTGGCGCGCTTGGCAGCGATGATCACCAAACGATACTTGCTATCCACGTGTGTCAGGAGCTGTTCCAATGGCAATAGCGGCATGACCACACTCCTCCTCTACCCGATTCCCTCGTCCAGAAAGGAGAGATCTGCTCGATCTCTGCGGGATCGCTCGGCAGTGATGATGCAGCGAAGCTGCTCGAGGGCGCTTTCGAATTTGTCATTCACCACAATATAGCGGTATTTCCGGTAGTGCTGGAGTTCCTCCCTGGCCCTGGCCAGTCGCCGGCGGATCTCCTCCTCGGAGTCGGTCCGGCGCTGCCGGAGCCTTGCTTCCAGCAACGAGAAGGTGGGCGGAACGACGAAGACGGACACCCCCCTCGGGTAGACCCTTCTCAGCTTGGCCGCCCCCTGGGTGTCGATGTCCAAGATGATATCGAGACCATCTGCGAAGTGCTTCTCCAGCAGGAGGCGGCTGGTTCCGTACAGGTGCCCATGGACCACGGCCCACTCGGCGAATTCGCCCCCCTCGATCATCTTCTGGAAGGTGGCCTCATTCACGAAGTGGTAGTCACGCCCGTCCTGTTCGTCTGGCCGCGGGGCGCGGGTGGTGAAAGACACGGAATGGACCAAGCGCGGGATCCGTCGCGCCGCCTCCTGGCACAGGGTGGTCTT
>Ga0210377_10002397_pt1 | contig 16483 bp, 11 predicted proteins | sample PLM4_65_b1redo_FD_155480 | JGI IMG/M metagenome (GOLD analysis project Ga0210377, IMG submission 155480) | Groundwater sediment microbial communities from an aquifer in East River, Colorado, USA - PLM4_65_b1 redo | ecosystem: Environmental > Terrestrial > Soil > Riparian zone | place: USA: East... | reverse complement strand
CTCCGGAGACTAGGCAACCGCGTCCGCGACGTAGTGCTTCAGCGCCTGCCCCGTCTCGCGCATCACCGCGAGGCGCTGATCGAGATTCTGGCCCATCGGCACGATGCGTCCGATCGGCACGCCGCGGTCGGTAATCACCATCGACTCGCCCTTGCGCATGAGGCGCAATTCGCCGGCTCCAAGGTCGTCTACTTCGCCGGCTACAAGCACCTCGGCGACCGCTACCGCATCGAGGACATCGAGGCCGCCTCCGACGTCGTCGTCTGGTGCTGCGACGAGCCGCCCGGCTTTAGCCCGCGCCGCCCGCAGGACCGCGGCTTCACCGGCAACATCGTCCAGGCCATGCACGCCTACGCCTCCGGCGCGCTCGGCGCACAGGCAATTGCGTTCAGCGCCACCGACCGCATCATCGCCATCGGCTCCGACCAGATGATGGCCGCGGTGGCCGCCGAAAGAAATCTGCGCCCAGTGCCTGCAGCCCCACGTCGACCCGCAGACCGGCAAGACCACCTACGTCTTCTCCTGCTTCAACCAGGACCAGCCTCTCGACCAGGTCGACTTCGGCGCCCTCGCCTAGCGCCTGGCGCAGAACGGAGTTCAGGAAAAACTCACCGCCCTCTGGATTGGCCGCTGCCTGAAGCTGCTACCGCCGCCCGCTGAGCGCAAGGCGGCTTGAGGTAGTGTCATAGCCTGAAGTTACGCTTCCGGCCAAAATCGGACGCTAGCGAGAAATCACATCAGTCGACCAAGAGGACTAACCGTCGGGCGTCACTCGGTCACCGGTTAGTGACAAGCGAACGCATTTTTTCCTTTCGGTGGGCGACGGACTTCGCTCAAGGCGCCGTCATTGTCGATGGCCCGAAGCAGATCTCTAGGTGGGCGACGATTTTCGCTCGGTGGCGCCATCATATCGGAGGCGAGGCTGGTAGGCGCAACTGGCTGGGCTAGGTGGCGCGTTGTCAATTTTCTCGAGCAAGGCTTCGTGAGGCTTTGTCTCCCTCTATCTTGCTGTCACAGTCGCCTAACCTCGCCCCCGCCAGAAAGCTCCCGGTTGCAAACTTAGACCCGAGCGCACCCACAGGCCGTTCCGGTAGGATGCACACATCCCGTCCTACTACGGCCAGCGCGGACATACACGGGCATTGGGGTAACTGCTATGACAACGCTCGAAGTTGCAAACTTTGCACAGATAGAACACGCTAAGTTGGAATTTGGCGACCTGACGGTATTGGTTGGCCCTCAAGCGACCGGCAAGAGTCTGCTTCTTCAATGGCTAAAAGTCGCGATTGACGCGCGAGAGGTTGTATATGCGCTTAAGGAGGCCGGACACGACATCAGCACCGACACTGCGCTTATTGACTTGGTGTTTGGCGAAGGCATGTCCGCTGCTTGGAAGGACGGCGAAACAAGGGTTTTCCTCGATAACAGACCAGTCCTGCCAAAGGTGTGGACTAGGGGTGTCAAAAAGAAGCAAGAAGGAAGGGTTTTTTACATTCCTGCGCATCGCGCGCTCTTGCTTGCCGAAGGATGGCCGGCCCCATTCCTGAAGCTAAACGCCGACACACCTGTTGTTGCAAGATTGTTCAGTCAGAATCTCTACCAGCGCTTCAGTGGTCGAAAAGCCTCGGACTTGTTTCCTGTGGAGCGCATCCTAAAAGAGGTGTACCGCCGACTCATCGATAAAGCTGTCTTTCATGGTGGCCGCGTAGAACTACAGAAGGATGGCCTGCGGTATCGACTCCGACTCTCGTACGATGATGGAGTCCACTTGCCTTTTATGACATGGACCGCTGGGCAGCGTGAATTTACGCCGCTAATGCTAGGTCTCTATCACCTATTACCGTCCCGCAAGTTGAAGAAGCGGAAGGAGATCGACTGGGTAATTATTGAAGAGCCCGAAATGGGTCTGCATCCCCAAGCAATCACCGTATTTATGCTTCTCGTTCTGGACCTGCTTTGGCGTGGCTACAAAGTGGTGATTTCCACCCATTCGCCACTTGTTTTGGACATCGTTTGGGCCATTCGCCAAATTGCGGCGTCCGGGTCGGGTCCCAAATTACTTCGTGAAGCATTCTCCGTACAGGGTTCGCAAGAGGTCGGCAAGGTCATGACAAATGCACTTCACGCCACCTATCGCGTTTACTTTCTCGACATTGCATTGGAGACGGGTAAGGTCACATCACGTGATATTTCGAATCTTGATCCGGGCTCCTCGGACGACGCAGAAGCCGAGTGGGGGGGCCTCACTGCATTCAGTTCACGCTTTGGCGACGCCGTTAGAGCTGCAATCAACGAGTCTCACAGGTAGTGGCAACGCGCCCTGTACTAATTGGACAGGCGCTAGCTGTTGGAAGCGCACTGCGGCCCCACGTGCGGAACGGCCTGGGCGCCCTTAGCGGAGGTGACCGCGGGCTTATCGCAGCAACAGAGCGCCCACGCGTAGGTGACAGCCTGAATCTTGATCTAGCTATGCAGCCCGAATTCCCCGAGGCACATCGATGGGACTACTTATTGTCAATCCCAAACATTGCCCAAATTGTCGGTGTTGAGCCGCACACTGCGCGGGATGACGAAATAAATGTTGTCATATCCAAGCGGCGCAACGCAGTCGACTACTTGCGCGATCATCTACCTGCGCACCACCGCGTAAGCCAGTGGTACTGGCTCTCGAGCGGTCCCGTCAGATTCAGCAAAATGGAGCGGGCCAGACGCCTACTTGACCAGAATGGCATTCGTTTTGAAGGCAGGATGCTCCGCTCGTTCGGATAGGGTTTGCCACAAATGGCGAAAAAGCGCCAAGACACATATCGCGGCCCGCTGTCAGCTGTTCAGATTGCAGAGGGTATGAATGCTGCTGAGCAAAACGCTTTCCGACTGGCCGAAGACGCGGCCATCCTTCTCGCTGCTGGCCGGTTGCCAACCGCCGCTTCACTTGCGACCCTTTCCATCGAGGAAGCTGGCAAGGTGGCCATACTGAGAGCCCTATCCGTCGCAACTTCCAAAGCAGAAGTTGCCGATGCGTGGAGAGATTATCGCTCGCATACACGCAAGAATGTGACGTGGCTCTTGCCCCAGCTTGTTGCTGGCGGCGCACGCAAGTTAGATGATTTGCGCCCGCTATTCGACAAGGAGTCTGACCATCCTTTTGTTCTCGACCAAGTCAAACAGCTTGGGTTCTACACCGATTGCTTTGGCAATGCCCGCTGGGCCAGTCCTACCGATACTGTGGATGGCTCCGTCGCGCGCCAGTTGGTTCGAATCGCCCAAATACTTGCTCAGAATCGCAAGCACACCGAGACCGAGGTCCGCCTTTGGATAGAGCATGTTGGCCCGGTCTTCAAGCAAGACCACGGCTGGATGAAGCACGCGTTGGCGAATTGGTATGCCGCTATGCAGGAGGCTGGCCTCGCACCTGATGGCCCTAACAAGATGGAGCAGTTCATCCGGAATGGTATTCAACAAAGCGGGTCCAAATAGTGCAGGAGTCCGCCTCTACCCATTGCCGTAGCCATTTCGTATCTTCAACACCCTTCGCGACGTTTTCTTGCAGCTTTCCGTGGCAACGTTTGAATGCGGCGAGCGCTACAGGTTGTTCATCTAACTAGCAGCCCCTTTTACTTTGGCGTCTACGAACCAAGGGGTTGTTGGCCTAATTCTGGCGGGCGCCGACTTGGCGGTTGGATGATCTGTTTGGGTCGAAAGCGGTCTCTTGCGAATGACTGCAATCGGCCATAAGCGGACACATTAGAAGCCGGAAGCTCTCAATCAATGCGGAACCCAACCGGCGTGATCCACGGGTAGGGCAGACCCGCTAGCTTCTGAGTGTCGTATGATAAGAGTGCTCAACGCCTAGCACGGATTCAGGAGATACCATGGCTCAAGACGCCAAGGACAAAGTGAAGTTCACCATATTTGTGAATAACAAAGAAATATTGACTAGTGAGCATGAGCTTACTGGCTCCGCAATTAAGGCTATCGCTGGCATACCACCTGATTACGAACTATACGAAGTTAAAGGAGATAAGACCGAACCAATCGGCGATCAGACGACCGTCAAGATTCACAATCAAATGCACTTTCGAGCAATCCCGGCAGGTACATTCGGCCAATAAACACGTGCTGCCGCCCAGATTAGAAGCTGAAATCGAACAGCTAAAGCAGGCTTTTCAAATTCAGGTAGCGGAAGATCCGCAGTTCGTTAACCTGATCTTCAAGGAGTTTCCTCTCGGCAGTGCTTACAACCTGGATTCCTCAGATCTTTTGCTCCGCGTACCTCGAACATATCCAGAGGCCGGCCCAGATATGTTTTGGGTGGACGAGCGATTACTATTAAAGGACGGCCGCGTGCCTCAAGCAGCTGACTCCTTTGAAACTTATTTGGATAGGCGATGGCGTCGTTTTTCTTGGCATAGATCCGCTTGGAATCCCTCCTTTGACAACATGCACAGCCACATCGAGTTCATTAGAAAACGTATTAACGAACAACGGTAATGAGCGATCTTTACATTTCCATTGCACAGACCGACTGGGAAGTCGCTAAGTCTAGGCTCCTTACACCCGACGGGAAGGAAAACGCTGGCGTCTTCTATTGCGCGTCCTCCAAACACGAAAAGGAACACAGGCTTCTAGTTCGAAGATTTCGAGCGGTGCCACAAAATCTTTACGACTCACGACAGCACTACCATCTCCAGGTTTCCCCAGAGTTCTACAACACTGTCATATCCGAATGCGAGAAGGATCAGCTTGCGCCGGTAATTGTCCATTCACACCCGCATCATCAGGACGCTTGGTATTCCAAATCCGATGATTTTGGAGAATCTCGCTTACTGCCTGTGCTCGATTCTCTTTTGCCAGGTCTCACTCCGGCCAGTCTTGTACTTACCCCATCATCTGTGGTTGGTCGCAAGCTGCGGCCCGATGGCGGCTTTGTTTCTCTAACGGGAATGAAGATCTCGGGGGTCAAAAGCAAAATAATCAATTTCGCAAAAGCAAATTCGCCGACGCTATCGAATCAATACGATCGTCAAGTCTTGGCATTTGGCCTAGAGGGTCAACAGGTGATCCAAACTCTAAAGGCGGCTGTCATCGGCCTTGGTGGTATCGGTTCTTTAGTCGCAGAACAGTTGGCCCGCCTTGGGGTCAATGACATTACCCTTGTTGATCCGGACCGAATCGAAGTTAGTAATGTCAGTCGAGTTTTCGGAACGGATTCGAAACAGGTTGGCAAGTTAAAGATAGAAACTGTGGGCTCCCACATTGCTAAACTTGGCGTTGCACGAGTTAATCTCATCGCCGCCTCTGCTATACGGCAAGAAGTGCTTCTAATGTTGCGCGACCGAGACATCATTTTTTGCTGCGTAGATAACGACAGTGCCCGCTCGATACTAAATCGATTCGCGCATCAGTACCTAATCCCCGTCGTAGATCACGGCACGAGAATTGATGCACGCGCGGCGCAGGTCCGTGCTGCTGCCGGACGCGTAACTCTTTTTGGCGCAGGGCTAGCGTGCGCTCGCTGCTCGCACCACATTAACCCTGAACGTATCTACGCGGAGTCGCTCCCAACCAAAGAGCGTCTAGCCCTAGAAAAGGAGGGTTATGTAGTGGGGCTTACCAATGCCGTACCTTCCGTTGTGTCGATGAACACGGTGGTCGCCGGATTGGGTGTAACTGCCGCCCTGAATCTTTTCGTGGACCTTACCGGCGGAATGCAACCTGTGGATCAGTTGTACGACGCTACCTCGGGGAGTGTTTTTGCTGCGTCCGCTAAACACGATACAACCTGCGACATTTGCAGCGAGACCACCGGAATCAAAGGCCTCGGAGATTCACAAGTTATTTCAGCGTACCACTAGCGTATCAGTCCATCATACGGGTGTCGGAGGGGTGTCCCAGTAGAGATCCCGCGCAGCCTCTCCCACGTGGAATCGATGAATTTCCGTAACACTTCTTTCCGATGCAGCAACAGTGATCGTTAAGTCATATATACCGTGCGGCAGAGCAGTCTTACCTTTAGAGCTAACAATCGACGCTTGACCGGTATTTGCATCGGCCCGGACAACACGCGCAATTGCGGGCAGGTCCCCCGCCGGTAACCTTGCGCGTATCGCGACGACACCGGTGCCGGGGTCTATCATCGCCTGCATAAGCGGGCACACCCTTTTATGAGACCCAGCTTCCTCAATGAAAAAGGATGCGTGAATATCGGCCGCATTTCGAGTCAATCCGAAAAATCGCAAAACCGGTTGTTTGATTGGAGCATTCTCGATAATGCAATCAAGGCAATAGTCATGCGGCCTTGTAAGGAAGCTGACGCTTAGCTTAGGCGTCTGACACGCCATCTGCGTGCAAGGCACCACCAAAGCGACAATCAGCGCAGCAAGGGCAATAAGCGAGGCAACATCGAACACTTATTTGAACCTCTCTCCAGCGAAAATCTTAGCATGGCGCGAGTCAATCACACATTTGCGGCCGGCACTCGTGCCGTGCGCATATTGAAAACTGAAATCCAGGATTCGTGTTCACCTTTAAGCTTATCTATGACTGTTTCTGCTAGCGCGTCGTCAATTGCGCGAGGCTTCCCATGTGCAAACTCGTTCCGTCGCGCCTGTACCTCAGCGAGGTACTGCCATATGTCGCCATAGCCCAATTTGTTCAGATCGGCGGAATACGTTGATGCAAAAACCACTCGGTAAAACCTATCCAGCCGCGAGCCGATTGAGGAGTTGCGCTGGAGACAATCTTCAATGATGTTCTGCGGTACGTCTCTCATGCCGGCGCGCAGCAGCCGCTCTACTCGCGTTTCAAAATAACTCCAAAAGAGAACAACAATCGCTGCGCGTGGCGAGAAGCCCATCTTCTGAAAGAGCTCATCCTCAGAGATGGGGCGTTTCCACTCGCGTTCCAGCATGCGAAGGTAGATCCAGTCCTCGTAGCTACCCTCCGCGCCAGGAACGGCAGACGCCACCTGATACTCCCGTCCCTTATCATCGCGAACGGTAAACAATCCGCCATGGAATACATCTGCGCCACACACGGGACATTTGGCCGAAAGTGTCCTAATAGCTGAACAACTACCGCAAATAGTGTAACCACTCCACAGCGTGGCCCATGACTTATCCTTTGGCAGATCGTCGTACCACATTTCCTCGCCCTGGCCAAATAATGCTAATCATGTATCTCCGTCGGCACCTGATGCTGCCCCAAATGAGTAGCGCTGGGGTTCGGATATACAAAAGCCGTATTTCACGGCACGCTACTACCACCGGCTGACGCAGGCAAGGTGGCCTCTCTTAATTGCGCGACTGACTGCTATGGGTCGAAACCAGACACTCATATGAAAGACCGCATTTGGCCAATAGCGGGCATGCAATCGGACCAACACCCGCAGCTTGGGAAGCTGCATACGAGTTTTCGCGTCGCCACCCGCTAACGCCGCTGATTCTAAAGGGTCCACCCCCTCACCTCAACGCTAAGGACCTCTGCGGTGGGCGCGATATCGGTGTGCCCCTATGCCAACGGTGCACTGAGGCGGGTGGTACTCTCTCTGCAACTAACCCTAAATTGCACGCGGCTCAACCCAAGCTTGGTTGCCTTCCCCCGACTGCATTCGCTCCATGAGCCTGATCAAATCGAAGCAACGTATCGCCGACCACGGGGAGGTATTTACCCCCGCGTGGATGGTCAACGCGATGCTCGATCTCGTCAAGGGCGAGACCGAGCGCATTGACTCCCGCTTCTTGGAGCCGGCGTGTGGGAGCGGAAACTTCCTTGTCCGGGTCCTCCAGCGCAAGCTCGCGGCCGTCGAACAGAAGTTTGGGAAGTCCGACTTTGAAAAGCGGCACTATGCTCTTCTCGCTCTGATGTGCACTTACGGGATTGAGCTCCTAGCGGACAACATCGCCGAGTGCCGCGCGAACATGCTGGAGATCCTCGCCGACTACCTGAATCTCGAGGAGTCGGAGGAACTCTATCGGGCTGCTGCCTATGTGTTGTCGCAGAACCTCGTCCACGGTGACGCTCTGACGATGCGAACCAATGATGGCCAACCGATCACATTTGCCGAGTGGGGCTACCTCGGCAAGGGAAGGTTCCAGCGTCGCGACTTCCACTTTGACATCCTCACTCACAGTTCGGCTTTCGGCGAGGAGGGCACGCTCTTCGCCCACCTCGGCAAACACGAGATCTTTACGCCGGCCAAGACTTACCCGCCTACGACGGTAGGCGAGCTTGCCTGCGAATTCCTCGGCGATGCCCGAAGGTAGTCGTATGAACGGCCAGGCAAGCTTTTCGCTCCGCGGCCGTAACCCGGATGTGTTGACGTGCATTGCGAATCTCTCCAACGATGAGGTTTTCACACCTCCCGAGTTCGCCAACAGGATGCTGGACACACTCGCCGAGGCGTGGGCGGCCGACAACAACGGCGCGGACATGTGGGCGGACAGTTCGGTGAGGTTCCTTGACCCGTGTACGAAGTCGGGCGTGTTCCTCCGTGAGATCACAAACCGCCTCACCAGAGGCCTGGCACACGATATTCCGAACCTTGAAGATCGCGTCACTCACATCCTGACCAAGCAGGTGTTCGGCATCGGCATCACGTACCTCACCAGTCTGCTTGCACGCCGGAGTGTGTATTGCTCGAAGCACGCCAAGGGCAAGCACTCCATCGCCAAGTCCTTCGCTAGCGACGATGGCAACATCTGGTTCGCTCGCACGGAGCACGCGTGGGCTGATGGCAAGTGCGATTACTGCGGCGCAAGCAAGAAGGCTCTTGATCGGGGCGAGGGTCTCGAAACCCACGCGTATGCGTTCATCCACACCGACGACATCAAGGCTCGGGTATCCGAGTTATTTGGAGGCGTTATGCAGTTCGACGTAATCATCGGGAACCCGCCGTACCAACTGGACGACGGCGGCTACGGCACGAGCGCCGCACCGATCTATCAATTGTTTGTGGAAAAGGCCTTAGCCCTTGATCCGCGTTACGCGGTGTTCGTGACGCCGTCGCGTTGGATGGCCGGGGGCAAGGGGCTCGACAAGTACCGCGAGCGCATGCTCGCCGACAAGCGGATGCGGAGCATCGTGGACTACCCGAAGCTGTACGAGGGTTTTCCGGGTGTGAAGATTCGCGGCGGCATCTCGTACTTTCTGTGGGATCGCGACTACAAAGGGCCGTGCGAGGTGGAGACGATCTGGGACGGCCAGCCGACAGGACCTGCCGTTGCTCGTCACCTCAATGCGTTCGACATCCTAGTGCGGCGCAACGAGGCCGTACCGATTCTGGAGAAGGTCAGGGCCAAAGGTGAACCTACGCTTGATGCTCGCGTATCCAGCCAGAAACCGTTTGGCCTGCGCACGTTCTTCCACGGCAAACCGGATTCCAAGCGCCTTAAAAATCCCGTAAAGCTCTTCGGATCCCAAAAGGTCAGCTGGGTCGAGCGATCGGAGATTCCAACGAATGCCCCGTGGATCGAAAAATGGAAAGTCCTTATGACTCGCGTCCAGGGTACCAGTGCCGCAGTTGAGACCAAGTTCCTCAGCAAGCCAATCATCGCTGAGCCCGGCACGGCCTGTACCGAGAGCTATATCGTCGCGGGCCTCTTCGACACTAAAGCCGAGGCGGCGAACTACGCGAGCTACCTGCGTACGCGTTTCGCTCGCTTCCTTGTTTCGCTCCGCAAGTCCACCCAAGACGCACCAAAGAATGTCTATGGGTTTATCCCCGACCTGCCACTAAACCAAAAATGGACAGACGCCAAGCTCTACAAGCGGTACGGGATGACCAAGGCTGAGATCGCCTTTATCGAGTCGCAGGTCGCTGAGCACGACGACGAACTGTTCGATGAGATGGCCCCCGACGAAGTCCAAGATGAGTAAGCCGACCATCGAGGAAATCCTTGCGCCGAAACCGGAAGCCCGGCCGCGCATCTACGCGTACATCATTGACGACGCGGCGCACAAGGGTCTTCTCAAGGTTGGGCAGACGACGCGGGACGTGAAGCAGCGGGTGGCCGAGCAGCTTAAAACCGCCGCCATCAAGAATTACAGGATTGAACTGGACGAGCCAGCCGAGCGCAGAGACGGCACCATCTTTACTGATCGCTATGTGCGCGGCTCCCTCGTCAAGAAAGGGTTCGCAAACACCGAGTTGGAATGGATGCGGTGCTCGGTCGCCGATGTACGGACTGTGCTCACCGAACTGCGCACAGGTCAGCAACTCACAGGCGTCCGCCACGAGACGTTCTCGATGCGCCGCGAGCAAGTCGAAGCCGTGAACAAGACCCACGCCTACTTCCACTCGATCTGGAACGAGGATATGCACGCGGTCCCGCGCTTCCTTTGGAACGCGAAGATGCGTTTCGGAAAGACGTTCACCACCTACCAGCTCGCGAAGAAGCTGGGTGCCAAGCGGGTGCTCGTGGTGACCTTCAAGCCGGCGGTGGAGGATGCGTGGCAGACAGACCTCGAGTCTCACGTGGACTTCGATGGGTGGCAGTACCTCTCCCGAAACTCCGACAAGGATCCAACCAAGGCTGACCGCAAGAAGCCGGCGGTCTATTTCGGCTCCTTCCAAGATCTCCTTGGCCGCGACGACGCGGGGAACATCAAACCCAACAACGAATGGCTCCACAAGGTGAAGTGGGACCTCGTGGTCTTTGACGAATACCACTTCGGCGCGTGGCGGGAGACCGCAAAGGAGTTGTTCGAGGGCGAGGACGATGCGGTTGCCACGAAGGAGACCAAGCTCGAGTACGCCGCCGGTCTGGCGGACGTGAACGAAGATCTCGGCATGCTCTCGGAGAAGGAGGCCGAGTTCCTCCCGATCACGACAAAGGCGTACCTCTACCTCTCGGGCACGCCGTTCAAGGCGCTGGCTACGGGCGAGTTCATTGAAGAGCAGATCTTCAACTGGACGTACACCGACGAGCAGCGCGCCAAGGAACAGTTCGCCGCCACGTACCCCGGCAAGTGGAATCCCTACGCCGCGCTACCGCAGATGCGGCTGCTCACGTATCAAATGCCGGACGAGCTTCTGACGATCGCGAGCGCCGGGGAGTTCGATGAGTTCGACCTCAACGAGTTCTTCGCGGCCTCCGACACGGGCAAGAGTGCGCAGTTCAAGCACAAGAGCGATGTGCAGAAGTGGCTGGACATCATCCGGGGCTCGTATACGCCGCAGGTCGTCGAGCATCTCAAGACCGGAACTAGACCCCCGTTTCCGTACTCCGATATACGCCTACTGCCGTATGTCCAACATTCGTTCTGGTTCTTGCCGAACGTTGCCGCGTGTCACGCGATGGCGAATCTGCTGACCGAGAAGCACAACACATTCTGGCGCGGCTATAAGGTCGTCGTTGCGGCCGGACCATCGGCGGGCATCGGACTCGACGCGTTGCCGCCCATTCGTCAGGCGATCGGGAGCGGATTCGAGACTAAAACAATCATCCTCTCGTGCGGCAAGCTCACGACCGGTGTGACCGTGCCGCAGTGGTCCTCGATTCTGATGCTCCGCAACCTAAAGTCGCCCGAGACCTACTTTCAGGCCGCGTTCCGGGTGCAGTCGCCGTGGTCCATCAAGAATCCCAACGGCGACAACCCGAACGAAGAGGAGATCCTCAAGCCCGTCTGCTTCGTGTTTGACTTCGCGCCCACCCGTGCGCTACGGCAACTGTCCGAGTACGGGATCGGACTCTCACCAAGCGATTCCGACCCGGAGAATGCCGTCAAGGATCTCGTGTCCTTCTTGCCCGTCTTGGCCTACGACGGCGCCAATATGACGCAGATTGATGCCGGCGGAATTCTCGATATCGCGATGGCGGGCACCTCGGCCACGCTCCTGGCGCGCAAGTGGGAGTCCGCGCTGCTCGTGAACGTGGACAACGACACCCTGCGCCGAGTTCTGGATAATCCCGAGGCGATGGCCGCCGTGGAGCGCATCGAAGGCTGGCGCGCTCTCGGCGACAACATCATCGAGACGATCATCAACAAGAGCGAGAAGGTCAAGGATCTCAAGAACAAAGCCAAGAATGGCGGCCTGACTGCGAAGCAGAAGAAGCAACTCACCGACGAGGAGAAGGAGTACAAATCCAAGCGCAAGCTTGTCCAGGAGAAGCTCATCAAGTTCGCTACGCGCATTCCGGCGTTTATGTACCTGACCGACTTCCGGGAGAACAAGCTGCAGGATGTGATTACGAAGCTGGAACCGGATTTGTTTCTGGTCGTTACCGGCCTGACGGTCAAGGACTTTCACCTGCTTGTCCGCCTCAAGGTGTTTAACACCGAACAGATGAACCAGGCCGTTTTCGCCTTCCGCCGCTACGAAGACGCCTCGCTCCGCTATACGGGCATCGAGAGCCACGAGGGCCTGACCCACTACGGGCTCTATGACACCGTGGTGGCGAGGGACACGAACGGGCGGCGACCATGAGCCGCGTGCAATTTAGGGCCAGTTGCAGAGAGAGTACCACCCGCCTCAGTGCACCGTTGGCATAGGGGCACACTGGTATCGCGCCCACCGCAGAGGTCCTCAGCGTTGAGGTGAGGGGGGTGGACCCTTTAGAGTCAGCGAGGTTAGCGGGTGGCGAATCGACACACTCGTATGCAGCTTCCCAAGCTGCGCATGAGGGTTCCATCGAATCTCCGCTAAGGGTCGGCAGCAGACGTTCAGCCGGCATAGTGGTGCAGGCGCTGGCGGACGCCAAGCCGGACGCGATCTTCAGCTCGCTCTTCGCCGCCGATCTGCAGAAGTTCGTGGCAGCATAGAGGCCATGTCCGGCTACGCCAGGCCATCCCGACTAAGTGACGCGCTACGCATCCTCGCGCGCGCACCGCGAGCCGTGCTGGCGGGCGGCACCGATTTCTACCCCTCCCGCGTGGCGCGGGCCCTGCCCGCCGAAGTCCTCGACATCACCGGACTACGCGAGCTGCGCGGCATCTCGACCAAGCGCAGCCATTGGCGCATCGGCGCCGCCACGACCTGGTCCGAGGTCATCGAAGCAAAGCTTCCTCCCCTGTTCGACGGCCTGAAGCTCGCCGCGCGCGAAGTCGGCGGCGTGCAAATCCAGAACACGGGCTCCGTAGCCGGCAATCTGTGCAACGCCTCCCCCGCCGCGGACGGCGTCCCGGCGCTCCTGGCGCTGGACGCCTCGGTGGAGCTGGGCAGCACCAAGGGCGTACGCCAGCTGCCGCTGCACGAATTCATCCTCGGCCCGCGCAGGACCGCGCTGCGCCCGGGCGAGCTGGTGACCGCCGTGCTGGTGCCCAAGCCGGACACGGCCGCCGCCAGCCATTTCCTCAAGCTCGGCGCGCGCAAGTACCTGGTGATCTCGATCGTCATGGCCAGCGCCGTGATCGAGCACCGCTCCGGCAAGGTCGTGAACGCCCGCATCGCCGTAGGCTCCTGCTCGCCGGTGGCGCTACGCCTTCCCGCGCTCGAAGCGCAGCTGAAGGGCAAGCGCTTCGACGCTTCGCTCGCCGACTGGGTCAATCCCGCGCAGCTGGCCGCGCTGGAACCGATCGCCGATGTCCGGGCGAGCGCCGAGTATCGCAGGCAGGCCGCGCTGGAACTGGTGCGGCGCCTGCTGCGGGAGATGGCATGAACCGCCCGCGCGCCGAGTTCCTCGCCGGTACGCAGACCACGGAGTTCAATGTCAACGGGCGCAAGGTGGCGAGCCGCGCGCCGCGCGTCACGCGCCTCACCGACGTGCTGCGCGACGAGCTGGGCCTGACCGGCACCAAGATCGGCTGCAATGCCGGCGACTGCGGGGCCTGCACCGTGCTCATCGACGGGCGCCAGGTTTGCGCCTGTCTCACTGCGCTCGGGCAGGTAGAGGACCGCAGCGTCGTCACGGTAGAGGGACTGGCGAAGAACGGCAAGCTCGCGCCGCTTCAGGTGGCCTTCCAGAACCACGGCGCGGCGCAGTGCGGCATCTGCACGCCGGGCATGCTGATGGCGGCGGCCGATCTGCTCTCGCGCAATCGCAGGCCGAAGGCGGACGAAGTCAAGGATGCGCTCGCCGGCGTGCTGTGCCGCTGCACCGGTTACCAGAAGATCATCGAGGCGGTGCTCGACGCCGCCAACCGCCCGGCGCTCGCCCCCTCGCCCGCCGCCGGAAAAGCTGTAGGCGCGCGGGCGGGCAAGGTCGACGGCATCGCCAAGCTCACCGGCGCGGAGAAGTACGGCGCGGACGCGATTCCTGCCGACGCGCTGTATCTGCGCGTCATCCGCTCGCCGCACCATCGGGCAAGATTCGCCTTCGGCGATCTCGCCGCCTACGCGCAGCAGGCCGGCCTGGACCGCGTGCTCACCGCGAAGGACGTCCCCGCCAACGGCTTCGGCATCTACCCGGACATCAAGGACCAGCCGGTGCTGGCCGACGGCGAGGCACGTTTCCGCGGCGAAGCCGTAGCTGCCGTGATCGGCACCCGCGCCGCGACCGAAGCCCTGGACGAGACGCGCTTCCCGGTGACCTGGGAACCGCTGCAGCCGGTGTTGGGACTGGATGCGGCGATGCCGGAGGGCGCGCCGCTGGTGCAGGCGGAGAAGACCGGCAACCTGTTGCTCGATGGCGGGATCAAGCGAGGCAATGTCACCGCGACATTCCCCGCATGCGCCGCTGTGGCGGAAGCCACCTTCGAGACCGCCTTTGTCGAGCATGCCTACATCGAGCCCGAGGCCGGATGGGCGCGCGTGGTGAACGGGAGGCTCGAAGTCCACGTCACGACGCAGACGCCCTACATGGACGGCGACGAGCTGGCGCTGGTCATGAAACTCGACCCGCGGCAGGTGCGCATCGTGCCGAGCGCCTGCGGCGGCGGCTTCGGCGGCAAGCTCGACATGTCGGTGCAGCCGCTGATCGCGCTCGGCGCCAGCCTTACCGGCCGCGCGGTGGCCTGCGTGTACCACCGGCCGGAGAGCATGGCGTCGACCACCAAGCGCCACCCGGCCCGCATCCGGGCGCGCTTCGGCTGCGATGCCAAAGGCAAGCTGCAAGCCGTAGAGGTGGACGCGGTATTCGATACCGGCGCCTACGCGAGCTGGGGCCCGACCGTGGCAACGCGCGTGCCGATCCACGCCACCGGCCCATACTCGGTGCGCCATGTGCGGACACGCGGACGCGCCTACTTCACCAACTGCCACCCCTCGGGCGCGTTTCGCGGCTTCGGCGTGCCGCAGGGCGCGATCGCGCATGAGGCCTTGATGGATGAACTCGCCGACAAGCTCGGCATGGACCGGCTCGAGTTCCGCCGCTTGAATGCGCTCAAGGCCGGCGACACCACCGCGACCGGGCAGTTGCTGCAGCACTCGGCGGGTCTCGGCCAATGCCTCGACAAGCTCAAGCCGCACTGGCAGCGCCTGCGCGCGGACGCGAAGTCGTTCAATGCCAAGGCAAGGAAAAACAGCAGCAGCCTGCGTCGCGGCGTTGGCGTGGGCTGCATGTGGTACGGCATCGGCAACACCGCGCTCGCCAACCCCTCTACGCTGCGCATCGTGCTCTCTGCGCAAGGCCGGCTCGTCTTCTACAACGGCGCGGTCGACATCGGCCAGGGCTCGAACACCACGCTGACGCAGGTCGCCGCCGACGCGCTCGGCCTGCCGATGGCGCAATTCGAGCTGGTGATGGGAGACACGGACCGCACGGCCGACGCGGGCAAGACCTCGGCCTCGCGTCAGGCCTTCATCTCGGGCAAGGCCGCGGAACTCGCCGGGTTCGACCTGAGGCGCATGATCTTTGCCGCTGCGGGCGCGCCGTCCGGCGAGTTTCTCGACCGCGGCTACCGGCTGCAGCTGCAGGGCGGCAGCGTAGTCTTCAGGAAAGGCGGCATCGCGCATCGATGGAAGATCGATCGCGAACTCGCGGGCGAAGGCCGCTTCGATCCGCCGACCACGCCGCTCGACCCCAACGGCCAAGGCAACCCTTACGCCACCTACGCCTTCGCCGCGCAGGTCGCGCAAGTCGAAGTGGACGAGGCGCTCGGCACGGTGGCGGTCCTGCGCATCGTCGCGGCGCATGACGTGGGCAAGGCGCTCAACCCCATCCAGGTCGAAGGCCAGATCCAGGGCGGCGCGGTGCAAGGCCTCGGCTTCGCGCTGATGGAGGAGTACGTGACGGGCAAGACCGAGAACCTGCACGACTACCTGATCCCCACCATCGGCGATGTGCCGCACATGGATTGCATCCTGGTCGAGGATCCCGAGCCGCTCGGGCCCTCCGGCGCCAAGGGCGTCGGCGAACCGGGGTTGATCCCCACGGCCCCGGCGATCCTCGGCGCGATCGACCATGCCACCGGCGTGCGCATGCGCCAGGTCCCCGTGCTGCCGCACCGCCTGAAAGCGGAACTCGATGCGAGACCCGGAAGACGCGCCTGAAAGCACCGCGCCGCTGACCGGCGACGTGATCCGCTGCGACGCCTGCCCGGTGCTGTGCCGCATCCGCAAAGGCCAGGCGGGCGCCTGCGACCGTTACGCCAACCACGACGGCAA
>Ga0210377_10002396_pt1 | contig 16487 bp, 15 predicted proteins | sample PLM4_65_b1redo_FD_155480 | JGI IMG/M metagenome (GOLD analysis project Ga0210377, IMG submission 155480) | Groundwater sediment microbial communities from an aquifer in East River, Colorado, USA - PLM4_65_b1 redo | ecosystem: Environmental > Terrestrial > Soil > Riparian zone | place: USA: East... | reverse complement strand
GTTTGCTGATAGGCTGCCAGGATTTCAGCCATGTTTTGCATAAAGTTGGCCGCGTCCTCGTCATTCGCCTGTAAGGCAAAATTTATGAACGCCTCCCGTCCCCGAGCCCCGGACAACTTTTCCAGGCTGGCCACGATCACCGTTTTATGGCGAGGACTGAGCTGGGTGTGGTTGAGGAATCTCTCCGTCAGGCTCCGGTCCACCCCCATGGCCTGGAGCTTTCTTTCATTGAGATTGCGGAGCCCGCTGGGCGATTCATCCCGGAGCAGCCGGTTGACTTCGCCGGCGGTCTGAGACATCCGGCTGATACCCACCAAGTCGTACCGCCATAGGGGATCGCCGCCGAGACCCCCAGAGACCCCAAAGCTTGGGCCTTGCTCAGGCCGTCCAATTCATTTTGCAGCACCCGGTTGCTGGAGTTGACGTCCACTCCCAGGTCAGAGGCGATTTTCCGCTTGGCGTCGGAGACATTCAAAAGCTGTTGCCCCACGGTGTCCCGCCGGGGCTCGCGCGGTTTCTGAACACCCGTGGCGAGGTTGTCGAACAGCTTGGCCACCCCCCCTGGGGGACGCTGGCCACGGTACGGCCAGGATCAGCCACGAGATTGGCCCCAAACTCCGCGGTCTCTTGCGTCTTGCCCTGTACCCCTTCAACGAAGGCTTCTCCCTTACTAGTTTTTTCAGGGCAGCAATGGCCTGAATTTCCTTGAGGAGCTTGCGCAGGCCGTACTCGCCGGTGACCGGGAAGGTCCCGTAATCCGAATTCACCGTGAAGCGGAGCATGTAGCCGTCCGCTGCCACCCGATCCTGCACCTTAAAGTGCGGGCCGGACCTCAGGCTAGGTGGCAGAACCTCAGAAGCCTACTTGTCGCCGGGCGCCTCGTATTTGGCGACGCCGAGGGCCGCTCCGGAGAAGATGATTAACGTGAAAAGTGTAATGGTCAACAAACCCGGCAAAAGCCCTCATGCTGGTTTCCTTATCCCTTGGCCCCAGTGCTTCATTAACTTTTTCCTTATATATAGGCATTCTTTTTATCTTCATTAGCCCTTCTTTCCGAAGTGAGGTCTTCCAGGAGGGTTTTACCCCCGGCGGCCTCGGACACTGACTAAACGGCACGGTACGACTCATTGGGGGCCCGGTGGGTCATTCGTCACGGTGTCCTGGCGGCTTGCCGGTCAGACCGAACTGCGCCATAGTATCAATCCAATGCCGGTTGGTGTGCTCCCGAAAGACCTCCGGCCCGCCTGGAAAAAGGTCTTGCCGCAATCCCGCCTGCACCTGCGGCGCGATCCGTCCCTGGCGGATGAGCTGCTCCCCAGCCTGGCGCACCAGCTGGTAATACCAGACGAACCTCTCTTGATATTGCTCATGACTCAAGCTCTCACCCCCGGGCCGCAGGATTTCCCCCAGGTAACGCCAGCCCAGCTTTTGGGCGAAAAACTGAAAATATTGCACCAGCGGCGTAAAATGGTCGAATTCCGGAAAGCCGCAGGGGGAAACCAGGAGCATGGCCCGGTCCCGGGGGTAGCGCTCCGGATGGCCGCTCCGCCCCGGATGGTTAGGATCTTCCACCACCCATGGTTCCTTGGCGGGGAGGGTGCGGTCAATAAAGTTCTTCAGCAGACCGGACACGTTATAGTGGTAAAGCGGAGTTCCGAAGACCAGCAGGTCGGCCTGCACAAACCTTTCCAAGACCGCGGCCATGTCATCTTTCTGCACACATTTTCCGGGGGTCTTAACCCAGCACAGGAAGCAGCCCAGGCAAGGTTTGATCTCCAAATGGCCCAGATGCACCAATTCAGTGATGGCGCCTGCGGCGCGCATGCCCTCCAACAGGGGGGCCAGGATATGATTGGTGCTGCTTTTTTCCTTTCGGGGTGAGCCATTGATGGCCATTACGTGCATGAACGTCTCCTGGGGTCAGGTTCGAGTGGATGCCAGAATGCTCTGGTGGCCGATATGATAGCATAAATTTTCCTGAGGAAAAAATTTAGGCTCCCTGCAAGCACCTCCCTGTAATGATGCGCCAGGAGAAGATGAAGCCACATGCACCTGACACCTCTGAAGGAAGGTAACTTGATAGCGGTCGAAATCTGCAGTGATAAAGGCTATTCAGGATTAGCAGCTACCTTGCCAGCTTAGGAAATTATCGGTTCGGAGGGAAAAATGCCAGATATGGTGTGGATAGGGGAAGTTTTCGAAGCCCTGATAAGTTTCTGAGCATAGCAGTGAGTCAGCTTGGCAGGATTATTTTATCTTCGCGAGCTTACCGGAAGGTGTTTTGAGTAGCTCGCCGATACCCTACCCCGCGAGATCCTTATTCCCGGTATTGGGAAGACCCTTCGGGTGAATTGCTCTGCGAGATTTCGGGAAAATCCGTAACCAAGAAAAGGAGGGACTCCATGGAACCCAGGCCATGTGAGTATGCGCATGGCCTGGGTTTTTGCCCGGCTTGCAGTTCGAAAGATTTACTTTAACACGATGTTGCCCGGCTTACCGATGAGGGTGCCGTTGAAATCCAGGTTGTCCAGAAAGTCCGTAGCGCCAGCCTGATCCACGATAAGCCTGATGCTCTGCACTACCGCGGTGCCAAGGCCCGGCCAGGGCAACAAATTTCCGGCCTGAGCCACCGCGTCGGCATCAACAAAGCGAATCCGTCCGAAGTTGGTGCCGCCGATGGGTGCCGGTGTCTGGGCGGCAAGAAAGAAGGTGAAGGTGTCGCCGTTGGCCAGCGTCACGACAAAGCGCGGCGAAGTGGCGGTGATGGTGGCATCGTTGCGCACATCCAAGCCCAGTTCCGTGAGGATGCGTCTCTGAACCCCCTGGATGGAGACCCCGACCAAGACCTCCGGCGGTGCCGCGGCATCCTTTTGGAGCAGGAGGGCGTGCCTGGCCTTGCCCACATCCGGCAGCCCTTGCTGGCCTGGCCAGGCAGCCACCACCAGGCCGGTATCATCCGGGTCAAAGATAAACGGCTTCGCCTTGATGAAGGCCTTTTGCACCGCCAAGGCAGAACTTATCATGGTTAAAGCTAACAACACCGCAAGTACCACAATCGAAAGTTTTTTCATAGCTTAATCCCCTTTTAACATTATTTTATTATTCCACAGAAATTATTCCGTGACCTCCCCTGTGGATGCTTGCCACTGTATTGAGCTCTTTTTCGTCCTGACTAACTCTTTTATTGTTAAACTTATTAAAGGCACCACAATCCTGCGGAGGGTGATCAGGTATAGCCATTGCGTATGGCATATTTTATTAATTCATTCGGCCTCTTCATATCCAACTTATTCTTGATATTGCGGCGATGAGAATGCACTGTTCTAATGCCGATAAATAAAAGATCAGCAATTTCTTTATCAGTTTTTCCGTCTGCTAAAAGAGTTAATACCTGGATCTCGCGATCGCTTAAGGGTCCTGCCTGAAAGGGAAGCTCTCTGCGGCAGTGTCTCGCAAAGAGGTCCGGAAGTTGTTCACTCATAAAAGATGAAATATGGGTGCCGCCCCGACGGATCGTTTCTATTGCCGCGATCAGGTTCGAATGCGTATCTTCTTTGACCATATAACCCTGAACTTGCATGGAGACGGCCCGGTATAAGTATCCCCGGGATTTGTGCATGGTTAAAATTAAGATTTTCAGTTGTGGATGGATTTTCCTAATTTCATTAAGGACTTCCATTCCTCCCAGGTTCGGCATGGAGATGTCCAGGATTAACAACTGGGGAGAGATTCTCTGCAAAAGTCGCAGTAATTCCAGGCCGTCGCCTGCTTCCCCCCCAATTTTCAGATCAGGGACTCGTTCCACCACCCGCTTAATCCCTTCCCGGAAGATTGGGTGGTCATCGGCCAAAACGATTTCGTAGCGGTTCATTGACTTCACGCCTCCTGGGAGAGGACAAAGGTTTCCGCCCTTCCCATATTCGCTTCAAGGCCGCCACCCGCCGCCCCGGACTCAGGCACCGTCCCTGGCGGCAGGCAGGCTACTTGCCGACAAAGGGAAATTATTCCTTCAAGATCATGCACCCAATTCCCTTTGGCAGAGGGGGTATATTGGACCCGTATAGAATCATCTATTCTTGGTCCTAAGAATCTCAGCACCGATACTTTGAAGATCGGCGGGATGGCAAAAAAGAATGCTTGTATGATCTCAATACCAAAACCGTTTTGGAAGCGGAGTATTAGTTTATGTCCAACTTCAGTTGAATCCTCATGGATTAATAGTATATAAGGATCGAGATGGTCTAGGATATTTTCGGTACAAGACCATGAGCTTTGTGCAACAATGATCATATGGTGCATGGAAATCTCCCCTTAGAAGATGGGCAACATCTTATTGGGTTAGGTTTATTAATAATTAGATCTCCGGATTAGAAGGATCGGATTTAATCTTTACGTTGCGGCAATTAATAAATAAGAAGGAAAATGAGAGGATACTTAAAACGGCTCCACCCAATAAGAAGACGAATATCAAATCCACGGTCTGGTTTTTAGTTTGGTCATCTTATGGGTTCAAGGTTTACCCAGGGATTTCTGATACTGATCGTAGGCATAACCCCCCAGGAGACCCGCGCCGCCGCCAGCCGCAGCCCCAATAGCGGCGGAACCGGCTGCCGCGCCGATAAGGGCCCCGCCAGCCGCCCCCATGGCCCCGCCGCTCAACACCCGCTGTTCAGTATAGGACATCCCGGAACATCCTGCGGCGGCCAGAATGGCCACAGTGAACAGGACTGCCATTTTCTGCATCTGACTCCCCCGGTCTTGGAACTCTTTTATATCAGGCCTCCGGACTTTTGAGCTTCGGGTGGTACAGGGCCCGGGAATCCGCAGACCCCATTGCAACAGGCAGATCACGATGATCCCCAACACTCCGCCCGCGGTAAGTCCAATGAAAGAATGCCAGCCATGCCATCGGGGTCTCCTCAAGGCCTCCCGCGCCTCTTTAAACTTTAAACGTGTGGTGCAGAAGCTTAGGCAAGTCGTTAACGGCTCGGACCTGGTTATCCCGCGCCCCGGTTAGGCCTGCTGGTCAATCGGTTACGTGTTTGTATCTTCCCCACTGCGGGGAGCCCGCGGGAGGGAAGGCGGTCCCGTGCATCTTCCCGGTTCTGCCCTCCCTCCCCAGCCCATTCCTTGGAGGGAAATTGGTTATATGCGCCCCGGCGTTAAAATAACCGCTGGCTGACTTGCATTATGGGAGAAAAGCAGGAATGAGGTCTATAAATGGAAGGGTCATTCTTATATGATCATTTTGACCATATTAATAAGAACCGGGAAATTACGAGGGGTCCAGAATGTAGCTTTGCGAAATGGCATACTTGAGCAAATCGGTCATAGTCTTGAGGTGCAGCTTCTCCATGATATTATAACGGTGCCGGCGCACTGTATTGGGGCTGATATACAAAGCCTGCGCGATTTCTTCGGTTTTTTTGCCTTCCGCCAAAAGTTTTAAGACTTCTCTTTCCCGGATGGTCAGGGGGGTGGTATCCTCCATCTCCAGGACCAGGCTCGTCATGGCGCCGGAGAGTAAAGGGGAAATATACTTGCCGCCATCTCTGATAGTTTGCACGGCGCGAATCAGTTCGCCCCCCGCATCTTCCTTGAGTAGAAACCCATCGGCGCCGTCTACCAGGGCTTGCCGGATAAATTCTTTTTTTCGGTGCATAGTCAGAACCAGAACTTTGACTGCAGGATAACTCTTCCGAATTTCCCTGATGGCTTCCAGGCCGCGCAGATTCGGCATGGAAATGTCCAGGATGACCAGATCGGGGGAAGACTTCTTCAGGTACTCCAGCAGTTCCAGGCCATCATTTACTTCCTCGCTGATCACCACCTCACCGCCCCGTTCGAGGATTTTCCTGACTCCCTCTCGAAACATGGCATGATCATCGGCCAGGACGATGGTGTAAGCACCCATTTTTAACCACCTCCGGATATGGGAATGGTAAAAGAGATTCTCGTCCCCCGGTCCTTCTCGCTCCAAAGGTCAAAAGAGCCTCCCAATATCTTTACCCGTTCTTGCATGGCTAACAAGCCCAGGGTTTTCTTCTCGCCCGCCACCTTATGCGGCTCAAACCCCTGCCCGTCGTCTTCGATAGTAAAGGAGATGCCATGTTTTTCCCGGGCAATTTCCAGCCACACCTGCTTAGGTTTGGCGTGTTTGCCGATATTAGTCAAAGCTTCCTGTACCACCCGATAAATAGCCGTCTGAACCGGCAAGGGAAAAAGGCCATCCAAGTCGTCCAATTTAATGGTCCATTTGATGTGTTTTTGCAGGTCGGCAAAATCATCCACCAGGGAGTGCAAGGCGTTGGTCAGACCCAGGTCCTCCAGGTCCCCCGGAGTGAGATCAAGATAAAGCCGGCGAACTCCCTCAATAGTAGCGCCCATGAACTTGAGGATCTTCTCCACCTCGGTTTTCAGAGAGTCTTGCTGGGGCAACAATTGCTCTGCCACCGATTCTAACTGGAGCTTCAAAGCCAGCAAGGCGTGCCCCAATTCATCATGCAGCTCCCGGGAGATGCGTTTGCGCTCGTCTTCTTGGGCCCTTAGGAGTTGCGACGCCAGATAGCGCAGATTATTTTCCGATTCTTTCAGCACTTCTTCGGTCCGCTTGCGCTCGGTAATATCCCGGATGATCTCCTGGAATAATTTTTCCCCTTCGATCTCCAAGAGCCGCAGACTGACTTCGGCCGGAAAAGTTGTACCATCCTGTCTCTGTTGGATTGCTTCGAAAATCAGCCCCCGTTTTTCTTTTCCATGGCGTACCAAAGTTTTTAGAACCTGTTCCGAACCCGGCGGGTATAAATCTATTAAGTGCAACTTCAGGAGTGCCTCTCGCGCATATCCATAGGCGGCTACGGCCCGGTCATTGGCTTCGACAATCTTTAGATCCTGGTCTGTCACCAGGATCATGTCGTTGGCAAACCTGGTGAGATATTCATAACGTTGTGCCAGGGCGCGACGCGCCCGCTCGATCTCATATTGCCTGCGGTAAAATCTGCTTTGTTGATTCCTCCAGAAATACGCCACGCTTATGCCAGAAATGCCTATCAAGATAAATAAAAACGCGGCAACTTCCTGACTTCGCTTCCGAAGCGGGGCGTAGATCTCTTCAGCATCGACTTTGGCTATGAGAAACCAGGTGGAATCAGGAATGAAGCCCACCGCGCCCAGAACGGGGACACCTCTATAGTCGAGGCCTTCAACCACGCCTTTTTTTCCCCGGGCGACGAGCGCGGCCAACAAATGGGGCGAATTTAAGGGAAACCGCAAGTTGAGGGGGATATTCTTCTGATGTCGCAGCTCATTGAGAAAAACCACTTCATCAGCCTCCCGGCGAATTAATTCGGTTTCTCCTGTCAGGCTGGGGGTAGGCCACGACTTGATCAGCGGATACAGAAACTGGTAAGGTTCAATCTTCATGAGAATGACGCCGACGGTGATCTTTTCATTTCCTTGCATGACCAGAATGGGAGTGAGAACGCTGAGCATTACTTTGGAGTCTTCATCCCGGTAAAGGTCGGAAAAGACAATTTTTTGGGCCTGGGTTGCTTCTATGGTCAGGGATTTTAAATAGGGAGTTAGTTCCTGCCGGTTATCCGGCGCGGCCAGTCTTACCACTCCTTTGGGGTCGATTAATATCAGACTGTGATATTGGTAGGAGGCCAGGGCCGTTAACCTTTCAAGAATCTGTTCCTTGAGAGCAAGCCGGGCTCTGCCCGTCATAAACTCCCTGACCCGCCTGGCAAAAAAGGGATCATCCATAACTGTGTTGGCATAATCCAGACGTTCCTGGCGCCAGGAGATGATTTGATCAATTTTAAGGGCAATAATGGCTGCGAGTTCTTGCTGCTTCTCCTTTTTAATATAGACCTCTTGATTTTTATAGTAGAAATATCCGGTAGTTAAAATCCCGAGGGACAATAAGAAGAATATCAGAATAAGATAGAAGGGAAATTTTCCGGAATCATTCGAAATCGACATCAATCCAACCCGCCAACCAGTAGTTTCCGGCAAGGTTTTTGCTGTTCATGCAGCATTAAATTTACCGGGGCAGCCTGAAGCCTAAATGCGAAGTTAAGAAAGCTTATGAGTGCAATTTTGCTGCCGGACACTACTACCTGCTGAAATAATTTAGAGGTAACGACGGGGCATCCACAGGAATGGGAGCGTCAGCAAAGGCCAGGGTATCTCCCTGGTGCTAAGGGTTCACCGCCTGACCATATTAACACAGATTGAGGCACTGCACCATCCGGGCAATTTCCCTGCCCAAGGGATCTTCCGACTAAGGGCTTGGTCATCCTGCCAAGAAAATGCGACCACCATGCCACGATTTGGTATTTTACCAAGCGGAGCGGCAATCTGTCTGGACCTCAGAACCGGCAAGAAGTTCCTCCCTTCCTTATGGGAGAAGGTTTTGGTATTATGTTAAAAATGACCATGAGCCTGGGGCAATGACTGACAGTCAGCGACCATCTCTTTTGCAGCGCCGATTGAAGCAGGTCTGGATCCACGGCTTCGTCCTGGGACTCGTGATCGTGCTCAGCGCTTTGCTCATCTGGTTTCTTCTCAAGGGAGAGCCCCCAACCGCCGATTCAGAAAAGGTCGCCGAGACGTCGCCGCCCCAGGCCCAGCCATCTCCGAGCCCGCCAACCGTCCCCCCGCCAGCCATGGCCTCGGCGGAAACGGCGCCTGCTTTACAGCAGCAGTTGGAACAGGTGCTGGCCGGAATCAGGGAAGCCAATCAAAAAAAAGATTTGTCCCAACTATTGAGCCATTATTCGCCGAATTTCCCGCAGTTGACTCAGAGAGCCCAAAGCATATCAAAAACCTGGAAGGCATATAACTACCCGAAGATGGATTTCGATATAAAAGGGGTTCGACTCTTAGCTCCCGACACCGCCACCGCTCAAGCAACCTGGAATGTTGAGGCCCAGAATATCAGTACCACGAAGTTTCAAACCATCTCAAAGAGCTATCTGATAAAATTCGTCAAAGAGTCGAATCAATGGCGGATTGTTTCATTGGATAAAGCAGAGTAGATATTCTTACCAGGTATGCGCTCATACAAGTCTTTGACCAGATTAATCTTGTTAACCATGCTCCTGGGGTTGGCCTGGGCCTGTGCCCCTACTCAGGTCAAGCCTCCGGACGTTTTTTACTATGTCACCCCCGAAGTTACCTATCTGCACGACAATCCCGGTTATGATGGCAATATCCTGGGCCCCCTTTTTAAAGGTGATAAAGTGGAAAGGGTGCATCTTGAAGAATCAGATTGGTGGCAGGTTAAACTTTTGCGCAGCGGGCAGACGGGCTGGGTCCGAAGAGAACTGCTCAGCTCCGAACCTGTTGCCACCGCTTTTTTCTATGTCAATGAAGATAATTTGCCCATACGTGAGTGCCCTGGCCGCGAATGCCTGCCCTTGCAGATGCTTTTTCGTGGCGATCAGGTGCAAAGAATCGAAGCAGGAGCCCAGGGTTGGTGGCGAGTCCTGGTGGTTAGAAGCCGCAGCTTGGGTTGGGTGCCGGCCGCCGCACTGGCGGAGTGCCTTGAGGAGACCCAAAGGCAGCAAGCTCGGAAGCCATATTATTACGTGGCCGTGGCAAAATTAAGCCTGCGGGCCAAGCCATCAGACCGCGGCGAGGTCATCAGGACCTTTAAGTTTAATGAGCAAGTGGAAAAAATCGGGGAGGCGGGTGCCTGGTTTAAAGTGCGCCAACCTTCCAGCAACGCGCTGGGCTGGGTTTTAAGCCGGGATCTGGCGGAATTGCCCATGATTTTTCCCCGGGGACAGTCTCCCGGCGAGAAGGAACTGAGACCATATAAGCAACGGGAAGAACCTTTACTGGAGCCGGAGTTTATGTAAATTTTAATTACCGGAACGGCAACGATTATGGCATCATCCCCCGGGTGGCGAGGCTTTTTCACCCCTTCCGCCACGAATGCCATAGCGAATACACCGAGAAGCACCACCGCGATTATCTTGCCAACCTCAACACTTATCCCCAAGTCCTAAGAAACTGTAGATATGATCTGCATATATGAAAAGCTGTTTTTAGTTTTTAGGTTTGGGCTTAATTCAGGGATTCGATGAGTCCAAGATCAGGAAACCCCCGATTGTGGTTTGAAATTTGAGGGGTATCATCATCTCATTGACAAAGGATGGGGAAATGCGTTTTCTTTTATTTGTGAGCTCGATCTGTTTAGCTATGTTTCCTTTTCTTATATCTTAAAACTTTTATCATAAGACCCCATACTCCTCTCCAACCCTCCCCCGGACCTCTTTATTCTGGGGGAGGACTCTTTTAAGTTTACGCATAAAATTAGTAAGATTTCGATTCTTTCGCCAAACAGCGAAGGTTTGAATATGATGCGGATAGCTTGAATTTTCATGGATTTGATAAGTTTCTAGTCATAGCAGATATAAAGTTATCAGTATACCATTAGGGCACCAAGAGCTGAGAGGTGCAGTGAGGGCAGCGGGTGGCCTGGATTGGTATAGCAGTGAAGCAGAACGAGCATTCCTTGGTAGTTGGCTCAGCGGTCGGGGCCTCCTTTTCCTGCTTCATGCGGTTGATACTCTTGATCACCAGGAACACGGCAAAGGCTATGATGATAAAGCTGATGATGGTGTTGATGAAGGTTCCCCAGTTGAGGGTCACGGCTCCCGCCGCCTTGGCTGCAGCCAGGGAGGCGTAAGGTCCGGCGGCTTTAGTGCCTTCTTTGAGCACAGTGAAAAGATTAGCGAAATCTACATTACCCAAGAGCAGGCCGATGGGGGGCATAAGAACGTCGTCCACAAAGGACTTGACAATAGTCCCGAAGGCCGCGCCAATGACGATGCCCACAGCCATGTCAACAACGTTGCCCCGCATGGCAAATTCTTTGAAATCTTTGAACATGATTAGCCCCAGTGAGAAGCCACTTCAGCCCGAAAAAGTTCACATTTAAAGTTTGTAGATCAGGCAGCTTTTTTAAAAGGGGGAATGTTAAAAATGTATCGATATATTGAGAACTTACCTTCCCCATCCGGGAGGCGGTTCCATAAGGCGAACAAAATTGCCATCAGTATCTGTGAGGAGGATTTTTTTGCCTGAAGGCAGCCGGAAAGCTCTCAGATTTCTTAGTGAGTCTTCATCGTAGATAGCTGGCACCTCGGTTTCCAGCAGGTTCGCCTTTACTTCGGTGACTTCATACCGTTCTTTCCCTTCCACAACATGAGAGAAAGTTTTGTCGGTGACCTCAAAAGTGACCCCTTCTCCGGCCAATACCTCTGAAACTTCTTTCAGTTGAAAATTAGGGACATATAGTTCCATTGTACTCTCCTTACTATTTAAGTTAACCCCTACCCCTTTTCTCGCCCTTGATCTTTGGATAATTTACTTTTTAAATAAGCACCGCGAGTTTGAATGTCAACGAAGCCAGGGGAGGGGCTTTATCAGTCATGAATGGTCGCCCTGTCGAGTATCTAAACTCTGCCAGCGCTGCAGTTCTTGTTTTTCCGCGAATTTTCCTCGGATGAACCTGGCGGCAAAATCATGATGCCCGAAGTAACCGGGCGCCATGTCCAAAAACCTGTCCTGCATCTCCTGGAGGATTTTGGGGGCCTCCGTTGCGGCAATAAAGTTGCGCTCGTCTTTATGGGAGAAGATAATTTCGTCCCCCAAGGCCTCCTTGACCTGCTCGGCTTGCCCTCGCAGCTCCGGCGGCAGGGTGTCGGGCCGAATCGGAATGGCGATCCGGACCTCCAGGAGTACGAACCAGCGATCGCCGGCGATCGGCCGGGAATAGTCCCAAAACTCCAGGGTCAGGCCGTTCTTGAGAGGATGCCGGGACATTAATCTTTTCGAGTTCATTGCCGAACCATAGCCCCGAGGTTATGTGGCCAATGCCAGCATACCGGCAAGCGGGCTTTTCTCTCCTGAGGCCTCCAGCTTTCTTCTGGGCAGGCTTGCCGATTGCCCATGGCCCTCAGCTCCACAAATTCAGTCCTTAGCTCTTGTTTCCCCTGTTCATCCATAAGGAAAGCTATTTCCATTCGTGGTTTGGGTCCGGCACAAAGGTTATGCCACCACTATCTCCCACCTCCATCCTAACAAGCCATCCTCCTGGAACTTTAGCTCTCTCAATTTTCCGATAAGTAGGTTCTGCTTCTATCATCTCCCAAAGCAGTTTGGCCATATCTTCCTCCTCCCAATTTATAGGGGTTTTGCGGGGGGGTAAGTGCCGGCGGCCCTTAGCTCTCTCTGGGCTACCCCCGGTAATTATACCAGGTTCAACCTCTCTAAGGGTCAAGGTGGCGGAACTCCGAGGGTTCCGTGACCGTCAGAGTTCCGATAATCAGGCGTTTCTGCCTAAAGTTTTACCACGTTTTGGGCCTGAGGACCCGACCATCCACACTAGTTCGGGGGACAGCACCGCAGTTTTGCTCGCTTGGGCCCAAATTAAAGAAAATAGTACAGGCCTTGAAGGTCCTGGGGGCCATCACGGTGCGGCTTTCAGTTGTAGTTCTATCCGCTCCTGGTCTCCATAGATCAGGGCCACCAAAATGCTCAAATATTCTTGCAAATTTCTGGTCAGCAGAAAATTTTGCCGGACCAATTCTTTGGCTATACGACCCATTTCCAGGGCTTTATCGGGGTGACGCAAGAGGTATCTGGCGCGCAAAGCCGCGCCCTCCGGGGTTTTAACCAGGAAACCCGTGTGGTGGTTCACTATCTGCAGCCGAATTCCCCCGGCATCGCCGCCAATCACCGGTTTTCCTTTCCACAGGGCCTCAGTCACGGTGAGGCCGAATCCTTCTTTGAGAGACTTTTGCACCACCAGGTCCGCGCCTCGCTGCAGGGCATTAATCGTGACATGGGCATCCGGAGGTAACAGCAGCACGTGGATGTCTGGGTCGCCGCCGGCCTCATCACGCACCTCGGCCAGCACCGCGGCGCCTTCGGGGTCATCGGTGGCTTCACCGCCGGCTAGGACCAATTGCAGTGACGGCGCGAAAGACTTGACCAATCGATATGATTTGATTACGCCCAGGGGATCCTTGAACCGATCAAATCGTGAGACCTGGAGCATTATCAGTCTATCGGGGTCCAGACCGAAATGAAGTTTGGCGGCTTGGACTTCCTCCGGGGTCAGATCCATGTTTTTTTCGCTGAGCGGATCGATGCTGGGCGGCATCAGATACTGGATGTGCGGCAAGGGTTGGGCAAAATCCGCCAGGGAAAAAATACTCGCATCGTATTCCATGACATAGTTACGCAAATATTGCCACACCGGACGATAGGGATGGCTCAGGTCGATATGACATCGCCAGATCCACTTGCCTTTGCGGTTCGGGCATGCCCTCAACAGGGGCAGCGGCTGCGGATCATGGATAATAACTATGTCGGCTTCCTCCAGGATCGAACGGAGCTCTTCCGAGTTTTGGGCGGTGTTTTCCTCGTAAACTTTGAAAAACGCCTCCCCCAGATGGACGGGGATGCCTTGTAAGGCGTTGTGGAAGCTCTTGGTGACCTGGAAAAACGCCTCTTCACCTCGAATTACTTCCCACCGCACATCGAGGCCCAGATCTTTCTGGAGGGGGACCAGCTTGCTCAGAATTTCCGCGACGCCGCCACCTACATAAGTGGAGTTGACGTGCACTACCTTCGTGCCTCTTAACGGCCTGGCAAGTTGGCGGAGTCGATCGATCACGTTTTCTCCGGTCACTGCCACATAATCTTGAATAGATGTCATCCGATCACTCCCCGGAAAAAATATTTGGCGAACAGATCTGTCAGTTGCTGGCGCAATTCCACGAGGGAGCCAAAATAGGGATCAACTGCAGCCAGTTGTGAGCACAGGTCATCATCACCGCAAGCCCTCAACCAGGTGCGGAAATCGTCCATCATTTCAGGGCTGCGGCGTCTCGCATCAATAAAATGATAAAATATGCTGCCCACAGACATTTTGGGCACAGCCTCCACCAATTCCTCCGGCTCTTCAATTTTGCCTTGGGTATCGAAAACCACCATTTGAGCGCGGACAAAATTAAACTGCATGTCGGGCTTGGCCCAGGTAACCGTTTCGATCTCATCCAATCTCTGGTCGATGACTTCGAGCAGCTCCTGGCGCAAGGATTCCAGATTTACAAAAGGATCGGGGTCGATAACCGATAATCGTTCCGCCAGGATATTGTCTTGCAGGGCATGGTGAACCCATTCGGCAAAATCGTTGTTGTATTCAGGCTCATCGAACCTGGGCCTCAAGAGCCCACCCCAAAAATGATGGTATATGCTCCCGAGATGGATGTTAAGCAAATGCTCGCGCATTTCTTTGAGGTTTTGGGCCTTCTTCCCGGTTGCTATGGTCACCAGCGCACAGTCTTTGACGAAAAATGGTTCGCGGTTGGCTTTTGTAGACATCTTCCCCCCACAAGTTCATAGAAGTACGTTGATAGGTGGATACGCCTTGACTCGGCAGTGGGCCGGCACGCCTGGGAACACCGTCGGAGCGGCACTATTCAGGTTATTTACACCTACTCTTCCTTTCCTTCGCCCATGAGTAACGCCACTGGAAAACTGAGTAATACGTCTCCGACAGGCAGTGCCTGGCCCGCAGAAAGTATCTCGTTCGTGATAACATTCCGCCAGACAGCAGGCGCCCCGTTAGGCATGATCACCTCTGTGTCCTGCCATACTTGTCTTCCCAGAGGAAAACCTCCCTCTGGAATCAGGTGGCTGAGAAACCTCGGAGCAATGACCAGGGCCCATTGCCGCTGATACCTCCAGGCAAAGGCGATGACCTGGCTCCCGAATCTTCCCGCCGACTCAAGGGGAAGGTAAGCGCCGGCACGGAAGAGCTCTCGATTTGCTATTTTTGCTTTGAGCGCTCGATAAATGAGAAAGAGTTTGATCTTTCCATCCCCTCTCGTGGCAAGGAGATCTTGGACCAGTGGGCCAATATCCGCCTCATCCTGTTCACGGATGCCAGCCAGCATGGCGCGCCGTTTGGCAAAATCTACCGGCCGGCGATTGTCAGGATCCACCAAGCTCAGGTCCCATAGTTCAGATCCCTGATAGAAATCAGGCACACCGGGTGAGGTAATCTTGATCAGGGTCTGCGAGAGGGAGTTGAGTATCCCATAGTGAGAAACTCTCTGGCAAAACGGCATAAATTCTTGCAGAAAGGCGTTGGCTTCTGAGCGGGCCAGGATTTTCTCCGCGAATGAGACGTAAGCGTTCTCATACTCAGTGTCGGGTTTCAACCACGCGGTATGGACCTTGGCTTCCCGGACCGCTTTGACAATATAGCTCTTAATTCTGGCCACGAACTCGGGATACTCGGCCTCTGCAAATGGCCAGGCGCCGATCAGCGTCTGGTATAAAAAATACTCGTCGTTTCTATCCGGAACGGCTAGACCGTGGAGCCGCTTTTTTTTGCCCCGGTTTATCTTGATCCAGGTCCGGAGTTTTTTTAGCCACTCGTCCGGCATCTCGGACAAGACATTTATCCTGGCGCGCGCGTCTTCGCCTCTTTTGGTATCGTGAGTCGAGGTTGCATTTAAGGAATCCGGCCACAACTCTCTTTTCTTCGTGTTGAAATGGTGGAATTCTGCGCGCGAGCAGCCGAAGTGACCCGGCCTGCCGCCCACCTCATTGAGTGACAAGAGCCGGTTGTACACATAGTGAGTGGTATCTTCGACTCCCTTCGCCATTACCGGCCCGGTAAGTTGCTGAAATTTCATGGCAAAGTGGAGCCAGTCCTGCTTCTCTTCCTCAGAAACATAATCAGGAAAGTCCAGGAGAAGGAATCTTCCTACGAACGCAAATCCATGTAACAGGGCGGGGAAATTGGCTCTGGCCCGGTCCACTGCTGCCAAAATGTATTTCCTGTCGTCGCCCGAGACCACAACCTGGTTGATGTAGGTCCGGTATACGGGAAATACTGCCAGGACTTCGGTCAAGGCTCTTTGCAGCGCGGTGAGAGTTATGTCGCTGCCATGGCGGTCCCGGCTGGAGATCTTCTTCAGGAGTTGGGCGAGGTTGTGGACGTCGCTCGCCATATCTTCCTGGATAATCAGTTTTTTGTTGTCGCGCACCACATCTTCATAAGAATTCTTTAAGCCAGTTACGCTGGCATAGATTCTGCTGAAGGCTCGCGCATTTTTCTTTTGGCAAAACAACTCATTGACATAATTTGTAAAATCATAGCCGGTGGTTCCCTGGACCGGCCAAGAAGGTGGCAGGTCTTCCTGAAGATTGAGTATTTTTTCAACCATTATATAGTTTGCCGGTGCTTTTTCTCTCACTTTTTGTAGATAGCTTGCCGGATCGTACAACCCATCAACATGATCAATTCTTACACCGGTAACCACTCGTTTGGCAAGCAGATCGAAAATTAGGCCGTGCGTGTAGTTTAGAACGTGTTCATCTTCCACTTTTAGTGAAATTAGCCCATTAACACAAAAAAAGCGGCGATAATTTATTTCTTCCGCGGCCACTTT
>Ga0210377_10002395_pt1 | contig 16488 bp, 12 predicted proteins | sample PLM4_65_b1redo_FD_155480 | JGI IMG/M metagenome (GOLD analysis project Ga0210377, IMG submission 155480) | Groundwater sediment microbial communities from an aquifer in East River, Colorado, USA - PLM4_65_b1 redo | ecosystem: Environmental > Terrestrial > Soil > Riparian zone | place: USA: East... | reverse complement strand
AGGCGGCTGCCATTGAAAGCGCTCGTAATCAGGCCCATTCGACGGTTCGCTGGCAGTTCACTTCGCCCGATGCGCGAATTCGTTTGGCTCAACTTTATCCTTCAATTCCTGATTGACTGACTACTAGGCGCGTTCCAATCATATCATTCATAATCGCCCGTTGAATTCGCGGTTTCCCTTTTTCGCGTCAAAGTTTTGCCTATTTCGCTGCTCAGATGAGTTTCTAGCGTGTTCAATTTGGCAAGCGTCTGAAGCTGCGCCTGCTCCATTTCGTCCATGTGCCGAACCAGATCGCGCACTTCAAGTTCAGCCCGCACGTTGACATCATACTCAATGTCGTTGCGTATCTTGTCATGGGCAGACTGGCGATCCTGGCTGATCAACACAAACAGCGAAAGGAAGATCGCTTCCAGCGAAACGACCATGGTCAGAAAGCCAAACGGGTAGGGGTCAAACGGCTTGATAAACGGGATTAGCCCCAGATTGATGGTAATCCAGCTTGCGAACCAAAAAACGCTAAAATAGGTGAACTTGATGTTGCTGGCCGCTTTCGTGAGCAGGTCAGCAAGGCGGTCGCCAAGATTGGTCGGCAATTGCGATATTTCGGCGTTGGCGTTGCGGATGCCGCGCTCTCGGGCCCGCTCGTCCGCCGCCCGCAGGCGATGGCTAAACATAGCCAGCAAGTCCAGCGCCGCGTCAGGATGCGCCCGCACAAGATTGGTAAGGTCTTCTTGCACGGCCACGAAAACCTCGGTGTCTTCAAGCGCCTTGGCGTACGCCGAGCGCGGCTGGTTGTCGATCAGCGACATTTCGCCAAATAGATCGCCCGGCCCTGATGCTCCCAGCACGATCTTTTCGCCATCGTTGTCGAGCATATAAAGTTCGATTTGCCCGGACGACACCAGAAACATCGAACCGCCCTCATCGCCGATTGAAAAGAGCCGTTGGCCCTTGAGATACTGTTTGGTGTCCAGTTGGGCCGCAAGGGCGTCAATTTCCTCATCATCCAGCCGGGCGAAGATGGAGAACTGGCGAAGCCGCGCGGGATCGTTGACTGTCATCGAACATACCCCTCTGTGCATGGGCAAACACGGTTATGATTTCGGCAGTCTACACCCATTCACAGGCGTGCGCCAGCAAAATGTGAATGGGTTGGCGACATTGAATTCGCCGAAACGCCAAAAATGCTTACAATTAGAAGCATAATTGCTGTTTTCAGGTAGACAAACCGAGAGGCGACGGATGGCGAATTCATCGCTGCAAGACCGCAAAGCGACCGCAGCCGCGCTGGCGAATGCGCGCCAGACGCTCGATCTTCTTAAGAGCCAGCTGCGCGCAGGCATGGTTGACAAGGACTACTGGCTGGCCCGTCTCGACAATTTTGGCGCGGCCCTGGACACCATCAATCAGGATCAGGCCAACGTGGACGGCCAGAGCCGGCTGGTCGCGTTGTTTGAAGTCAGCAAGCTGATCGGCTCTTCGCTTGACCTGAACGAAGTGTTAAGCCAGACGATGGATGCCATCATTCAACTGACCGGGGCTGAACGCGGTTTCTTGATGCTTTTTGACGAGCAGCGCGAACTGGTAGTCAAAGCTGCGCGCAACTTTAACCACGAAACACTCGACAAAGAGGAATTCGCTATCAGTCGCAGCGTCATCCGCGCGGTGGCTGAGACGGGCGAGCAGGTAGTCACCACCAACGCCACCGAAGACCCTCGTTTCGCGCATCAAGCCAGCGTCATGATGCACAACCTTCGATCAGTGCAATGTGTTCCGCTGCGCGCGCGCGGGGTCATCATCGGGGTGGTGTACGTCGATAATCGCATCCACACCGGCGTGTTTGAAGAATCTGACCTCGAACTGCTCTCCGCGTTCGCCACTCAGGCTGCGGTGGCTATTGAGAACGCCCGGCTGTTTACCCTCACCGATGAAGCGCTGGCGGCTCGTGTCAGCGAGCTTTCGCTCATTCAAGAAATTGATCGCCAGTTGAATGAGACGCTCGACTTTGACAAGGTCATGGATCTGACTCTGGGTTGGGCCGCGCGTGTGACTCATGCCACCAATGGCGCCATTGGGATCATCGATTTGGAGCAGGGCCAGACGCGGGTGGTGGCCCAGCATGGCGAGGCTCCGGCAGCCGCGCTTGAAGTGCTGCACGGCGCGGCCCCTTCCAACACCGGCGCCATGACCGCGCCAATCCAGCGCGAGGGCCATATTATTGGCGTGATTGCGCTGGATCGCGATGACGGCAAGCCGTTCAACAAAGAAGCGCACGAGTTTCTGGCGCGTCTGGCTGATCATGCGGCAATCTCGATTGAGAACGCCCAGCTTTATGAAGTGGTGCAGGCGGCTAACAAAGCCAAGAGCGAATTTGTGTCGGTCGTGACCCACGAATTGCGCATTCCCATGACCTCGATCAAAGGCTATGCCGATATGATCGGCATGATGGGGCAGCTATCCGACCAGCAAAAGGGCTTTCTGGATATCATTCGCGTCAACGTGGAACGGATGAGTATTCTGGTCAGCGACCTTTCGGACGTGTCGCGCATTGAAAGCGGGCGTCTCAAGCTGGAACTGGAAGACGCGGTCAATCTGCGGGAAATATTGGACAGGCTGATGCCGTCCATGCAGGCTGAGATTGACAAGCGCGAACACAAAGTCAAGATCGAAATGCCGGACAAGCTGCCGACAGCTATCGCCGACCCGACTCGCGTGATGCAGATTTTGGTCAATCTGATTAGCAACGCTTATAAATACACGCCCAACGGTGGAACTATCGCCATCAGAGCGAAGAAGGATGGCGACTTTGTGCGCTGTGAAATCGCGGATTCCGGTGTGGGCATGACCGATGACGAGCAGGCCAAACTGTTCACCAAATTCTGGAGATCGGACAACCTGCATGTTCGAGAGCAGCCGGGCACCGGGCTTGGGCTGACCATCGTCAAGAATCTGGTCGAGCTTCAGGGCGGAGAGATGACCGTTCAGAGCAAGAAGGGCGAAGGCACAACCTTCGTATTCACCATGCCTGTCAGCGTTCAAGGCAAGACCGTCGTATGACATCAAAGACCCGCAAACCACAAACACGCCATCCGTTGCTGGTATATCAGCAAATCAGCCGCCGTCTGAGATCGCTGCCGCTTATGCTGGTTTTTGTCGGCGCGCTTCTCCTCGTCCTCAGCATTCTGGGCAAGATTATTACCCTGCAAGGGGTGGACACCTCGATGCTCGATCTGCTGGCGTCCGGCCAGCCGTTGATTGTGGTGATCATCACCGCCAGCGCGCTGCTGTATATCTTCGCCGTGTTTATGGGTCGCAACAGCTATATCGAAACGCGGCCCAAGATGCTGCATATTCAAACCGGCTTGTTGGCGGTCAACATTTCGTATCGGCGCATCCGGCAAATACGGCTGTCGCAGGTTAGCGTGCTTTATCCTGAAAAAACAGCGCGCGGCAATGACAGGCAGATCATCGAGGAATTGGGCGGGCTGCCCTGCTCGCTGGTCGATCTGGCGTCATGGCCCTCGTTTCCGGGCCACAAGGGGCTGAAACTTCTGTGGAGCAAGCTGATGTTCACCAGCGATGGCGACAGTTTGATGATCGTGGTGCGCGACGCGATGGTGTTCAACCAGCAGTTGGATGGGCGGATGTCGGGCCTTCAACAGGCGAAGAAACAAGAGCAGTCGCGCTATTTAGATCCCCTTCAGCGCGCCACGCAAGCCCAGAAGGGCAAGCGCTAGAATTCTCCGCGTCGATTCGCGCGCCAGTTTCTCTATAATCGTTCAGCGCATAATCCTGTTCCCCGGTCGATCATCATTCCCTTGAGGATGCTATGGCAAAATCGCGCACGGTCTGGGTCTGCCAAAACTGTAGCCGCACCGCGCTCAAGGAAATGGGCAAGTGCCCCAACTGCGGCGCGTGGAATTCGTATGTGGAAGAAGTCGCCGCGCCGAGCGTTGGCCCATCCCGCCAGACGGCCAGCGCGCGTTCCGAGCCGCGCCGCCTGTCCGAGATCGAGGGCGACCCGTGGGAGCGCATCCCGCTGCCGATGGAGGAGTTCTCACGGGTGCTGGGCGGCGGGTTGGTGCCGGGCAGCCTCGTGCTGATCGCGGGCGACCCCGGCATTGGCAAATCGACCCTGCTGCTCGAAGTGACCGCCTTGATGGCCGATTATGCCGGGCCGGCGCTGTATGTCTCCGGCGAAGAGTCCGCCGGGCAGATCAAGATGCGCGCCGACCGGCTGGGCATCGCCACCGACAACCTGTATCTGGTCACTGAAACCAATCTGAGCGCCATTCTGGATCACGTCCGGGCGATCCAGCCGCGCGTGCTGGTCGTCGATTCGATCCAGACGACCTACAACGACGCGCTGGACTCCGCCCCCGGCAATGTCAGTCAGGTGCGCGACTGCGCCGCCGCCTTTCAGGGCCTCGCCAAAGAGACCGGCATCGCGGTCTTTCTGGTCGGGCATGTGACCAAAGAGGGTAGCATCGCCGGGCCGCGCGTGTTGGAGCATATCGTCGACACCGTGCTGTACCTCGAAGGCGACGCTTTTCAGGCGTTCCGATTGCTGCGCAGCGTCAAGAACCGTTTTGGCGCGACTTCCGAGGTGGGCGTGTTCGAGATGCAGGGCGATGGCCTCGTGGAAGTCCTCAACCCGTCGGAGGCGTTTTTGGCCGAGCGCATGGTCAACTCGCCCGGATCGTCGATTGTGGTGACGATGGAAGGCACGCGCCCGCTGCTGGCCGAAGTTCAGGCGTTGGCGACCACGACCAGTTTTCCCAACCCGCGCCGCACCGCCAATGGCGTGGACTATAACCGCCTGCTGCTGATCACCGCCGTGCTGACCCGGCGGGTCGGGATACGGCTGTCGGAAGATGACGTATTTGTCAACGTGATCGGCGGGCTGAAAATTGACGAGCCTGCCGCCGATCTGGCTATCGCGCTGGCTATCGCGTCGAGCGTCAAGGACAGGCCGCTGGCGGCTGATCTGGCAGTGGTGGGCGAGGTGGGCCTGTCAGGAGAATTGCGGGCGGTCAGCCAGCTTGCCGTGCGGCTCAATGAGGCCGCCAAGCTGGGATTCCGGCGGGCGCTGATCCCCAAGACGGCCCGCAAAGGCGGCGATCAACTGCCGCCGGGCATCGAAGCTATCCCGGTGCGCTCGCTGGACGAAGCGATTGATTTCGCGCTGCGCAAGTAGGCGGATAGCGGATGGCTGATGGCATATAGCTGATGGCTGCCTCACCCTCCGCGCCTTCCCGTATTCCGTAGTTCCGCGTTTCTACCGCCCCTCCACCATTCCAATCTCCTCATCCGTCAGCCTCGCAGGTCAGCCCGTTCGACCTCACCCCCGCGCGCCGCTTTTGCAGACAAGCCGAGTTCGCCCCCCTCTCCGCAGTTACGGAGAGGGGGATGCAGCCGAAATTGCTGACAACCCAACGTCGCGGGGGTGAGGTCACGCCCGCTTCAAATTCAATTCCAGCAGCCTTCTCAGTATCTCCTCATCCCCCAGCGGATATTCCCACCCATACGCCGCGAACACTGCCCGATCCAGTTTCTCGTGAAGAATCCGCAACGATTCAAACATCGGATTTCCCTCTTGCAGCGCATTGTAGAATCGCGTTAGCGTCAATCGCTCTGGCGCTTCTGATGGCAGCTTGGGATTCAGTTGGCTGTCCCGTGTTTCGTTCAACTCCCTCGCCGCCACGCTGATCGCCTTGTATTGAGGGTCTTTTTTTGGCTCTTGGCCCGGACTCCACGGCAGAGGGAACGTCTCAAACGTCGAGGTCGGCGTGTAGCGATTGCCGCTTGCCTTTTCCCGAAGCTGTGTGCTTTGCCGCAGCGCCCACACTTCGTGCGCTTTGCTGTGCATTACCCCAAAGAAATAATCGTCGTCCCGCGCGAACGCTATCGTCGCCGAGTCAGGTAGTATGTCGCTATCCAGCCATGTAAACACCCGATGTTTGGACACGCGCGGCGTCACCAGATAACGCTTCAATCCCTTAAGCGCTTGCCGCATCTCCGGGCGTGGTCGTTCATGTTTCCACCACTCATTGATCGTCGAGCGTGATTTTTTCCTCGCAGCCTTTAGATGTTTGTGAACGTGGGCATACGGCAGTTTGTAGAACGCCGCCTGCTCTTCGGTCATTCCTTCAAAGTCAATAATCCAGTAGCCGCGTGACCGCCCGGTGATGTCTTCGCCGTTCACCCACCGTTTCAACACGTCGCTGTTGGGCCGCGCGTTCGGGTTGTCTGTCGCATTCAGCATTTTTTGGGCTACTATCGGGTCAATGTCAAACGCCCCGCCTTTGGTGTCGCCCATATAAGCGATGCCCGCGTTCTCTTTCAGTAGCTTGGCTGTAGTCAGATTCGTGCCTGCCGTCAGATCAGCGTTAATTGCCTCAACAACTTTGCCATCCAGAATTCGAGTTTGTTCTTCGCCATTATCAAACCCGACCATTGAAACCTGCACCGCCGCGCCTTTTTCATCGCGCCACTTCCTGTCCGATTCCGCAAAGAAAATGTCCCCGGACTCTTTGATCGCCGCCAACAGTCTCCTATTCGCCCCCCCGCGTATGCCCTGTGTCGCTAGCAGCCCCGCCCGTTTGGCCCGCCCCTCAGCGATCTGGCGTCTGGCGATCTCAAACCAGTATGTGACCAGATCGCCCTCGTGTGGCACGCCGCCCTCATAAATATCAAACAAGGCATTCACGTATTTATCGCCCAATTCAGCCCGCATCCGCTTGCTGCCCAGAAACGGAGGATTGCCTACAATCACGTCGGCGTCAGGCCAATCAGGATGGCGCGCGGGCTGGTAAGGCTTGCCTGTGAGTTCGTCCGTGTCCAGAATCGCGTCCATGTGCCGGATATTCTGATCCATCCGTTGCAAAATAGGCGACCTCTTTAGCAGCAGGTTCATATAGCGGTTGCGTTGATGCCACTGGATATACCCGATCCACACCACCGCGTTCGCCAGTTCGTATGCAAAACTATTGTTTTCAATCCCGTATAGCTGTGTCGGATTCACCTGTGGCAGCGCGGGTGGCAGGGCGTCAAACGTCGGATGCACGATGACCCGGTTTTCAAGGTCTTTCAGCAGTGTCAGGCTCACATACAGGAAGTTCCCGCTGCCGCACGCCGGGTCAAGCACGCGCATCGCCCGCAGCTTCTCTAAGAAGCCATCGCGTATCGCCATCATGTCTCTCGCCGCCTGATCCAGTTCAGGTTCGGGTTCGTCTACGCGGGTCGCGTTTTCAAACAGATCGCTGGCGGGCCTGCGGTCAGGTTTAATCAGAGGGGCGGGGATCGGCATTTGTTCCAGCCTCTCCTGAATGGCCTCCCATTCCCGTTCCAGCGGTGCCATCAATACCGGCTTCACCAGCGCCTCGATGTCCTCCCGGCTAGTGTAGTGCGCCCCCAGTTGCTTGCGCTGGCGCTTGTCTAGCCCGCGCTCAAACAGCGTCCCGAAGATGCTCGGCTCAATCGCGCTCCAATCCCGCTGCGCCGCCTGTGACAACATTTCCATGTGGCGGTTTTTCAGTCGTGGCACGTAATAATCGTCGCCCTTAAACAACCCCCCGTTAAAGTGCCGGAAACTCCGCGTGAAGGCTTTGCCGCCTTTCGCCATCAGCCGGAACAGGTCCTTGATGGCTCCCTCGAATTCAGGAGCGCGCTCATTTTGGCAGTCTTGAATGATCTCGGTCAAAAAACCCCTGCCACCGTTCATCCCGCGTGGCAGTAGTCCGATATCTTCGGCGAACAGGCAAAACGCGATCTGGATCAGAAAGTGCGCCACTTCCGGCGTGTCGCCGAGTTCTTCCGACAGCCGCGCGAAATCGCTGGCGGCGTCTTGCGTGACCTTTTCGGCGTTGACGTTGGGATGCAGCAGTTCAGGCTTTTCAAACACCGCCCTCAGCCACCCGACTTTTTCCGGGTCTTCAAGTTCCTGAATAGTGAACTCGTAAGTTTTCTGCGGCGTGTTGGTGAAATTGGTCGTGATGATAAATCGCTTCATGTCGCTCACGACCAACAGCGGCGGGTTTTCCAAACCGCCTGCGTATTGTTTAAGCTGGTTGAAGGCGCGGTTCAAATCTTCGCCGGGGCTTTTGTATTCCCATGCAAAATGCCCCCGCTTCCAAACGTCCGCCCGCCCCTTCCCGCCGCCGCTTTTCTCGACCTGCATCTCAAATTGATACTCGCCTTCCCGATCAGGATGGGGTTGGCCCAGCACGTCGCACAGTTCGAGGAAGTGCGATTGCGCGCCCTCTTGCTCGTTCAGCGTCGAATTTTCCCATCGGGTGATGAAGTCGTGCAGCCTGCGGATGTCGTTGTCCATCACGTTCTCCCCGGCAGTCTCAGGTCTTGCATCCCAGTATACACCATTAACACAAATGTTCTCAATTCGCCCGCCTGTTGTAGACCAAACGTGCTACAAAATGCTATTGACTTTTTCCGATAACTCTGTAAAATAGGTTACGAACATAAGTTCTACGCAAGATGTCTTTGCAGTTGCCTTGCTGCTTGCACTCCTGTTAAGGAGTTGCACCCCGCGTTTGTTGCTGGGGTTGACGTTACTTCTGCATTCTGACTTCTGAGTTTGCTTGCACCCCGCGCTTTTTGCGGGGCTCACTTTTCTTGTGTCTTTGGGCATCCGCACGGACGGGCTGGGGCAACCCCACCCGCCCCCGGAGGCGCGGGCCTTCGGTGATAGGGCTTCCACTATCAGACCACCGCCCACAGACGCCTTACCCCTTTTGCGGGTAGGGGCGAACCTGCGTGTTCGCCCGCTTTTGACCTTTGACCTTGCCGTTACTGCTGTTACTGCCGTTACTGGTCACTATCTTTCAGCAGTGTCGTCTGCCTTCCCTTGCCCGACGCGGCACAGGGGCCGGGACTATGTCGTCGCGGTCTTCGCGTCAAACGGGGAAGCCAGCCGCCACTGCCGCCAGTCTGCGGAATCCGGGGACTATGTCGTCGCTGGGTGGAAACAGACAGGCGAAAAGGAAGTTACTTTTTAGGCATCAAGGCTTCCAGCTACTTGCGGGGTATGTTGGGTGGTATGTGCGCCACCATGCCCAGCCTCGCAGGGACAAACGTAGGGCAGGTCTGAAACCCTCCCCTACCCCGCCGGAAATCAGATACTCACCTAATCGCTTTGCCTCCCCCGTTGCTTTTGACGGGGGAGGACAGACCAACCCGAAACGGGGAGGTCAGGTGGGGGTGAGGTCTGCGAGCCGACTCCGTATTCTCTGCATACGGCCTGCTCACCCGAACCCCTGCAAGGGGTCGATGCCACCAATCAGGGCAAATCACGCCCGCCATGCAAGCCCAACCGAATACATCACCCATCCGCTTCAAGCAATTGCTTTTGCCGTTCCATGCGCCATGCGCTCTGCTCCATGCGCTCTGTATCAAAAACGCCTCCCCTTTCAGGGAGGCGCATGAGAGCAAAGCGATGTCAGGCGGGCAAGAGCGTCATTTTTCGGCGGCGGCGGCCACGCTCTCGGCAATACGAATGTCTCTGACCAGCGGCTCGGCGACGGGCTGGCTGGCGGGCGCTTTGGCCTTCTTGCCGGTGTTGATCAGCGCCACGCCCAGAATGATGATGGGGGCGGCGATGAGCATCTCGACCGTCATCGGCTCGCTGAGGATCACCGCGCCGAGGGCCACCGCGACCACCGGATTGACGTAGGCGTAGGTCGCCACGCGGGCCGGAGCGACGGTGTTGACCAGCCACACGTAGGCCGTGAAGGCTACAATCGAGCCAAAGACAATCAGGTAAGCCAGCGCGGCCCACGACCGGAGCGAAATCGCCGCCGGGTCGAAGCTCTGAATCTGGCCCATCGACAGGGCAATAATGGTGATCGCGACGCCCGCGGTCAGCATTTCAGCGGCGGTCGCCATCAAGGGCGACTCAGGCAGCTGGGCGCTCTTCATGCGCGGGTAGACCGTGCCAAACGACCACGCGAAAGTCGCCAGCAGCAGGACGCCGACACTGGGCAGGTCAATATTCCCGGTTCCACGAATCTGATCCGGCCCGATCAGGATGACCAGCCCGATCATGCCGACCACCAAGCCCAGCGCTCCGCGCAGGGTCAGCCGGTTGCCGCCGGGCCGAATGGCGTCGATGCCGCTAATCCAGAGGGGGATGATCGCCACAATGAGGGCGGTCAGGCCGGAGGGGAGCTTTTGCTCGGCCCAGACCACGCCGCCATTGCCGCCTACCAACAGCAGGATTCCGACGATAGCGGCGGTGCGCCAGCCAATGAAGGACGGCATCTTCGCGCCCTTGAGACGGGCGATGACAAACATCACGCTGCCCGCGACCAGAAAGCGGATGCCGATCATGAGCCAGCCGGGCAAAGTCTCGATGCCAATAGCAATGGCGAGGTAGGTCGATCCCCAGATGATGTACACCGCGGCGAAGGCGGCGATGATCATCCAGCGCTGGCGGGGGTTTTGCTCAGGCATTGGCTTCCTCCATGACAGACGTGACTGGCTCAACGTTCGTGAATTCATCTTCCGGCGTGACGGGCAACTGCGCGGTTTCTTTGATGGTGTGCAGGACAATGGTCGTGCGCGTGGAAGTAATGGTCGGGATCGTCCCAAACTGCTCGCGGAGCAGGCGGCCCAGCGATTCGGTGTCGGCGGCATGGACTTTGCACAGGAAACAGTCTTCGCCCGCGACATGATGAACTTCCTGCACTTCGGGAATCTCGGCGAGCAGGTGGGCAGTTGAAAGCGCGCCAGCGCGCTCGTTGGTTCTGACGGAGACAAACGCCAGCAGGCCCAACCCGACTTCTTTGGGATTGATGCGCGTTTCGTAGGCCTGGATCACGCCGCGCGTTTCGAGCTTGCGGACGCGCTCCAAAACGGCGGAGGGGGCCATGCCGACCTGCCGGGCGATATCCACATTGGACACACGCGAGTTATTCTGAACAATCATCAGTATTTGCTGGTCAACGGCGTCAATCATGCGGCTATCTCCTGAATACACAGAATATACTGCGTTTATTCACCTATGTCAATACTATGGTGATGCACATATAACGCACAGCGGGGCGTTTTGTGAAAATGGATTGTGCAACCAACACCCCTCGAAAAGAGGGCCAGCCGAAGGGTTCGAAAGGCGCGAAAAGGGGGCAAAATCCATGCGGATGTCAAATTGTAACGATTCTGTGATGCGGCAAAGCCTCAAAAACTTACGTTATCGGCAATATTGAAGACACAGGTCTGGCAATCCCATTTTGCTATGAATTGGGGGAAGACTATAATAGGCGATCGTTGTCCGGGAAGCGGCCATTTGCGGCGCGCTAAATTGGACTAAAGATGCAAAATACACCGAATTTGTCCGTTGATTTCAGCAGGCGTTCTTCAAATAGCAAGGGAAGAAAACTCATGAAAACTCTTTCCAGATTGTCGGCAGTCTCCCTGCTTGGGGCGATGTTAGCCGGATGCGACACTACGCGAGCCTTCATCGAGCCTCATTCAAGCATCGCCAGAGAGCAAGCTAACCTGTACTGGACCATCCTGTGGATGGCTGTGGCGGTGTTCGCGCTGGTCGAGGCGCTGCTGCTGTACAACATCATCCGCTTCCGGGCCAAGAAGGGCGACGACAGCCCGCCGCCGCAGATTTACGGGCATAACACGCTGGAGACGATCTGGACGGCTATTCCTTTGCTGCTGGTGGCGACGCTGTTCTTCTTTGCTGTGCAAACAGTGAACGCGATCAGCGCGCCGCCCAAAGCTGGCGGCGACGTGAACGTACGGGTGATCGGGCATCAGTGGTGGTGGGAATACCAGTACCCTGATTTCAAATTTGTGACCGCCAACGATCTGCACGTTCCAGTGGGAACGAACGTGCATTTCACGCTGATCGCCAAAGACGTGATCCACAGCTTCTGGATACCGCAGCTTTCGGGCAAGATCGACGTAGTTCCGGGTCAGGTGAATTCGCTGTGGTTCCGGGCTGACGAAGTCGGCGAGTATTACGGGCAGTGCGCGGAGTTCTGCGGGCTGAACCACGCCAACATGAAGATCAAGGTGATCGTTCAGACGCAGGAAGAATTCGACGCATGGGTCGCCAATCAGCAGCTTCCGCCGGTTGAGCCGCAGACTGAACAGCAGCAAGACGCCTACAAAATCATCACAACCGGGTTGTGCAAGCAGTGCCACACGCTGGGCGACAGCGTCGCGGCAGACGAGAAAGGCCCGAACCTGAACCATCTGATGTCGCGCAGCACGTTCGCCGGGGCGATGTACCCGTTGGACGAAGCGCATCTGAAGCAGTGGCTAACCAACGGGCAGGAAATGAAGCCGGGCAACGATATGATAATCAAGCTGAAGAAGGACGAGATAGACGCGCTGATGGCGTATCTGACAACGCTGAAGTAGCCGATGGCATATAGCATATGGCTTGTTGCGAAGCTCTTAACCATCAGCGGTTTCTGCAATCAACAAAGGTGAGATGACACTATGGCGACACAAGCAGCATCCATGCCCGGAACCGGGAAACTCGGCGACAGCGGCTTGATGAGCTGGATCATGACGGTCGATCACAAGAAGATCGGCATCATGTATCTGGTCACATCGTTCTTCTTCTTTCTGGTGGGCGGCTCGCTGGCCCTGCTGATCCGGCTGCAACTGGCCGGGCCGGACGGGTTGGTGTTGAGCAATGACCTGTACAATCAGGCGTTCACCATGCACGCCACGATCATGGTCTTTCTGGTGGTGATGCCGCTCAACGCGGGGCTGGGGAACTATCTGGTGCCGCTGATGATCGGGGCGCGGGACATGGCCTTCCCCAAGCTCAACGCCCTGAGCTACTGGTTGTACCTGTTTGGCGGCCTGTTTATCTCCAGCAGCTACTTTCTGGGCGGCGCGCCGGACACCGGCTGGTTCGCCTACGCGCCGCTGACAGAACGGCCCTATTCGGTCAACCACGCGATGGATTTCTGGGGGCTGGCGATATTGATCCTCGGCATCTCCACCACCATCGGGTCGATCAACTTTATCGTGACAGTGGCGCAGATGCGGGCCAAAGGGATGACGCTGGGCCGAACGCCGGTGTTCGTGTGGATGGTGCTGGTCACGGCGTTTCTGGCGGTGTTCTCGCTGCCCTCGCTGACGACAGGGGTGGGGATGCTGCTGCTCGACCGGATGGTCGGGACCCACTTCTTTAATGTGGCAAAGGGCGGGAGCGCGCTGTTGTGGCAGCACCTGTTCTGGTTCTTCGGCCACCCGGAAGTGTATATCTTGATTCTGCCCGCGTTTGGAATCGTGTCGGAGGTGGTGCCAGTCTTTTCGGGCAAGCCGCTGTTTGGCTACAAAGTGGTGATTCTATCCGGGGCGGCCATCGGGATTCTAGGGTTCACGGTGTGGGCGCATCATATGTTCGCCACCGGGATGCCCACCGTCGCGCTACTGGTCTTCGCGGCGGACAGCTTCCTGATCGGCGTGCCAACGGGGGTCAAAATCTTCGCGTGGATCGGGACGATGTGGAAGGGCAAGCTGCGCTTTGACACGCCGATGATGTACGCCATAGGCATGGTGGCTTTGTTCACCATCGGCGGGCTGGACGGCGTTCATCTGGCCGACCTGCCGGTGGACTGGCAACTGACGGACACTTATTATGTGGTGTCGCATATTCACTACGTGCTGTTCGGCGGGGCGGCGTTCGGGTTGTTCGCGGGGGCGTTCTACTGGTTCCCCAAGATCACGGGCCGGATGCTGGGCGAGACGCTGGGCAAGTGGCAATTCTGGATCATGTTTGTCGGGATGAATCTCACATTCATGCCGATGCACTTCGCTGGCGTTCTGGGGATGCCGCGCCGCATTTACACCTACTCGCCGGGACTGGGCTGGGACATCTGGAACTTGATGTCAACGATTGGCGCCTTCACGATAGGCTTGGCGGTGCTGTTGTTTGGCATCAATATGCTGCTCACGCTGCGCAAGCCCGCGGACGCCCCGGATGATCCGTGGAACGCCTTCACGCTGGAATGGAAAACATCATCGCCGCCGCCCGCCTACAACTTCGCGGAAGTTCCCGAAGTGCATGGCCCGCGCCCGTTGTGGGACGAGAAACATCCTGAACTGGCGGACGGCAAGCACGGGCATTAACGAGCAATGCAGAATTTAGATTTTAGAATGCAGAAATAACGGCAAAAGCTGCTTAGGGGAAGTCAGGTTATTTATGGGAATTGTGACAGCAAGCAATCGGAATTCAGGGGAGGGTCTTGCCCGCGCGGCGATGTTCCTGATCCTCGCCATTGAGACGATCTTCTTCGGGACGCTGATCACGTCGTACTTGTTTTTGAGGAACGGGCAGACGGATTGGCCGTTCGCCAACCCGTCGGTGGAGCAGGCGCTTATCCCCGGCCTGAACACGCTCCTGCTGTTGGCGAGCGCGCTGATCGCATGGCATGGGGAGCGCGACATCCGGCAAGGAAACACGGCGGGCCTCAGCCTGTCGCTGGCGTTGACGATTGGGCTGGGGGCGATCTTTGTAGGCGGGCAGGTTTTCGAGTTCAACATCTCAGGGATGCGCCCGGACGACAGCGCTTTCGGCGGCGTGTTTCTGGCATTGATCGGCTTTCACGCGCTGCATGTTGTGGCCGGGCTGATGATACTGGCCCTGAATCTATGGCGGGCGCGGCTCGGCGATTTCACGGCGGGCAAGCATATCGCCGTGACCATCGGCGCGTGGTTCTGGCTGTACGTGGCAGCGGTATGGATCACTTTGTTTAGCGTTCTGTATCTGATATAACGCAGAAAGAGGGCGAGGCAGCGCCTTGCCCCTACTCGCCCTGCGGGATTCGGGAATGAGGAATATGCCAGAGTTGGGCGTCGCGTTGCACGAGGCAGGAAAAGGATCGATAGGTTTCGTCTGGGAGCCTACAGTTCTGATCGGGCTGGCGATTCTGGCCGGAGGATACGCCCTTGTGGTGGGGCCGCTGCGCCGCCGCAATCAATGGGGCGAGCCGGTCTCAATGGCTCAACAGGCAGCGTTTTACGCCGGAACGCTGGCGGTGTTTATTGCCTTGATTAGCCCGCTGGACACGCTGGCCGATGAATACCTGTTCAGCGCGCACATGGCCCAGCATATGCTGCTGACGTTTGTCGCGCCGCCGTTATGGTTGCTGGGAACGCCCGCATGGCTGGCGGCCAAGATCATTCCGGCAGGGGTGATCAGGCGCGGGTTTGAGAAGCTGACCTATCCGGTGGTCGCGTTTATTGTGTTCAACGGGACGATGTGGGGATGGCATATCCCGGCGGCGTATGACGCTGCCCTGAAAAGCGAATACGGGCTGCATGTTTTGGAGCATGTGATGTTTATGGCAACCGCCGTGATCGGATGGTGGCCCGCGCTCAACCGCCTGCCAGACGCATCGAGCCGTCTGGCGCAGCCGATGAAGGTCATGTACCTGTTCGCCATGACCTTCCCTTGCACGGCATTGGCCGCGCTGATCACGCTGTCACAGACGCGGCTGTACCCGTTTTATGGGGACGCGGCGCTGGCGTTTGGCCTGACGCCAATGGCGGATCAAGTGCTGGGCGGGCTGACGATGTGGCTGCCGGGCGACATGATTCTGGTGGCAGCGATGATCGTGATATTGCGACAGTGGCTATTCGCGCCGTCGGAAGGCGCGGCGGCAACGACCGCCTAGCTGTCTTGTATGAATTTAACCTTGCAGTTTGAAATCAGCGAGGAGAAACGCATGGCAAAAAAGAATGAAGCAACCACAGGAATGGAGAAGAGCGCGCCGGCTATTCACCTGCCGCCGCCCAGCTATTGGCCGATTGTGTTAGCCGCCGGGATGACGGTGATGGCGATTGGCATTATCTTCAGCCCGATTGTGGCCGGGGTAGGCGTGGTCATCCTGATCGCGGCGATCATTGGCTGGACGGCTGAAAACCGGAAGATTGAATCGCACGAGGAGCATCATCATGAATAAGGCTATGGAAACCGCCTATCTTCCGCAAAAGGACAACACCAAGCTGGCGATGTGGATATTTCTGGGCGGCGAGGTAATTTTCTTCACCGCGCTGATTCTGGGGTATGTCTTTTTTCGATTGACCGTCGCGGCTGAGGTCTACGCCAAATTTCATGAGTATCTCCAGCAGAACCTGACCATCATCGCGGGCAACACCTTTGTGCTGATCGCCAGCAGTTACTTTGTGGTGCGTTCATTGGAAGCGATCCGCAAAGGCGATCAGCGCGGGCAGCGCATCAACCTGATCGTGGTGGTTGTTCTGGGCGCGGTCTTTCTCGGCGGGCAGGCGATTGAATGGACATCGCTGTTCAGCGAAGGCGTCGGGCTGGACAACTCGATGGGGGCGGCGTTCTTCACCACCACCGGGGTTCACGGAACGCATGTGTTCGTGGGCCTGCTGTGGGGTATCATTGTGGTGGTCAACGGCTTCCGAGGCTATTTTAACAAGGACTATTTCCTCGGCATCGAGATGTTCGGGCTGTACTGGCACTTTGTT
>Ga0210377_10002394_pt1 | contig 16498 bp, 18 predicted proteins | sample PLM4_65_b1redo_FD_155480 | JGI IMG/M metagenome (GOLD analysis project Ga0210377, IMG submission 155480) | Groundwater sediment microbial communities from an aquifer in East River, Colorado, USA - PLM4_65_b1 redo | ecosystem: Environmental > Terrestrial > Soil > Riparian zone | place: USA: East... | reverse complement strand
TCAGATCCGTACGCCTATTCATACCCCCCATCAGCCTGACGCGACCTCCGGGCGCGGCCGACGCGCCGTCAGGCGCTTGTCGAAATAGGGCTGAACGCGAAGCAATGATTGCTGGAGCTTGAGAAGGGACAGGGGCGGCCGTTCAAAGTCGCACCCCGCGGTGCGCACTTAGCGCCGCTTTTCGTCGATGGAGATGCCATGCGCGCCGTGTTGCTGGAGAAATTCGGCGGGCCGGAGGGGCTGGTTGACGGCACCCTGCCAATGCCGAAGGTTGGGACCGACGACGTGCTCATCCGCGTTGAGGCAGTCGGTTTCAACCCCACGGACTACCAACTCCGCCAATCCGGCCATCCCAGTCTTAGCTTGCCAACGGTGCTGGGGCGCGACGTTGCCGGCACCATCGAAGCAACCAGCGGCGCGGTCACGGCGTTCAAGCCGGGCGACGCCGTCTACGTCAACCTGGTGCCGAAGAAGGCAGGCGGCTATGCCGAGTTCGTCGCCATCCCGCACTGGTTCGTCGCGATGAAGCCGAGCACGCTCTCCTTCCTAGAAGCCGCAGCGGTTCCGGTCGCTGCCATGGCGGCGTTCCAGAGCCTGCAACGCGTGCGTCCCGGTCCTGCCAAGTCGCTCCTGGTGACGGGCGGATCGGGCGGCGTCGGGTCCTGGGTCATCACGCTCGCCAAGGCGTTCGGCATGACTCGCATCGTGGCAACGGCCGGCAGTGGCGCCAGCCGTGCGAATATTGGGACGGCGCATGGCATCGCGGATGACAGGATCGTCGGCTATGCGGGTCTGAGCCGGCGTGAGCTCGCCGCCGCCGCGGTCGCTGCCAACGAGGGCAAACTGTTCGACATCGCCCTCGACTGCGTCGGCGGCGCGATGACCCATCTGTGCTGCGATGCGGTCGAGTTCGGTGGCGACGTGGTCTCGGTGGTCAATGGCCCAAAGGACCAGTCCCACGGCATCGACGAAGCCGACGAGGACAACCTGTTCGACCGGTCGGCGGCGTTCCACTTCGAACTCGTCTCCGGCCTTGCCTATTACGGCCCGGTCGAGCGCCAAGGCCTCTACGGCGACCAGCTGCGGGAGATTGCCGCACTCATCGATGCCGGGCGGGTGTGCATGCCCAGTGTTACCAACCTCGGCCTGTTGTCCGCCGCCGTTGTTCGCGAAGCGCACGATCAGCTGGAGTCCGGCCACACCATCGGCAAGCTGGTGGCGACGATCGGCTGATCCGCTCTGCCCGGGATCCGACAGCGCCCAGGGTGCGATCTCGAGGACGTAGACCAATGCAATCGGCTCCTCGCCGACGTGCCGACCACCTCAATCCCACACGCCCGAGAACCCGGAGCGATCGTGAACCAGTTCCTCGACACCATCAACACTGAGGGTTGGGGCCGCGCGCTCGGATCCCTCCGGCGGGCCACTCGACGCCAGGGCTGACGCAGCACCCGGGTCCAGCGGTTGGACGGCAGCTCCGGCCGCAGGGCGGCCAGGCAGGTGCAGAACTTGGACACCCTCGCCGGGCGGTACCCGAGGGACCACAGCACGCGGTCGGCCTCGGATGGCGGGCCCGACGTCTTGGTCTCGACGATCGCCATGCCGGGCAGGGCGATCGCCCGCCCATCCGGCGTCCACGCCTCGAGGTCCTCGTCGAGCGTCACCCGGCTGCCTTCGCCATCGATCAGCAGCGTCGAACGTGCGTACCGGGAGGTCAGCGCCGGCGCCAGGATCGCACTCTGCCCGCCGATCAGGTGGCACTCCGCCAGGAACGCGCGTGCGTCGCGGTCGAGGCCGTCACGGAGCTCGATCGCGTGGGGGCATCGCTCCTTGGCGGTCCGCCCGCGCGGATCGCGGGTCTTGATCTCGAGCAAGCAGCGCCTCGACTCGAGGTACGAGCGGGTCCGGACCTTGAACCGTCGAGGCCGCCGGTGCGCCGCCGCCAGGTAGGAGATGCGATCCGGCGTGTCGAAGTAGACGGACTCGTAGCGGAACCGGCGCCGCCCATCGATGTCGAGGACCCGGCTCGCGTCGCCCAAGCGCTCGACCGCCAGCGCGGCAACCTCGGTCGGGACGACGTACTTCCGGTCGCGCCGGGTCAGCAGCGCCGCCACGGCGTCCAGCTCGTCCAGGTCGACCGGAACCAGTCGATCGAGGATTCCGAGTCCGCTCATCAGGCGGCACCGATCTCGGGCTCGCGAACGAGGCTCACCTGCGCGGCAGCGGCGTCGAGCAGCTCGTAGCGCACCTCGACGGTCGTGGTCGCCTCGACCAGGTCGACCCGCCGCACCTTGACCCGATGAACCCGGGCACCGAGCAGTGACTCCAGTCGCGCGATCAGGAGCCGCTCGTCCGTGTACGCGACGTCGAGGATCATCGACTGGACCCGGTATCGCGCGAAGAGGCGTGCGCTGTCGCCGATGGCCAGCGCGACCAGGATCGCCCCCATCAGCGCCGGTGCCAGCCAGGCCGGCGCGATGACCAGCCCACCGAGCAGGCCGATGGTCATCGAGGCGAAGTAGTAGGCCACCTCCTGCTGGTCGAGCTCCGCCGACCGGAGCCGGATGATCGACAGGACGGCGAACAGCCCGAACCCGAGTCCGACGCTGATCCCGCTCATGGTCAGGGCGGCCGTGATCGCGACCAGGCCCAGGTTGACCACGAGGTAGGCGACGACCATGTCCTTGCGGCGGTGGCGAGGGAAGTAGAGCCGGCCGTCACCGTCAGGCTGCCGCCGGTCACGACCAGGTAGTCCTTGCCTCGAATGCCGTCGTCGGCGGCCGTGACCGCGATGGTCCCGCCGGCGATCGTCAGGTCGGACGCGCTGAACAGCGCCGCGTTGGGCTCGTCGACGTCGGCACTCGCGTATTGGTAGTCGGTCGGGTCGGTCAGCGTGTTCTGCGATCCGTCGGCGAGGATGACCACGACCTCGTCGGCGTTGGCCACCCACAGCGGCGCGCTGGTCGCGCTGGCGACTGTGACGCCGTCGAGGATGAGGCGCACGATCCCCTCGTCGCCCGTGTCGACGATGATCTGGCCGTCGGAGAGCGTGCCGCTGATCCGGTACGTGCCGGCCGCGGTGATCGTCAGCAGGTCGCCATCGACCGCAGTCCCGTCACCACCGGTGGTGCCGCCGTCGCGGAGCGCGATGGCGACTTCCGAGGAGGCATCCCATTGCTCGTCGGTGGCGTCGGCGTGCGTGTCGGCAAGGACCGACGACGGCGACGATCCGGTGGCCTCCGTGCTGGTGCCTCCGCCGGCCACGCTGGCGGCCGGCGAGGCGGCGACTGGATCGGTGGCGGCAGGAGCGGCGGCGTTTCCGCACGCGGCCGTGAGGGTGAGCCCCAGCAGCATCGCGCCGAGGGCTCGGGTCGATCGGAATGTCATGTGAGTGTTCCCTGGTGCGTCGTTGGGCGGGTGATCGATGCCGATCCTCGCGTCGGCTCCTGTGAAACGTCTGAGAGCCGCGGCGAGTCCGCCGGTTGGTATCGAGCGCCGGAACTGGCCGGCCGGATCCTCCGTCTCGCCGTTGGCGCCGCACTCCTGACGGGCGCCGCAAGCCTCGAAGGTGGTCCACATGACTCTGTCGGTTCGTTCCATTGGCATCGCCGCGGCCAGCGTCCTGATCGTCGTCGTCGCGGCGCTCTCGTTCCGCCCCGGGCCGGTCGCCGGCGCGCCGACGAACGGATCCGAGATCCTGCCCCACACCCTGACCGTGTCGGCGACCGGCAAGGTCACCGTCGTCCCGGATGTCGCGCGGGTCTACCTCGGGGTGAGTCTGATCAAGCCGACCGTCAAGGAGGCACGCGACGCCGCGGCGACCGCCATGACCAACGTCATCGCCGCCGTCAAGGCCCTCGGCATCGCCGAGGCCGACATCCAGACCTCCGGTCTCAGCCTGTACGCGCGCTACGCCGAGGGCTCGTCCACCAAGATCGTCGGCTATTCGATCAGCGAGCAGATCCAGGTGACCGTGCGAGACCTCGACAAGGCCGGTGACGTCATCGACACGGCGACCGCCAAGGGCGCCACGGACGTCAACGGGATCTCGTTCGAGATCGCCGACCAGGCGAAGGCCCAGGATGCCGCCCGCGCGGCCGCGGTGACCGCCGCCCGGGCGAGCGGGCTGGCGATGGCTTCCGCCGGGAACGTCACCCTCGGAGCGGTCGTGTCCATCGCGGACGCCTCGGCGCCCACGCCGATCTACTACGGCGCCGGCGCAGCCGCGCCCGCGGCGGACGTCCGGACCCCGGTCCAGCCGGGCACCCAGGAGGTCACGGCCGTGGTGACCGTGATCTTCGAGCTCGACTGACCCGCCCGGCTTACACGCGCCTTACGCAATCGTCCGATAGAGCCGTCGAAGCGGCGCCTGAGGACGGTCATCCTTCCGGGGTGGCCGTCCTCCACGCGCAAGCGGGTGGCCGGGACCACCGCCACGCGGAGGTCATCGAGATGCACGTTCCAGGCGACGACGCGAGGGCCGCGGCCCGTCCCCGACGGCTGATCCTGGCCGGCTCCAGCCTGCTCCTGGCCGTTGCGCTGCTCGCTCCCGTGCCGGTTGCGGCGGCGGCGCCACGGGCGACCGCACCGGGTCCACTCCATGACGGCATCTTCCTGTCGGTCTGCCTGCCCAGCCACACCGCCCAGGACGACCCGATCGTTCACCCTGGCGAGGCCGGCGCCAGCCACCAGCACGAGTTCTTCGGCAACGCCACGACCAACGCCGACTCGACCTACACCACGCTGCGTGCCGGCGACACCACCTGCCGGATCGCCGGTGACACGTCCGCGTACTGGGTGCCGACCCTGTATGCCGACGGCCAGCGCGTGGCGCCGATCCGGGTGAACGCCTACTACCTGCGTGGTCGCGGTCCTGGCCGAACGGTCGCGTTTCCGGCCGGGCTCAAGGTGATCGCCGGCAATGGCGAGGCGACGAGCCCGCAGTCGACCACGGTCACCGGCTGGAAGTGCTCCGGGATCGAGCTGAAGCCCCTCTCAGCCGATCCGGTCGCCTGTCCGGCCGGCAGGCACGAGGTGCTCGTCATCCGCTTCCCGGAGTGCTGGAACGGCAAGGACCTGGACTCGCCCGATCACAAGGGCCACATGGCGTACCGCGTCGGCCGCGCCTGTCCGTCGGGCTATCCGATCCGCGTCCCACGGTTGTCACTGAACATCCACTACGACCTGGCCGGCGTCGACGACCTCACGCTTGCGTCCGGTTCGATCTACTCGGCTCATGCCGACTTCTTCAATGCCTGGGACCAGACGACGCTCGCCCGGCTCGTCCGTCGCAACCTGAACTGACCCGGAACCGCTACACGTCGCTGCCTGCCGTCGCCGGCTGCACCGCGTGGGCCCGCTGGATCAGGCGCGAGCCGCGCCCTCGGCGCCCCAGCGGCGCAGCTCCGCGTCCAGGTCGAGCGGGAGCACCGCGCCGTGGTGCTCGTACTCGCCCCACGCCTCGCGCGGAACCCGCCACATGATCTCGAACTCGTTGCCGTCCGGGTCGGACCCGTAGAGCGACTTGGAGACGCCGTGATCCGAGGCGCCGCCGAGGGCACCCGTCTCGGACAGGATCCGGGCGGCGGCAGCCAGGTCGTCGATCGTCGGGACCTCCCAGGCCAGGTGGTAGAGGCCCACCGTGCCGCGAGCGGGACGCGGTGCCTCCGGACCTACCGAGAAGAGACCCAGGTCGTGGTGGTTGTCGCCGCCGGCCGCACGCATGAAGATCGCCTGGCCGCCGAACTCGCGCCCGACCTCCACGAAGCCGAAGACCCGGCCGTAGAACTCGGCCGCACGGCCGGCGTCGCGGACGTACAGGACGGCGTGGTTGAGACGGGCGACGGGGATCGGCATGGGCACAGTGTCCGTCACGGGCGCAAGCCGTTCAGGCTCGGTGGTCACGCGGCGGTCGGCAGCGAGGCTGGGGTCCCGGCCAGTCGCCAGCCGCTCGACCAGCTCCAGCCGTTGAGCGCGTTGATGGCGATGTTCAGGTAGGCCAGCTGCTCGAGCTGCTGCGCCCGCCCAAGCGGCCCGACGTCGATCGGGCGGAGGCCGATCGACGCCACCAGCTCGAGGGCGACGGCCTTCGCGGTCGGGTCGTCGGCGGCCACGTACCCGTCGAGCTGGATGCCGTCCACGGTCGGGTCGGCCTGGTTCGACGAGAACAGCGTGTTGAACGCCTTCACCACGCCGGCCTCGGGCAGCCAGGTCGCCAGCTGCTCGGCATTCGAGGGGCCGTTGTCGATCTCCGGGCCGGTCGGGCCGTAGGTCATCCGGTTGGACGTGTCGACGACCGGCTTCCCGCCGACGGCGGCACGGATCTCGATCGCGACTTCCCGGGCGCTTGAGAACGGGATGGCCAGCACGACGAGGTCGGCGGCCGCGGCCGCGTCGGCATTCGAGACACCGGCACGCGCCCCTGTTTCGGCCGCAACGGACGCCGCGTGCTCCGGATGCAGCGCCGTGACCTGGACCTCGTGGCCGGCACGGGTGAACGACGCGGCGAGCGCCCGACCGACGTTGCCGGCCCCGATGATGGCGATGTTCATGGTCGTGAACCTCCTGGGACTTGACCAGTTGGACCAGGTCAAGCAGACTTTGTTGCAGGCACAACGATACGCGCACTGTTCGCTGCCGTCAATAGTCGTTGTGTGAGGACAAACATGACCATCGAGGAGCGCGAGGAGCGTCGGCGGCCGGCCGTGGGCGCGCAGGTCAAACGCTGGCGCCGTGAGCGTGGTCTGACCCTCGCCGCGATCGCCGAACGGAGCGGCCTCAACGTCGGCTACCTGTCGCAGATCGAGAACGACAAGGCGTCACCATCGCTCGGCTGCCTGGCCGCGATCGGCGATGCCCTCGACGTCCCGATCGCCTGGTTCCTGATCGACGAGGTCCCGCCGCCTCACGTGGTCCGGGCCTCCGAGCGGACCGCCCAGGCCGTCGAGATGGGTCGGATCGAACGGGTTGACGGCAACGTCGGCCGGGACCTCTCGATCGTCGAGGCGGTGGCGCAGCCGGGCTCTCGCACAGGTCCGCACGCGCATGCCGGCGACGAGCACCACATCGTCCTCCGCGGCCGGTTCCGGATGACCCAGGGCGAGCACGTGATCGAGGCCGGGCCGGGTGACTACGTCCGCTGGGACGGCACGATCCCGCACGACGCGGAGGTCATCGGCGCCGACGAGGGCGCGATGCTGATCGTCAGCCTCCGGGCGGATCGCTAGACCCCGAGTCGCAAGCCGCGGCGCTTCGCAGCGCCGGTCGTGCAGAGGTATCCTGTCGCCGAGTCCCAACCGTCCCCGCGAGCTGTTTCCGTTCGCGGCCGTGTGATGTTCTGAGTCAGGTGGTGCCATGAAAGTCGGCGTCGCCAAGGAGACTGCGCCCGGTGAGCGGCGCGTCGCCCTGGTACCCGAGGTGCTCGGCAAGCTGAAGGCGGCCGGGCTGGACGTGCTCGTCGAGACCGGTGCCGGGGCGGGGTCGGCGATCCCCGATTCGGTGTTCGCGGAGGCGGGAGCGACGATCGTCTCGACGGTCGAGCTGCTCGCGCAGTCGGACGTCATCCTCCGCGTCGCCAAGCCGTCCGAGTCGGAGATAAAGGTGCTCCGGTCGGGCCAGGCGGTCATCGGTTTTCTCTCGCCATTGATCGATCCGGCGACGGCCAGCGCACTCGCCAACCAGGGCGTGACCGCGATCAGCCTCGACGCGATCCCGCGGACCCTGTCACGGGCGCAGACGATGGACGCGCTCAGCTCGCAGGCGAACGTCGGCGGCTACAAGGCGGTGCTCCTGGCGGCCAACGCGTTCGGCCGCTACTTCCCGCTGTTGACGACGGCCGCCGGAACGGCCAAGCCGGCGAACGTGCTGATCCTGGGCATCGGCGTCGCCGGGCTCCAGGCGATCGGCACGGCGCGCCGGCTGGGTGCCGTGGTCAAGGCCTACGACGTTCGGCCGGAGACCCGCGAGCAGGCCGAGTCGCTCGGCGCTCAGTTCGTCAAGCTCAAGACCACGATCGATGCGACCGGCGCCGGCGGCTACGCCCGCGAGCTGACGGCCGAGGAGCGCGCCGCCCAGCAGGCCGAGCTCAACGAGGTCATCGGGGGCATGGACGTGGTGATCACCACCGCCCAGGTCCCGGGCCGCAAGCCCCCGGTCCTGGTCACGGCCGACGCCGTGGCCAGGATGAAGTCGGGCTCCGTCATCGTCGACATGGCCGCGTCCGCCCTCGGCGGCAATTGCGAGCTGAGCGTGGCCGGCCAGACCACCGAGTCGCCCAACGGGGTCACGATCATCGCGCCCGAGAACCTGCCGGCGTCGATGCCGGCCGGCGCGTCGGCGTTCTACGCCCGGAACATCTCCGCGCTCCTGCTCGGGATGGTCAAGGACGGCGCCCTCCACCTCGACTTCGAGGACGAAGTGACGATGGCGACGGTGGTCGCCCACGGCGGGTCGGTGGTGTCCGAACCCGTCAGGAAGCTGCTCGAACCGGCCCCGGCGGCCGGAGCCGGAGGTCCCGCGTGAGCCCCGAACTGCTGTCCGCGTTGACGGTCTTCGTCCTCGCGATCCTGGTCGGCTTCGCCGTCATCAGCAAGGTCCCGGCGACCCTCCACACCCCGCTGATGTCAGGTGCCAACTCGATCCACGGGATCGTCCTGGTCGGCTCGATGTTCATCGCCATCGAGGCGACCGACCTGGCCAGCCAGGTCCTGTCGCTGATCGCGGTGGCCTTTGCCACGATGAACGTGGTCGGCGGCTACGTCGTCACGGACCGGATGCTCCAGATGTTCAGGAAGAAGCCCGTCGCGGCCAAGCCGACCGAACAGGCGGAGGGCTGATCGATGGACTACGACACGATCCTGATCCTCGTGCGCCTGGCCTGGCTGGCCGGCGCTTCCTGCTTCGTCCTGGGCCTGATGCGGATGAACTCACCGGCCACGGCGCGCAACGGCAACCTGCTGTCCGCCGGCGGCATGGCGGTGGCCATCGCGGCGACCGCGATCGTGCTGCTGGCCCGTCCATCCGAGGACGGCAGCGGCTTCAACGGCGCCGGCTGGGCGATCATCCTGGTCGGCATCGCCCTTGGTGGCGGCGCCGGTCTGTACACCGCCCGAACCGTGAAGATGACCGCGATGCCGCAGCTGGTGTCGCTGTTCAACGCGGTCGGCGGCGGCGCGGCAGCGCTGATCGCGATCGACGACTACCTGGGCCTGTCGGTCGCGCCGGACCCCCAGATCAACGTCGCGACCGTGCTCGACATCGTGATCGGCAGCATCACCTTCACCGGCTCGCTCATCGCGTCCGGCAAGCTCCAGGGACTGATCGCCGGCAAGCCGATCATGATCCCGGGCGGCCAGCTCGTCACGATCGCCCTGGCCGCGATCACCGCGGTCGGCGCGGTCTACCTGTGGGCCGGCAACCTCAGCGTGCCGGTCATGCTGATCATCCTGGCCGCCGCGCTGATCTTCGGCGTGACCATGGTCCTGCCGATCGGCGGGGCCGACATGCCGGTCGTGATCTCGCTGCTCAACTCGTTCACCGGCACGGCCGTGGCGATGGCCGGGTTCGTGCTCAGCAACGACGTCCTGATCATCGCCGGCGCGCTTGTCGGCGCCTCGGGCGCGATCCTGACCAAGCTGATGGCCGACGCGATGAACCGGTCCGTGATCAACATCATGATCGGCGGATTCGGGGGCGGTGAAGGGGTCCAGACGGTGGCCGGGGCCGGCGGTTCCGTTCGCGCGATCGGCGCGGACGACGTCGCGATCCAGCTGGCCTACGCGCAGCACGTGATCGTGGTCCCGGGCTACGGCCTGGCCGTCGCCCAGGCCCAGCACGCCGTGCGCGAGCTGGCCGAGCTGCTCGAAGACCGCGGCGTGGACGTCAAGTACGCCATCCACCCGGTCGCCGGCCGCATGCCGGGGCACATGAACGTGCTCCTCGCCGAGGCCAACGTGCCCTACCCCCAGCTCAAGGAGATGGAGGAGATCAACCCCGAGTTCGATCGATGCGACGTTGCCCTGGTCGTGGGCGCCAATGACGTGACGAACCCGGCCGCGCGGCGCCCCGGCTCGCCGGTCTCGGGTATGCCGATCCTCGACGTCGACCACGCCAAGTCGATCGTGGTCATCAAGCGGTCGATGGGTCGCGGCTATGCCGGGATCGACAACGAGCTATACACGAACCCGAAGACCGGGATGCTCTTCGCCGACGCGAAGGACGGCCTCGCGTCGCTGACCGCCGCGGTCAAGGCGCTCTAGGGGGAGACGGATGTCGGACTACCCGATCAAGGTCACCTACGGTCCCGATCGCGGCCAGAGCCAGCTCTGGGGTATTCCGCTCGCCGGCCTGATCGTCCGCTCGATCCTGTGCATCCCGCAGGCCGTCCTGCTCGCCGTGCTCGGGCTCGTGCTCTACGTCATCGTCCTGCTGAACTGGATCCCCATCCTGTTCAATGGGCGGCAGGCCGCGTGGATCTACCAGATCGCGGGCGGCTACATCCGGCTCAGCGCCCGGGTCTTCGCGTACATCCTGCTGATCACCGGTCGCTACCCGCCATTCTGGATCGAAGGCGAGCACACGGTGGACGTCACGTTTGACGAGGCGGAGCCGCAGAACCGCCTGTGGGGGATCCCCGTCCTCGGAGTCCTCGTCCGACTGGTCGTGCTGATTCCCCACCTCTTCGTCCTGGCGCTCCTCGGGATCCTTGTGGGCATCCTGATGCTGTTCACCTGGGTCCCGGTGCTCCTTAACGGGCGCACTTCGGACTGGGTGGTGCGCTGGGTGGGCGGCTACTACCGTTGGTCGCTTCGGGTCAGCGCGTACGCGTTCCTGCTGACCGGCCGCTACCCGCCGTTCAGCCTCGACTGACGCCACCGGAGTGAGGCCCGGCGTCCGCGGCACGCCGGCCTGGCGGGCGCGATGGACGACCCGGCGCCCCTGACCGCCGGGTCAACTGGCTGGAGCCGCGCCACCGGGCTCGGTCTGGCCCGCGTCGGGCGGTTCGGCGGTACCGGAACCGGCGGACTCGTATGGCCGATCCGTACTGCTGCTGGCCATTTCGGATGGCCGATTGACGCCCGAGGCCACTGATCGCACGCTCGCCGGGGATCGGTCGCGCGTGGGCGCCGGCCCGGAGGCCACACAGCGGAGGTCACCGCTGGGCGTTCCGGCCGCAAGAGTCCCGTCGTGACTGTTGCGCCGTCGGGCCGGCGCGCGACGCACGTCCGGCCGGCGCACGGCGCATCGTCGAGCCGCCGCGCAGCCGCGAACCCGTCAGGCGCTCGGCACCACCGCGGCGGTCCGGGGCGTCGTGTGCAGGTCGTGCATCTTCAAGGGCGCCAGCGTGCCCAACGATTGGGCCACCACGATCGCGTCGTCACCCGGCTCGAGCACGAAGTCGGTCGGCGGGTTGACGAACGCCCGCCCGCCGCGGTTGATCGACAGCAGGGTCGCCTTGTGGTCGCAGCGGAGCCTGGACGAGACGGCGTCGATGTCGAGCCCGATGTACTCGTCGGGCAGGGTGATCCGGTAGAGCTCGGAGCCCTCGCCGCCGGACACGATATCGGTCACGATCGCGGACAGGCCCGGGTAGAGCGCCGACCGCGCCAGCAGGTGCGAAGCGACCTTCGAGGTCACCAGCAGCTCGTCGACGTCCGCCCGGCGGAAGTGCGGCTCGTGGCGCGGGTTGTTGACCTCGGCCACCGTACGGACGCCGGGCGCCACCGATTCGATCGCCATCACGGTCAGGATCGAGCGCATGTCGGCGTCGTCCGACCCGTCCGCCGGGAAGACGAGCGCCGCTGAGGCGTCGGCGATCCCGGCCCGGGCGAGGTCGTCCGCGTTGGTCGGGTCGCCGCGCACGAAGTAGACGCCCTCCCCGGCCGGGTTCTTCTCGGCATCGGTCAGGACGACCACCTTGATCTTGTAGTCGTCGCCGCGCAGCTCCGCGATGAGGTCACGAGCGGTGGCGTTCCAACCGCAGACGACGATGTGGTCCCGGTAGCCCGACGCACCCAACCCCTGGCCCTCCTTGAGCAGGAAATCGATGACCAACGCGACGAGCGCCCCGGTGATCATCCCGAGCATGGCGACCCCGAACAGGATCAGCAACCAGCTGACGATCCGCCCGCCGGGCGACGTCACGAATCCCGGATCGCCCTGGCCGAGGACGGTGGCGATCCCCCAGTTGAACGAGTCAAAGGTCGACTCGAGCGTCCACGGCTTCTCGAGCAACGTGATCGCGACGGCGGTGACCGCGACGAAGATGACGATCCCCTCGACCAGCGACAGGAAGAAGCGCTTGTCGAGCTGACCGCCCACCCGTCGGACGTGCCAGACGACACGGCGGATGAGGGGCGTGGCCAGCACCGGGAAGGGGAGCTTCGGCATCGAGCGGCGATCGTGCCACATCAGCTGGGGCCGCCGCCACCCGAAGAGGGCCGATTACGCCTGGTCGCGGGTGCCCGGCTTCCGCCGGGCGATGACCCGACGCTCGATTTCGTGGAGGGGCCACAGCGACACGATCACGATCACGGTCGCCGCGACCGCCACGCCCCAGGCGGCGGCTCCCGCGGCCATGCCCACGGCGGCGACAGCCCAGAGGCTGGCGGCGGTGGTCAAGCCCTTGATGCCCGCTCGATCCTTGAGGATCGCGCCGGCTCCGAGGAAGCCGATGCCGGTCACGATCTGCGCCGCGATCCGGCCCGGGTCGGTCGAGGGCCCGGTGAACGCCTCGATCGAAAGGACGGTAAACGTGGCCGAGCCGACCGACACGAGCAAGTGCGTCCGCATCCCGGCCGGATGGTCGTGGTACTCACGCTCGAGACCGATCAGCGCGCCCAGGATCGCGGCCACGAGCAGCCTGAACGCGAGCTCGAGCTGCAGGTTGAGATCGGTCATCGAGCTCCTCGCCCGGGTTTCCGCCGTCGATGCAGCGCAGTCTATCCCCGCTGCGGCCCGGGCTCGACCTCGGAAATGTCGACGACGTCGGCACGGAGGTGCCGGACCAGCTCGGCCGGCTCGAGGTGCAGGTTCACCCCGAACCCTCCGCCGCCAACAGAGACCCGCTTGAACGCCATCGCCGACGCGTCGAGGATGATCGGCCATGCCCGGATCGAGCCGAACGGGGTAATCGTGTAGCGCTCGTAGCCGGTGGCCACGCGAGCCTCCTCGGCGTCGGGCAGGGTCAGCCGGCGGACGCCGAGATGGGCTCGCAACTTCGGCCAGTCGAACCGCCGGTCGGCCGGGACGAGGACGAGCAGGTAGTCATCGTCGCCACGACGAACGACGATCGTTCGAAGGAGCGCCCCGAGCGCGATCCCCTGGAGCGCCGCGCTCTCCGCGGCACTGCCGGCTCGTGGCGTGCGCACGACCGCCACGTCGAGCCCGGTCCCGGCAAGCGCGGCGATGGCCGGCGTCTCGACCGCCGCCGGATCGTCGTCCATCAGGCGTCGCCGACGGGGTCGACCAGCTCGATCCGGATCCGCTTGTTGATCCGGCCCTTCGACTCGTAGCCGGTCACGTGGATCCCGCCGACCTCGCGGGTGTTGGCGACGTGGGTGCCGCCGTCGGCCTGGAGGTCGAGCCCGACGATCTCGATCGTCCGAATCTCCTCGATTCCAGGCGGCAAGAGATTGACCTTGGTCCGGATCAGGTCGGGGATGGCGAACGCCTCGTCGCGCGGGAGGACCTTGACCCGCACGTCGCGGGCCGCGCCGAGCTCGACGTTGACGGCGGCTTCGATCCTATCCACCAGGTCGCCCGACATCCGCTCGAACTCGAAGTCCATCCGGCCGGAGCCCGGCTCCATGTTGCCGCCGGTCACGAGCGCGCCGTAGTCGCGCCAGACGACGCCGCACAGGGCATGCAGCGCGGTATGGGTCCGCATCAGCGCCAGCCGGCGGGCCCAGTCGAGGTCGACCCGGAGAAGGTCGCCGACGGCCGGAGCCTCGCCGCCGTCGGGCTCGAGCTCGTGGACGATCTCGCCGCCCGCCTTGCGCGCCGATCGGACGGTCCAGGCACGGCCGTCCGCGGCGCGGAGCACGAGCCCGCGATCCGAGGGCTGGCCGCCACCGCCCGGGTAGAAGACCGTCCGATCGAGGACCAGCAACGTCGCCTCCCCTGGCTCGACCGCGGCCACGCGCGCCTCGACCGAGCGGAGATAGGCGTCGGTGTAACAGAGCTGTTCGCCGGTCGTGGTCATGCCCGTGCCTACTGGGCAGTCAGCGTGCCGGTCATGTTGGGATGAACCGTGCAGACGAAGGCGTGGATCCCGGCATCGAAGCCGCCGGGACTCGCAGGAAGGGCATCGGGATGGGAACCTCGGTGGGGCGCTGGTGCCGCGCCGGCGACAGCCGAGCGAATCTACCCCGACGAGCGCGGATCTGTCGCGGGGAGTCCGGGGCGGTCCGGGGTACCCGGTGGTACGGCTGGGGGATGGGGACCAGTACCATCGGGCCGGTTGTCCGGCGGCCGATCGAGCCTAGTCTCATGGTCCACCTCATTCAGGAGTGGTGGTCCTGCGGCAATCCTTCAGATCGGAGCCCACCCAGATGGCCAAAGACCTCATCGCCCGAGCCTGGCGCCTCGCCGTCACCATCGGCCCGCTTGTCGCGATCGCTCTGTCCCTGGCAGCCGGGTACAAGTGGAAGTAAGCGAATAACCGATCGACGCTCCGACCGGAGCCCATCCGGACGAAGCGAACCCGATACCGACCGAGACCCGGAGTCCTCCCTCCGGGTCTCGCGGCGTCCGCGGCCGGTTGTTCGTCACCCGGGCGACCGGCCACCACACCAGCACCCTTCGGTCAGCCCACCTCGGTGAGGCCCAGGCGGATGGCGACGGCCGCCGCCTCCACCCGACCGGACACCGACAGCTTGGCCAGGATGTTCCCGACGTGCACGCCGACCGTCTTCTGGCTGATGAACAGGTGCTCCCCGATCTCTCGGTTCGTCCGGCCCTGCGCCACCAGGAGGAGCACCTCGCGCTCGCGCGCGCTCAGGCCGAACGTATCACGGCGGTCCGGCGTCGGCTGCCCATCGCCGGCCATGGCCAGGGCCAGTTCAGAGTGCCCGTTCTGCGGCTCCGCCTGAGCGCCCGGATCGGTTGACGCGGCCAGCCCGACCGCCGGCCGGATCGGTTCAGCCAGCATCGCCTCGACACCGTCCGGCAGCTGGATCCGGGCGCGCCCGGCCAGGTCGCGCAGGGCCCGGAGCAGCGGCCTGGCCTCCATCTTCAACGCGGTCTTGACCGCGGCGAGGAGCGGCTTGCGGGCATCGGCGCGTCCGGCCCGCCCGGTGCCCGAGCCGAGGAGCGCCTCGGCCTGACGGCGGCGGGCCAGGGCAACCTCGTAGGGTGCCGAGCGCTCGTGCCACGCCTCGGCGACGCGCCCCCAGACGCCCGGGTCGTCATCGCCCTCCAGCCGGCGCTGGTAGGCACGGGCAGTCGCCAGGTAGGCCTCCGCCACCTGGCGGGATCCGGCCGTCGCCGGCGCGCCGCCACGACGGACGATCTCGGCGGCCGCTCGCACGATGTCGCTCGTCCGCTGGCGCGCCGCGGCCAGCGGTGCGAGCTGGCGACGATCCAGCGCCTCGAGACCGATCGCCGAATCGACCTGGGCGACCATCGCCGCGAGCCGCGCGACCAGGACCCACTCCTCGGACTCGCGGACCACGGCCCAGCCCCGGTCGACCGATCGGCTGGCGTCGGCGATGTCACCGGTCCACAGCGAGAACGACGCCGCGGCCAGGTAGTACGAGCCGGCCAGCTGCGGCTCGCGCAATGCGTCGAACTCCAGCACCGTCTGGCCGAGCAGGCGGGCGGCCGTCTCGCCAGCCTCCATCTCGATCTCGACCATCGCCAGCTGGATGATCGAGGTCAGGAAGACCACCCCGACCGGCAGCCAGCCGAGGGCCTGCGTGCTCAGCTCGCGAGCCTCGCGCCAGCGCCCCAGCAGGAACAGCGACTCGGCCACGTTGCCGGCCAGGAAGTTGCCGTAGACCGCCTCGAGACCCGTCCGTCTCGCCTCCTCGATCCCGGCGTAGGCGACGTCGACCGCCTCCGACCGGCGGGCAACGAGATCCAGCACGGTGGTCAGGTTGGCCCGAACCCGGAACAGCGCGTCCTGGTCGTCGAGGTCACGGGCGGCCCGTTCGGCTTCGCGCAGGAGCTCGATCGCCGCGCTGGGGTCGCTGCCCCAGGCCATCGCCACCCCGAGCGTCGTCATCGCGTGGACCTCGTACTGGCGAGCAACGGGTTCGCAGGCCCGGGCGGCGGCGATCGCCTCGTGGGCGATCCGGGCCGCGTCCGAGAAGATCCCGTCGAGCATCGTCAGCTGGGCGAGCGCCGCAAGCACCCTGGCCCGCGCGGGGGTGGGCTCGTTCGGCACCAGTTCCACCGCGCGTCGGGCGGCGGCCATCGCCCCGACCGGGTCGCCGGCCGCCCGGCGGACGTTGGCCAGCCGCTCGTGGAGGAGCCCCAGGCGGACCCGATCGCCACGCGT
>Ga0210377_10002393_pt1 | contig 16500 bp, 14 predicted proteins | sample PLM4_65_b1redo_FD_155480 | JGI IMG/M metagenome (GOLD analysis project Ga0210377, IMG submission 155480) | Groundwater sediment microbial communities from an aquifer in East River, Colorado, USA - PLM4_65_b1 redo | ecosystem: Environmental > Terrestrial > Soil > Riparian zone | place: USA: East... | reverse complement strand
GCTCGCCATGCCGTTCTTCGCGCCGATGCCGCCGGAGGCGGACCGCTTTTACTCCCAGCCCGGCATGGCTGGGAAGAACCTGACCCTCGATTGGTACCCCGTCGGCACCGGCCCGTACATGCTCACCGAGAACAACCCGAACCGCCGGATGGTGCTTGAGCGGAACCCGAACTTCCACGGCGAGCGCTACCCCGATGAGGGCGAGACGGACGACGCGGCGGCAGGCCTGCTGACCGACGCGGGCCAAGCCCTGCCGTTCATCGACAAGGCGGTGTACAGCCTGGAGAAGGAGACGATCCCCTACTGGAACAAATTCCTCCAGGGGTATTACGACGTCAGCGGCATCGGCTCGGATAGCTTCGACCAGGCCGTGCAGTTCACGGGGCAGGGCGAGGTCGCGCTCACCGAACCGATGGCGGCCAAGGGGATCCGGCTGGTCACGTCGGTCGAGACGTCGAGCTTTTACCTCGGCTTCAACATGCTCGACCCGGTCGTCGGCGGCCACTCCGAGCGCGCTCGCGCGCTGCGGCAGGCGATCTCGATCGCCTACGACGACGACGAGTTCATCTCCATCTTCCGTAACGGCCGCGGGACCGCCGCGCAGGGGCCCATCCCGCCCGGGATTTTCGGCTACCTCGACGGCCGCGAGGGCATCAACCCCTACGTCTACGACTGGGCCGACGGCTCGCCGCGGCGCAAGTCGATCGAGGAGGCCAAGCGCCTGTTGGCCGAGGCGGGCTACCCCAACGGCCGCGACGCGAAGACCGGCAAACCGCTGCAGTTGCACTTCGACGTGCCCGCCGGCGGGCCCGACGACAAGGCACGCCTGGACTGGGTGCGGAAGCAGTTCGCCAAGCTCGACCTGGAACTGGACATCCGCGACACGGATTACAACCGGTTCCAGGACAAGATGCTCAACGGCAGCGCCCAGCTCTTTCAGTGGGGCTGGAACGCCGACTACCCCGACCCCGAGAATTTCTTGTTCCTTCTCTACGGCCCCAACGCCAAGGTGGGCAAGAACGGCGAGAACGCCGCCAACTACCGGAACCCCGAGTTCGACCGGCTGTTCGAGTGGATGAAGAACATGGACAACGGCCCCGAGCGGCAGGCGATCATTACCCGGATGGTCGAGATCGTCAGGCGGGATGCGCCATGGGCGTTCGGCTTTCACCCCAAGCAGTTCACACTGTCCCACGCCTGGTACCGCAACGCCAAGCCCAATTTGATGGCCAACAACACGCTCAAGTACAAGCGGATCGACCCCGCCCAGCGCGCCGGCCTGCGCGCGCGCTGGAACCGGCCGATTCTCTGGCCGGTGGCCGCGGCGCTGGTCGTCCCGCTGCTGGGCGCGCTCCCCGCGGTCGTCGGCTACGTCCGCCGGACCCGGTCGTCACCGCGATGACCGCCTACCTCCTTCGCCGTGCGCTGTACGCCGTCCCGATCCTGATCGGCGTCAACCTGCTCACGTTCGTGCTCTTCTTCGTCGTGAATCCCCCCGACAACATGGCGCGCATCCACCTCGGCGTCAAACGCGTCACGCCCGAAGCGATCGCGAAGTGGACGCACGAACACGGCTACGACAAGCCGCTGGTCTGGAATAGCGCGGCCTCGGGGACGGGACGACTGACCGAGACGATCTTCTTCGAGAAGTCGCTGAGGCTCTTCGCGTTCGACTTCGGCCAGGCCGACGACGGCCGCGACATCGGCTCCGACATCCACCAGCGCATGTGGCCCAGCCTCGCGATCGCCCTCCCGACCTTTCTCTTCGGCCTGCTGCTCTATGTCACGTTTGCGATGACGCTCGCCTTCTTCCGTGGGACGTACGTGGACCTGTGGGGCGTGGTGCTGTGCGTGATCCTGCTGTCGATCTCCAGCCTCTTCTACATCATCGGCGGGCAATACCTGATTGGGAAGTTGCTGAATCTCACCCCCATCTCCGGCTACGACACGGGGCTCGCCGCGACCAAGTTTCTGATTCTCCCCGTCGTCGTCGGCATCGCGAGCGGCATCGGGGGGAGCACGCGCCTGTACCGGACGATCTTTCTGGAGGAGATCGGCAAGGACTACATCAGGACGGCGCGGGCCAAGGGGTTGTCCGAGGTCCGAGTCCTGTTCAAGCACGGCTTGAAGAACGCCTTGATCCCGATCCTGACGGGCGTGGTCGTGATCATCCCCTCGCTGTTCCTGGGCAGCTTGATCCTGGAATCCTTTTTCGGTGTGCCCGGCCTGGGCAGCTACACGATCGACGGAATTCGCTCGCAGGATTTCGCGATCGTCCGCGCGATGGTATTCCTGGGCTCGGTCCTGTATATCGTGGGCCTGATCCTCACCGACGTGTCTTACACCCTGGTCGATCCGCGGGTGCGCCTGGAATGATGGACGTGAAACCCGTGCTCCTGTGGACGGACGCCCTGTTGTTCGTCCTGGTCGGCGTGACGATCGTCGCTGCGCTCTACGCCCGGCGACGGGAACATCTGCGTGCGCCGTGGCGGTCCGTGCGCCGGCGCCAACTCGGCATGGCCGCGCTGGTCGTGCTCGGTGCGTACGCGGCGATCGGCGTGGCGGACTCGATTCACTTCCGGCTGCCGCTGCCGGGCGCCGACAACCCCGTCCCGGCCGGCGGCGTCGAGTACTCCACGGAGGTCGTCAGCCTGCTCGACGTCCTCGTCCTCCCGCTCAAGGAACGCGTCGAAAAGACCTATTCCGCCCCCTTCGCGACGCGGTTGTACGCAAAGGAGACGATCGAACGCCCCGACGGCACCCAGACACGGGATTTCCCCCGCCTGCGCTACGGGGGGGCGCATCTCGCCGATCCCGTGGCCGACCGGGCCCAGGACATCGCCGCCACGACATTTCTGGGAGCGGTCGAGGGGCTGCTCGCCTGGGGGTTCGTCATCGCCGTCGTGGTGGCGTGGCAGGCACGGCACGCGGGAATCCCGTGGACGGAATCGTTCGCCCGCCTCGTTCACGCGCGCACGGACCCGCCGTGGCGGGTGATCCTCGTGACCCTCGGCGCGCTGATCCTGCTTGGCTTCGTCACCGGCAACCTGGCCGCGACGTATCACGTCCTCGGGACGGACAAGGTCGGCACCGACGTCTTGTACCTGTCGCTCAAGAGCATCCGCACGGGAATCGTGATCGGCACGCTCACCACGCTCATCATGCTCCCGTTCGCCGTCCTGCTCGGGATCATGGCCGGGTACTTCAAGGGCTGGGTGGACGACGTCATCCAGTACGCGTACACGACGCTCAGTTCGATCCCCGCCGTCCTCCTCATCGCCGCGGCGATCCTGACCCTCCAAGCGTACATGGCGGTGCACCCGGAGCGGTTCGACACAACGGCCATCCGCGCCGACACCCGCCTGCTGTTCCTGTGCATCATCCTCGGCATCACGAGTTGGACGGGCCTCTGCCGTCTGCTGCGCGGCGAGGCACTCAAACTGCGGGAGGTGGAGTACATCCAGGCGGCCGCGTCCTACGGCGCGGGGCCGTTGACGATCATGCTGCGCCACATCCTGCCCAACGTCATGCACATCGTCCTGATCACGGTGACGCTCGACTTCAGCGGGCTGGTGCTGGCCGAAGCCGTGCTGTCCTACGTCGGCGTGGGCGTGGATCCCACGACGATCAGTTGGGGCACGATGATCAACGGCGCGAGGCTGGAGATGGCGCGCGAGCCGATGGTGTGGTGGTCGCTAGCCGCCGCGTTCGCGTTCATGTTCGCGCTGGTCCTCGCCGCCAACCTTTTCGCCGACGTCGTCCGCGATGCGTTCGACCCGCGGTTGAGCCGGTCCGGTCCGTCGTAGGGGCGAGCCTGCGCCGACCCGACTTGATTCGGCACCCGCGCCTTCTTATAATCCTATCCCTTCAACCGTCTCGGAAAGGAGACCAGCATGAAGATTCGACCGTTGCACGACTGGGCCGTGGTCCGTCAATCGTCCGGGGAGGAGAAGACCTCCGGCGGTCTGTACATCCCGGACAGCGCGAAGGAGAAACCGCAGGAGGGCGAGGTGATCGCGATCGGCGAGGGGCGCTACAAATATAAGGACGAAGACAAACCACGCTTCAAGGCCAAGAAGGACGACGAGAAGATCTTCGTGAAGACCTCGCTCAAGCCCGGCGATAAGATCCTCTACGAGCGGTACGCCGGCAGCAAGGTCACGGTCAATAACGAGGAGTTCGTGATGGTCCGCGAGGAGAACGTCCTGGGGCTTCTCGGGTAAACGGATCTCGTCGCATTCGACGTCCGTAGGGGCGGCCCCCCGTGGCCGCCCTGGGGGCAGGCACGGGGGCCTGCCCCTACGCAACAATCGACCTACGATCTGACCTGGGCTTTCAGGAGTTGATACGCGGCCACGAGCTTGCGCAGTCGCGGCTCGTGGCTGCGGTCCCCGCCGTTCGCGTCCGGGTGGAGTTCCTTGACCAGGCGCCGGAACGCGGCCGTGACCAGCGCCGGTCGAGTTCCAGCCTCAACACCGAGAATCCGGTAGGCCTCGTCCACGCTCGCCACCTCCGGGGGCGACGCGCCATCCGCCGAGCCGTTCCCTCCCTGCGCCTGGGTGAAGAACTCGAAGAGGTTGATGCGCTTTCGGCGCCGCATCGGGCGCTGGCGCAGCGCGGCGTCGATCTCCTCGCAGCGATCTTCCAGGATCAGGAGGCGGGATTCGAATCGCCTGAGCGCCGCGACGTCGGGCAGCGCGTCGAAATCGGCGGCGACGCGCCCGAGCAGGGCATCCAACTCTTCCAGCGCTTCCTCGTGTTGGAAGTAGTGGTCGATCTGCTGTGCCAGCAGATGATCGAGCGCGAAGTCCAGGCTGCCGTGGATCTTGGCCTGAAGCGCCTCGATGCGATCCCGAAGCGTATCGTGGAGGAGGGAGTACCGCGACGCGTCATTGCGAGCCGGCATGGGTCGTCCGCCCGCCCTAGAAGCCTGCCTGAGCATTGAGGTGTTGGAGCCTGTTCAGGAACGGCCAGATGCAAGGCGGAGCGAGCACCGGAGCGGAGCGTACTGGTTCGTACGTGAGCACCGGAGCGCAGCGACAACGCAGCTCTAGCGTGACGGACGAATGCTGCCTCCCGAGATGGCCGTTCATGGACAGGCTCCTACCTAACCGGTCTCGGGGCCGTACGTGCCACCGTTGCAGTCGATGCACAGGTAGTCGCCGTCAGCGTTCTGCATCGGCTCCCCGCAGAACTGGCATTCCGGCGCGTCCCGTTTCGGAATCACCAAGGGGGGAAGTTCGAACTCTTCCTGCTTATCGTCGGGCACGGGGGTCTCCTTCATGCACGGCCATTCTAACAAATTCGCGACGGAAGACGAAAGTGGGCCTTTCGCGTTGACAGGCGGGGGGCTCGTTAGGATATAATCCGCCGCTGCCTTCCCCGCAACGCGGGAGGCGCAACGTAGGCGCGCCGTCCCGCGCCGAGGCTGCGAGACGTTTTTCGATGTTCTTGATTTGGGCCGAAGTGGTGGAACTGGCAGACACGCACGTTTGAGGGGCGTGTGGGGCAACCCGTGGGGGTTCAAATCCCCCCTTCGGCACCAAGCCAGTCAGCAAGTCACGTCTGACGCCGTCATCGCTCCCCAGCGATGTTCCGACCGCGAATCGCGGGTGAAACGACAAGAATGCCGTCGCATGCTACGCTTCCGTGCGTGTTCAGTCTCGGAAAATTAGAGTGAGTGACGACGAAAAGAGGAGGCGCGCGATGGTCACGAAAAAGTGGTTGATGCAATATGGGGTAGCCGTCGGGTTGGCGGTCCTGTTCGCAGCGATCCTCGGCCACATGCCGCTCTTTCGGGAGACGATGGTCGGAAAATTCCGGGCGTCGAATCTCGTCCAGTTTATCGGATACGGCGCCGCCCTGGTCACGATCCTGATGGGCGCGCATCAGATCGCCACGGATCGATCTCAGGGCTGGAAATGGCTCGGCCCGTTCCGCGAGATGGTCCTCCCCGCCTCGACGCTGATCGTCCTCGGACTGGCCTACAAAGTTCCGTTGTTCGTGCTCGCTCCTCTTCTCGGCAAGGGCGAAAAACCGTTCTATAACTGGGCGTTCGTAATCGCCATCATCGCCGCCAGTTGCTGGGTGATCGTCACCTGGGTGCGCAAGTGCGCGCCACAATTGGCGGATACCGGAAGCCGGGAGAACGAACGGGATCGGGCAGCCTGATCTGCGGCGGCGACTCCACGAACGTCCAGCGGCATCGCCCTAAAGATTAAAGATTTTCCCCCTCAACCGTCCTTCAGGTCTGGCCGCCGCGTCTGGCCTGCGATGACTGCTAGGTCATCTTCGATACGATCTGCCCCATTTCCTCAGCAGTAAACGCCCGAAGCGTCTCGGTACGGACGTTCCCGAGGCTGCCGAGGGAGAGCAGCAGGGCCATGCCGCTCTGCTCGTCCGGGACCTCCATCGTCGCCACAAGATCGTGGCGGCCCTGCGTCCAGTAGAGGTCCTTGAGCGTCGCCCGGTGTTTCTCGGCCAGCGCCCTGAACGCCTTTGCCCGATCGATGGTCTGTTTGACGTTCCGAATCCCCTGATCGGTGAAATTGAGCAGAATGACGTATCTGACCATCGGCGCCCCTCCTGTGCTCAACGACGCAGACGCGCGATCATAGTCATCGCTCCAATCGATGCGAACACCGGCCAGCGCTCGCTACCGTCACTTTCTTACTTAGTTACTTAAATACTTAACAACGTCCCTCTTAGCCCTGCCCCTAACGGCGTGAAAATCGCCAACCCATTTCTTGGATCAACTCGACAGTACGGATGCAACGGATACCAAAATGGCTGCAGTAGTCTGGGATCTTCGGACGGCCTGTTGCGCCACGGGGCGGGAACTCCTCGCAGACGACCGTGGCATCGGTTACACGTGCGAGCGCGACTACGATCGGATCGGCCTTCAGGTCTTGCGGCCGGAAGTCGAGTCTTTGTGCAGCAAGCCGGTCGCGGGCCCACTCAAGGACCTCCTTGAGAGACACGACTACGGTCGGCTCGAGTTCGCGGAACATCTCGCCCTGTTGTTTGGCCCAAGCCTTCAAATCGTCTGGATATCTCAGCTCCTCTCGTACGTCTTGAGGTGAGATTAGTTGCTCGGTTGCAGCGGCCTCTTCGATGTACTCCCACAACGGGGAGAAATTTCCCGGAGGATACGTCTCGACCCAAGCATGAATTAGAGTCGATGCATCCAGACAATAGAGGGGTTTAGTCATCGCAAATTCTACGCCACGTATCGGGGATTAAAGACAGCGCGTTCTATCTTGCGAAGGTGGTGAGCCCCGGCACCAAGGTAGCTAGCCGCTCTGCTGTAGCTGATGCGCCCTTCGCGCAGGGCATCAAACACGAGCCTGGGAAATAGGCGGCCATTTCGTCGAATCACGCGCGTAGACATGGGAAGTCTCACGTCACCGCCAGGCTGCACCCGCTCAGGGTATCGATCGGTATTGGACCTGCGCCATGCGGAGTAGAATTCGGTACTCGCGAGGCCAGTCGTAACAAGGCGACGCAAGGTCACTTCCCAGCTGGCCCAGAAGCGGCGAGCGATCGCGGCCAATTCGGCGTCGGTCCAGTCTGTACCACTGCGATGGCTGCGAACCTCAGCTGCAGCCAGTAGCTCGCCTTGCGGGACAACTGTCGCACCAGCGACATGATTGCAGAACACTTCCACACGATCGAATTCGTTCTCGCGGCGGAGTTGGTTATGCAGGTCGCATACTCCAGCGTTTCGAAGCGCTAGGTGAGCCAGTTCGTGGATCAGTGTGAAGCACCGAGCAGTAACTGCGTCTTTACCGTTTACGACGATTACAGGGAGTCGCTCCTCCGAGATTGAGAAGCCGCGAGCTTCATCGAGACCTACGAACTGCGTCGGGGATCGCCCTGTCTGGAAAACCAGGACACCAAGGCGCTCCACGGCGGAGCGCCAGGCGGCGAATGCCTCATATTGGGTGTGCCACCCGGACTGGTTTGAAGCGCTTACACCAAGCCCCTGCCGAAAGCGCGCAGCCAACTCTTCAGGGTCGTCATCGAGCGACGCAGTCAGGTCCAGCCTAGGAATGTCGACGCCGGCTTCTTCTGCGAGATCATCTGCCTCGGCACGGCGTTCTCTCGCAAGGCGAATCTCGACGGCAAGTTCGGGCGAAAGGTCGACCACGGCCTCTGCCTCGTGCATGCGCCGGAAGTCCTTGAGCCTAGGTTCACCATCCGTAGGCGGCGCGGGAAGAAAGAAGACGCAAATTGGCCTCACGTATTGCTTTGCAATTTTCCGCAGCTGGTTAGCGGTCGGATTCTCAACCCTGGCCTCCCATCTCGCAAGGCGTTCAGGCGGAACTCCGAGCTTGCCGGCGGCGTCCTCGAGGCTGAAGCCTCGTGTCTCTCGCGCCCAAATCAAGACATCTGCATTGGCTTCTACTCGGATTTGGCTCGCCACGATCGTAGTATCCAGGAAAGACGCAAGGATCCACCAGGGATTAACGATGCTCTTCGAACAGAATTGGGGTCACTTTTTATCTTACGGAGAACATTGATCCGGCAGAAAAAGTACTCTGAGCCCAATCCTCATTTAAGATTTGACCCCTCAGCCTTGTTCGTGAGGCTACTCCTCCTATCTTTTTTCTCTTTTTGAAGTAAAGAAATCTCGTGCCGAATTGATTGCGGCGATGATCGCCTCTTTTTCTTGCTGCTCGAAAAACCACCAGTTTGTGCTCCAAACACGGTAAATACGCCACCCGAACTTTTCTAGGATGCGCTGCCTCGCGCGGTCGCGGGTACGGGCAACGAGCGAGCTATGGTATCCGGCGCCGTCACATTCGATAGCCAGCAGGTTCTTGCCCCTCTCTTTCACCACAATGTCGAGAAAGAACTTGCCCGCGCCGTATTGACATTCGATTTCGTAACCTTCGTTTTCCAGGAACTCGACGACTTGTTCCTCAAACGGCGAATCGCAATAAACGACATTGGAGACACCATCCTTCCGTCTCTCGAACCGTTTGCTCCCAATGCCGAAGTTCCCGGGTGTGCTCTGTGTCTCCAAGTCGGTAAGAAGCGCCTTGAGGCATTGGAAGCCCCTGCTCTGTGCACCGCTCGATTCTAAGTCTGCCGCTGTCAACGACGAGACCACAGTCATGCCGCTTCGAGACCGCGTGATGGCGACGTTGAGTCGGCGCTCTCCTCCGCTTTTGGTGAGCGGTCCAAGCACTGCGGCGCTGAACCGCCCATCTGGGTTCTTTCCGTAGGTCAAGCTGAGGATGATACGGTCCATCTCATCGCCTTGAACTGTTTCGAGATTTCTGAGGAAGAACTTGGATTCGTCAGCGCAAAACGCACGCATAGTCTCTGACTTGAAGAACTGTAGGTGTTCGTCAATGAGTTCCATCTGGGGGATATTCATGGTCACTACACCCAAGGACTTATCGGGACATTCACGGACGTGTAGCTCGATGAGCTTGATAACCTCCTGCGCTTCGACGCGGTTGTTTCTCTGGCCGGCTGTTTCAGCGTAAATGGCGTTCGGAACAAAGTGCAACCGTCGCCCAATTCCGCTGACGTGAGCCGGTGGATACATCTCCAGCCGTCCGTTATAAAACCAGTCATTGGAGAAGCGAATGAGGTCGGGGGTTTCGCTTCGATAGTGTGACATTAGCATCACATGAGTCTCATCGTCCGCAAAGACGCCCTCAAATTCGTTCAGCAGGCTTTCACTAATGCCGAAGTCTTGGGTGTCTGTCTCTGCATCCGGGTTGGCAAAGCTGGCGAAGAAATCGGTAGGCGGTAGTTGGTGCTTGTCGCCGACGATAATGACTTGTTTACCGAAGGACATGGACAACAGGCCATCGAGCACGCGGATTTGCGATGCCTCATCGAAGATAACTAAATCGAATGGCACACCATGTTCCTCGAAGACGTTAGAGTCCATTAAGTTAGCGAGTGACGTTGGACTCATCATCCAGCAAGACTTGGCTTCGAGCAGATAATCGAGGTGCGCGTTGACCAGTTCTCGAACAGTGCCTCGGATACGCTGCATCCCCGATAGCCGCCGGAGTTCCGATTCGCTCTGCGCAGCCGAGGCGCCTGCTTCCCGCATGGATTTCCGCAGCCGGGATTTCAGATGGTCGAGAATCCACGACGTAAGGTTTTCATCCTGCTCCGCAAATGAATGAAGCGTCTGCTTGAGTTCCGGCCCTTGTGGCTTTGCAATCGGGTCGCAAAGCCGAAGCAGGTTGAAGCAGAAAAGGCGCTCTGCCTGTTCGGGCCGAACATTGCCGTCGAGAATTTTCTCCCAAAGCGCGTTGAGTTCTGGAAACGCTCTGATTTTCTTGTCCCACCGGCTCTTTTCCAACCAAAGCTGGTAACGAGGTATTTCAAGGAGAATTTGGCCGATGAGCGCCTTCAGTGAGTCGTAGTTAGCGATTTCTGAAAGGCTATCCTCGAAGAAACCATCCAGTCCTTCGTATGATTCCTTCATGAAAGCATGGTGGCGTTGCAGGCGGTCGCGCAGCTTCGTCCACAATGCACTGTCCACATCCAGCTTTTGCCTTCCGCTCAGTCGCTCGAACAAATCACGCCAGGCAATCGCTTCGTGAAGCCATTGCCAGTTGGGCCGGGATTGTCCCTCGCCTTGCAGTCCCAAGTATTTGGTGAGCGGAGCGAGCCGCTCTTGGCAACGAGCAAATTCCTTCTGAGCGGCGAAAGCCGCCAGGACTGGCTGTAACCGATTCCCGTCCTGTTTTTCGTAGGCTTGCAGGAAAGCCTGTATCCGCTGGCGCGATTGCTCGAAGAACTTGAGCGCTTCCTCCAAGTTATCCGAGTCCTTATCTGGAAGGGCAAGCGTGTCAAGTTCGAAGAAGAGGCCTTCAACTTGCGACAAGATGTTTGGGTTCGGGGATTCCCAAAATGTTTGCCAGTGGACACTGTTCACTTCAAACAAATCATTGCGTTCACGCCATTGCTCAACGAGCGCAGCGGCATTCTGGAGGCGCCGCACATCCTCATGTTCCACGAACTGATTAGCGCCACCCCCGCCTTCATGGGCAACCGCCAGGTAGTGTTCGGTCAGATGCTTCAAGACGACATGCGCCTCGGCAGCCGACCGTAGCGACTTAGCCGTGACGTGTGCGGTGACCGCGTGGAGGGTGACTTCACGCCATTGTTTGAAACCACGGACCGGAATACTCGGATAAGCTTGGCGCAGCGCATACTTACACTTCCTGTCGTCTACAAACTTCAGGCAGTAGCTTACTAGGTTGAAGCCGTGTTCAGCCATTGCTTCAACGTGCTTCCAGTGCGTAGAAGCTACCCGTTCGAGGGCGACAAAGTGCAAAGGCAGCGGCGCTGTTTTTGCCTGGTTGATACAGGCCCTCAGCTTGCCACCCCAGCCGTCAACCAGCAGGACGGGATTGGTAGAGGCAACCCACCAAGCGCGCGGAATGAGGCCCCCGAATCCACCTAAACCCAGCACTGCCTGAAGTTGCGCCCGACGCACCTTCAACAAAGGCGAATAGACAAGACCAATTTGGTCACACAGCCGAAGGTACTTGTTTTGGTTTTCCTCAATTCCGGTGTATCGTTCCGTGTGGTAGACCTCACGCCGAGACAAATCCTCCCAAGTCTTCGCTCGCTCGTCTTCCAACAAGCCTTTAGCCTCTATCTCCACATCTCGGGCGTAAATTTCCGTCAGCGGAACGGGATGTTGAACCGCGACCAATACATCGCGCTGTTCCCAAAGAGCCTCCAGGCTTTTCAACTCAGACAAACTGACCTCCATATTGCCAACCAATTTGGGATGGCATGTCGGCCTTTTCATCGTGGTTTCGACAAGCGCCAGCACGTCGGCCACGTTCTCACCCGATTGAATTGGCAATTCGACTCCCAACGATGCCGCCCATTCGCGCACCTCTTCCAACGATTCAAGCTGCGCAAGGATTTGCTGTGCGAGAGATTGGAGTTCGTTGGCCGCATTGGGGTTCTCGTCAAAGGTTTCGTTCCGAACCTCGTTCCAGACGTTGTCCGGGTCATTCAAAACATCTGCGAGTCCGGGCCATTCGGCTAAAGAACTGAGCAGCTTGGCCAGTCGCTCCCGTGACAGGGATTGCCAATTGGCGACGGGGATATTCGGCACATGTATGAGTTCCTTGCGCAGTTGAATCAAGCCGGCCAGAGCCTGCCGTTTTGTCACCTGCAAGGAAGGGTGGGCAACAGCGCGCCCAAACTTCACACGGTCATTTAGCGTCTTGCGCGTCTCCCGCAACTGTTCGAAAGGGTAGCTGGCTGGCGTGGTGCGGCCCGGAGCAAAAATGTCCGCTGGGAACTTGTCCGTCGCCTGTTTGAGGAATTCGCGCTTATCCAAGTCTTCGTCGTGGAGATTCAACATGGCGGGTTTGAGTCCGCAGTTGGTAAGCCGCTCCTCAACCTGGACAATGGCTGCTTTCTTGTCGCAGACCAGCAGGGCACTGCGCCCGTGGTAGAGCGCGTTGCTGATGATGTTGGCGATGGTCTGGGATTTGCCCGTTCCGGGTGGGCCTTCCACCTGTAAACAGCAACCTTTGTCGGAAAGCTGTACGACGCGGAGTTGACTGTCGTCGCAGGGTAACACCAACCCAAGCTCTTCAAGACCGTCGTCGGTAGTCTCGCCCAGATCGACGGCCCCCACTTTGCCGCCTTCAATCTTCGCCTGAACGACCCGGTTGCGCGCCAGAGCTTGCCGCAGCGGCGGCTCAGCCAGGCGCTGCTGAATAACCATCTGCTGGCTGCTGAAAAGCCCTATGTAACTGTCGGATCTTACCTGTGATGCACGATTCCCAAGTTGTGCCTTCAGCCAATTTGTGGCTTGCTCTGGATTTTCTGACAAGCCATTGGTGACTTTGATGCCAAAACCGCGTAGGTGAGCCTCCAGTACGGGATTGAACTGCCAAGTCTCGTCATCGGAAACCGTTACCTTGATTTTGTCGCCGGTGGTTTGAAGCGAAGCGCGTTTCAGACAAACGGGAAAAAGAGTCGCGCGCGGCTGCTGGCCTACGCCGCCAGCAATGGTCATCTCAACGGCACCGATGCAAATAAACGCACAATGTTCGCCACGCTCACGGATACGAGTCTGGAAATTCTTGTAGAGGTTGCGGGCAATGGGGTCGCTCATCGTGCCGATAATCAGGGTCCCCCCATTTGAAACGGAGTGAAATTCAGCCTCCTGCAAGAGCCGGAACCTTTTGACCGGCATCTTCACAAGCGGGTTGTTTAGCCCCTGTGCCGTAGATTGCTTGAGCCATTTTTCTAAATACTGAGCAAATGTTTCAGGCATAGTCGCTTTCTATCTGGTCGCTGGTCGCTCTGGAAGAAAATTGCAGAAAGAAAATTGAAGAAAATAAGAAAATTGGGGTCAGAGTACTTTCCCCGGCCTCGCATCCACCGCCTTGAAAGAAAATTGGGTTCAGAGGAACATCGGCCGATGGTCAGGTCTTGAATCTTGATAAAACTGCATCAGTCCGGTTGGGTTTGCCCCTGCGCTGACCCGCCCTCCGATACTTCGCTACCCCCTCACTCACCCGATTCGCTTCACAGACGAACTCAACATCGCCGAACAAGGAGTGATTTTCTCCCTCCAGCCTCGCCCGGGCCTGTTCGAGATAGACCGGGTCAATCTCCACCCCGATGCTGCTCCTTCCCGTCTTCATTGCCGCGACCATCGTCGTGCCCGTGCCGCAGAACGGGTCCAGCACTGTGTCACCTGTGAATGAGAACATTCGGACGAGGCGATGGGCTAGCTCGTAAGGAAACGGCGCCGGGTGTTCGCGGGTAGAGGCGCCGGTCAGCGTCCAGATTTGCTGAAACCAGGCTTTGAATTCGTCCTTGTTCATCCGGCTTTGGTTGCGCTGCTCCTCCGTGGGCTTGCGGTAGCCGCCGGGCTTGCGTTGCATCAGGATGAACTCGATGTCGTTCTTGATAATCGCGTTGGGTTCGTAGGGTTTGCCTAAGAACTTAGAGCCGTTTTCGACCTCGTACGAAGCATTCGAGATCTTGTGCCAGATAATGGGATTGAGATTATCGAACCCGAGGCGGCGGCAGATGACGGCGATGTCCGCGTGCAGCGGGACTACCACGTGGCGCCCGTTGGCTTTGCGCGAGAGGCAGACGTCGCCCACCACGCAGACGAGGCGGCCACCTGGAACCAGGATGCGCAGACACTCCTTCCACACCCGCTCCAGTTGCGCGAGAAAGACCTCGTACTCTTTCACGTGCCCGAGCTGATCGGGATGATCGCGGTATTCCTTGAGCGTCCAGTACGGCGGCGAGGTCACCACGAGATGGATGCTCTCGTTGTTGATGAACGAGAGGTCGCGCGCATCTCCCTGAACCAGCCGGTGAACCGTCTTGGGAGGCTTTCCCGTCATTTGGCCATCTCGAACTGCGCGAGCAAGATGCGGATGGCCGTTTCAACCGATTCGTCGGATTCCGAGGCGAAGAAAACGCCGTCGATCTTCTTCGACCTCAGACGGCTCTGGATGTTGATGTGCTCGTCGATGAACGGGTAGTAGATGACCGCGGCGAACTTCGCGGCCTTATACGCCTGCTTGAACTTGGTCGCTTTATTGACGATCTCATCACAGCGCTTGTGAATATCTCTGCGGGCTTCGATGCGCTTCACATCGATCCCGATCTGGATGGGGCCGGTCTCCGGTGCGGCGGCGTCCAATTCAAACCCTTCCTTCTCCACGGTGAATTTGCGTTTCTTGAACGCCAACGTCCCGAAGCGATTGAGCGCGTCGCAAATCGCCTTCTCCCAGCGGCCCTTCCCTTTTCGAATTTCCTTATCGACAAACGCCACGCGGTCGATCTGAGCGATCGCCGGAATTTCCAAGTAGGCCGGCAGGAACGGCTTGAGATACCCGGCGATCGCCGTAACGTGGTCGTGCGACAGGCGCGGTTTGTACGTGTCCACGTTTTTGATCTGCAAGTCCCGCTCGATCGCGCGACCGGCGACGTTGCAGACCGTCAGCAGGGGTTTGAGGATGACGGGGTGGGCCTGAATGGCGTTCGCGAGGTCCATGACTCCCACGTTGGAGAAGACGATGACGTCGACCGATCGGGTTTCAAGAAAACCCGCAAACGCGTGCTTGAGCGCGGCTTCTACGTCTCGCTGGCGGTTCCGAACCTCCTCATCGATCCGGCCAATGTAATCGGCATGCGCTCCATAACCGTCTGGCATCCAGCGTCTCGGGAGAGCCGTCGCGTGTGGCGCCCACCGTAACACAGGCATCCAGACGATTCAAGCGCGGGCGCCGACGCCGCGTGCGAAATGCCGGGCCATGCGTCACACCAGTCGCAACGCGGTATGGCAGGCAATGGCCTCGAAGTCGGCGTCGGCCGTGAGCAACAGACAATCGTGCCGAAGGCAGACCGCCGCGATCAGGCAATCGATCGTGCCGGGTTGAGCGCCTCTCGCCGCGCAGAGATTCCGCACCCGGGCGGCCTCCACGTAATCGTCTCGTGTCGGTTCGATCACGGGAAACGCCGCGAGTGCCCGTTGGATCTGGTCGAACTGCGTCCGGGAGCGCAAACCTTGAAGGAGTTCCTGCAGGATCAGACCGATGAGGACAACGGGCGGGCCGTTCTGGAGAAGAGCGGCCAGTTTGTGGCCCGCTGGAGAAGTTGACTGGGGCTGCCGTCGCCGCAGGGCCAGCGACCAGGCCGAGGTGTCGACGACGACTCGGGTCACCGGTGCCGCAGCTTTTTATAGTCGTACCCGGGATCCCAGTCGACGGTGCCGAACAGAGCAAGGATTTTCCTTTGCTTCCGCCGTTGAATATATTCCTTCAACGCGTCAGTCACCGCCGCTTTCTTGGTCTTGTGTTTGCCGATCCGTTGCGCTTCATTGATGAGTTTGTCGTCCAACGCCAGGTTGGTTGCCATGGAGCCTCCACTCGTGCGACCGCGCACACCCTACACACTTGCTTACACAGTGTCAAGCCCGCTCGCGTCACGGCCGCGACCTCCACTCGTCAGCGAACAGGGAGGAACGCTTTTGAGGGAATAAAAGGGGGCAGATTTATTTTAAGCCGAAATAGCCACGAAAATAAATCGTCCCCTTTTAATTTGCGGTCTATATGGAGAGTTAATGGTCGGCTGGTTCTAAACCCCAGGGCGACTCGCTCAGCCAGCGGGTGAGTTCTGCTGGGGCAAGGGGAGGGGCCATCAAATAGCCCTGGGCTGCATCGCAGTCGAAGGCGACCAGCTGATTCAATGTTTCTTCGTTCTCCACCCCCTCGGCGGTCACCTTGAGACCCAGATTGTGGGCCAGGTTGATGATCGAGAGCACGAGCACGGTACCATTCTCATCTGCCATCATGCCCGTGACAAAGGGTTGGGCGATCTTGATCTGGTTGATCGGCAGTTTCTTGAGATGGTCCAACGATGAATATCCGGTGCCGAAATCGTCAATGGAAAGTCCTACTCCCAGTTTGTTCAACCGCGCGAGAACCTCCATCGCACGCGTCGGGTCGCCCATCATCATGC
>Ga0210377_10002392_pt1 | contig 16500 bp, 11 predicted proteins | sample PLM4_65_b1redo_FD_155480 | JGI IMG/M metagenome (GOLD analysis project Ga0210377, IMG submission 155480) | Groundwater sediment microbial communities from an aquifer in East River, Colorado, USA - PLM4_65_b1 redo | ecosystem: Environmental > Terrestrial > Soil > Riparian zone | place: USA: East... | reverse complement strand
TTCCTGAATCCGAGTGTCAGCCCGTACACCGCCGCGCAGACGCTGCTCGCCTGGTCGCTCGACGCCGGCTACCGGACGATTGCCTTCACCAAGGCGCGCAAGATCACCGAGCTCCTGCACTCGTGGCTCTTGCAGACGGCGCCGCGCTGGCGCGACAAGGTCAGCGCCTACCGCTCCGGCTACCTGCCCGAGGAGCGCCGCGCCATCGAGAAGCGGCTCTTCGACGGCGACCTCCAGGGGGTGATCTCGACCAGCGCGCTCGAGCTCGGGGTCGACATCGGCGGGCTCGACGTCTGCATCCTGGTCGGCTATCCCGGCAGCATCGTGTCGTCGTGGCAGCGCATCGGCCGCGTCGGGCGCGAAGACCGGCCGTCGCTCACCATCCTGGTCGGCATGCCCGACGCCCTCGATCAGTACTTCATGACCCACCCCGACCAGTTCCTGACCCGCGGCTTCGAGGAGGTGGTCTTCGACCCGGAGAACCCGGTGATCACCCGCGCCCATCTCGTCTGCGCCGGCGCCGAGACGCCGCTCGGTCCCGCCGACCGGGAGCTCTATGGCGCGGTGAACTTCGCCCATGTCGAGGCGCTCGAGCGCGAGGGTCTCCTGGCGCGCGACGCCGAGGGGGAACGCTGGTTCACCCTGCGCCGCCGGCCGCAGCGCGACGTCAACCTGCGCTCGGCGGGCAGCACCTACGCCATCCACGACCGCGGCGCCGGCCGGGTCATCGGCAGCATCGACGGCGCGCGCGCCTTCCACGAGACCCACAGCGGGGCGATCTACCTGCACCACGGGCAGCAGTACCTGGTGCGCCAGCTCGACATCGAGCAGCGCCGGGTCTTCGTCGAGCCCTCCGACGTCGACTACTACACCCAGGTGCGCGCCGAGAAGGAGACCGCCATCCTCGAAATGCTCGAGGAGCGCATGGCCGGCCCGCTGTGCGCCCGGCTCGGGCGGCTCAAGGTGACCGAGCAGATCACCGGCTACGAGAAGCGCCGCCTGCACGGCCGCGATCGCCTGGGGATTCACGAGCTGACGCTGCCGCCGCTCACCTTCGAGACCGTGGGTCTGTGGCTGACGATCCCGGACAGCATGCAGGAGGCGGTGCACGGGCGCGCCGGGCATTTCATGGGCGCGCTGCACGCCGCCGAGCACGCGATGATCGGCCTGTTCCCCTTGCTGGCGATCTGCGACCGCGGCGACATCGGCGGGATCTCGTACACGCTCCATCCCCAGGTCGGCAGGGCGGCCATCTTCATCTATGACGGCCATCCCGGCGGCATCGGCCTGGCGGCGCGCGGCTACCGTGGTCTCGAGGATCTCATCGGGCGCACCGTTGATCTGTTGAACGCCTGCCCGTGCGAGGACGGCTGTCCCTCCTGCGTGCAGTCGCCCAGGTGCGGCAACGGCAACCAGCCGCTCGACAAGGAGTCGGCGGCCTTCGTGCTCGAGGCGCTGATCGGCCGCGCCGAGATCGCCGCGGGACCGCCGGCGCCGGCGCCGCGGCCGATCGCGGTCGTCGAGCCGCCCCCGGCACCGCGCCGCCTCGCACCCGGCGGCCTGTCCGCCCTCGGCCAGGGGCAGGAGAGCGAGCCGACACCGACACCACGCCGGCGCGGCGGCGGCGACGCTCCGCCGGCGCGCGTCACCACGCTCTTTTTCGATCTCGAGACCCAGAAAAGCGCCGAGGAGGTCGGCGGCTGGCAGAACCTGGCGGCGATGAAGATGGCGCTCGGGGTCACCTTCAACGACGTCACCGGCCAGTTCCGCACCTATTTCGAAAAGGACGTCACCGAGTTGCTTCTCGATCTCCTGACCGCCGATCGGGTCGTCGGCTACAACATCGACCGGTTCGACCTCGGCGTGCTGAAGGGATACACCGACCGCGACCTGTCGCGGGTTCGGACACTCGACATGCTCGCCGACATCTACTCCAGGCTCGGGTTCAGGCTGCGCCTCGCCGACGTCGGCGAGGCGACCCTGGGGGTCGGCAAGAGCGCCGACGGACTGCAGTCGCTGCAGTGGTGGAAGGAGGGGAAGGTCGATCTCATCGAGCAGTACTGCCGCCGCGACGTCGAGCTGACACGCGATCTCTACCTGTTCGGACACAACAACGGCCACATCCTGTACCGTGACCGCGCCGGCCGGCAGATCCGCCTGCCGGTTGACTGGAAGTAGCCGCCGGCGCGGCCCAACGCCCCGCGCCGCACCGCGCACCTTGATCCCCGCGCACCGGCCGTGCTACAAAGTCAGCGCTCCTCCGCGATGGCGCGGAGGCGGAGCCGATCGACGCCACCTGGAGGACATCCGAGCATGAACCGCACCGAACTGATCGATGCCATCGCCGTCGAAACGGGCGCCGACAAGAAGGACGCCAAGGGCTTCATCGAGGGTTTCACCAAGGTCGTCGAGACCGAGATGCGCAAGGCCGGCGAGGTTCCGCTCGCCGGTCTCGGCAAGTTCCGCGTCTCGAAACGCCTGGCCCGCACCGGCCGCAACCCGGCCACCGGCGAAACCATCCAGATCCCCGCGAAGACCGTGGTCAAGTTCACGGTCGCCAAGGCCCTCAAGGATCTGATCAAAGGCTGAGGAGCGGCCGCCTCAGGCGAGGGCGGCGAGCGTGTCGTCGCCGGTCACGGCGCTCACGCGCGCCGTCACCAGGCGGTTCTCCAGGCCGGCCTCGGCGCGCCGGCCGGCATCCAGTCCCAGGTCGATGAAGTTGTCGGAGAGGGCGCGCAGGCGGCCGTCCGGCCGGACCCCGCGCAGCACCAGGACCGGCAGCTCGCGCCCGACGAACCGTTGCCGGAAGCGCAGCGACAGATCCCGGCCCAGCCCGCGCAGCCGCGCGCTGCGATCGCGGATCGCCTTCGGTGGCACCGCCGGCAGCGCCGCGGCGGTGGTGCCCGGCCGCGCCGAGTAGGAGAAGACGTGCAGGTAGGCGAGCGGTGATCGCTCGATGAACCGCCAGGTCGCCTCGAACTCGGCATCGGTCTCCCCGGGAAAACCGACGATGACATCGGCGCCGATGCCGGCGTCCGGGACCGCCCCGCCGAGCGTCTCGACGGCGCGCGCATAGTCGGCGGTCCGGTAGTTGCGCCGCATGCGCGCCAGCACCGTGTCGCAACCGCTCTGCAAAGGTACCTGGAGGTGCCGCGCCAGGCGGCCGCCCGATTCCGCCAGCAGGCGGACGATCACCGGCGTCACCGTGCGCGGCTCGAGCGAGTTGAGGCGCAGCCGCGCCGGGCCCGCCGCCACGAGCGCCTCCGGCAGCAGGTCGTGCAGGCGGCGCGCCGGGCTCAGATCGCATCCCCAGTCGCCGGTGTTGACGCCGGTGAAGACGATCTCGCGGTAGCCGCCGGCCACCAGGCCGGCGATGCGGCGCAACACTTCTTCGCCCGGGAGGCTGCGGCTGCCGCCGCGCACCGAGGGGATGATGCAGTAGGAGCAGCGCAGATCGCAGCCGTCCTGGATCTTCAGGAAGGCGCGGGTGCGATCGCTCATCGCCGGGTCGCAGGCATCGGTGGCGCCGAAGCGCCCGAGGTCGAGCGGCTCCGCCGCCGTCGCCGTCGCTTCCGCGCTCCCCGTTGCTTCCGACCTTCCCGGCGCCCCGGGCGGCGGGGCCGGCAGCCCCAGGGCCGCAGCGGCGAGGGCCGCGACCTGTCCGGCCTGGTCACGCATCCCGACGACATGATCGACACCCGGCAGGGAAGCCAGGGCGCCGCCGTCGCGTTCGGCGTAGCAGCCGGTGACGATCAGCGTCGCCCCGGGATGGGTGCGCCGCAACCGGCGGGTCAGCTGCCGCGCCTCGCGATCGGCGCCGGCGGTGACGGTGCAGGTATTCAGGACGACAAGGTCTGCCGGGGCATCGCTGGCCGGGGCCGCGGCGCCGCCCGTCTCCGGCGCCCGCCGCAGACCGAGGCCCACGAGGCGCGCCTCGAGCGCGCCGGAATCGGCCTGGTTGAGCTTGCAGCCGAGCGTCAGGATGCGGTAGGTCGGCATGGGACGGATGGCGCACCGGCGCGCGCCGCCGGGCAGGCGGCGCGTGCTATGACGAGCCGCCGCCTTCGCGGTTCTTGAGAGCGCGGTTTTTCTCGATCACCTTGCGCGCCATCTCGTCCTTGTGGCGCCGCAGGCGCACGCGCAGGCCGGGATCGCCGGTCGCGAGGATCTGCGCCGCCAGGATGGCGGCGTTCTGCGCCCCCGACTTGCCGATGGCGACGGTGGCGACCGGAACGCCGGCGGGCATCTGCACCGTCGACAGCAGGGCGTCGAGCCCCATCAGAGCCGACGACGGCAGCGGAACGCCGATGACCGGCAGCGTGGTGTGCGCCGCGACCACGCCGGCCAGGTGCGCCGCGTGACCGGCGCCGAGGATGGCGACACCGAAGCCGTTGTCCTCCAGACCGGCGGCCAGGCGAGCCGTCTCGTGCGGCGTCCTGTGGGCGCTGGTCAGGTCGATCTCATAAGGGATGCCGAAGGATGCGAGTGTCCTGGCGGCTTCTTCCATCACCGGCAGGTCGCTGTCGCTGCCCATCGCAATCCAGACCTTGAGCGGCGCCCGCTGAGCCGACCGACCGGCGGCTTTCGTCTTCTTCGTCGCCTGTGCCACGTGGAGCCCCTCCCGAGTCGTTCCGGCAGGCGCGGATTATAGCAGGGCGACGATGGCGGGAGGAGACGGCGGGGGAAGACACCGCGGGACTCTGACGGGGAGTGCGGCGCCGGGGGCGTGGCGTCGCTGCCGAACGGCCGCTCTCAGGCGGTGATGGCGGGCCTGAGGGGCTCCTCGCAGCCGCAGCGATCGAGGCGGCGGTTGCAGGCGAAGCAGTAGCCGTTCTCGGCGAAGAAATCGGCCATCTCCTCCTGCCAGGCGTCGATGAACCCGACCTTCTCGTAGTCGTTCATCGGGCTGATTTCCATCAGGAGGCGGATGTTCTCGCGCGACTGGTGGTAGGCGCGCAGCAGATCGAAGATGGGAAGGTGCCGTCTACGGATGTTGGACACGGGCGAACCTCACTCGAGCGACAGGGGAATTCTACTCAAAAGAGCCCCCGGAAGCAGGTCGGCGGCCGGCAGGAAGCGGCATTTCCACCGCGTGCCGCATGCCCGTGCCGCATTACGAAACCCCCGCCCTCCACCCGGCCGCCTCGCGATCGACGGCGATGCGGGCGATATCGAGCCGGCGCTGGCAGCCGGCGAAGCGGATCGCCTCGACCGCCGCGTAGCACCGCCGCGTCGCCGCGCCGAAATCGTCCCCCCGGGCGGTCACCGTCAGCACCCGGCCGCCGGCCGTCACCAGGGACTCGCCCTGACGGCGCGTGGCCGCATGGAAGACCTTCACGCCCGGCATCGCGGCGGCGGCCTCGAGCCCCTCGATGGCTGTTCCGGTGACCGGGGTTCCCGGATACCCGGGCGCCGCGAGGACGACGCAGACCGCGCCGCCCGGATGCCACGCGACGCCCGTCTCCTCGAGCCGCCCCGCCAGGGTCGCCTGCAGCGCCGGAACGAGGTCGCTGCGCAGCCGCATGGCGATCAGCTCCGCCTCGGGGTCGCCGAAGCGGGCGTTGTACTCCAGGACCTGAGGCCCGTCGCGGGTCAGCATCAGACCGCTGTACAGGATGCCCCGGTACGGCCGGCCCTCGCGCAGCAGACCGCGCACCGTCGGCTCGACGACCCGCTCCATGATCAGCCGCCGCATCGCGGTGTCGACCAGGACCGACGGCGAGTACCCCCCCATCCCGCCGGTGTTCGGTCCGCGATCGTCGTCGAGCAGACGCTTGTAGTCCTGGCAGGTGGTCAGCGGCAGCGCCCGCTCGCCATCGCAGAGCGCGAAGAACGACACCTCGGGGCCGTCGAGGCAGTCCTCGATCACGACCCGATCGCCGGCGCCGCCGAAGCGGCGCTCGACGAATATCGCCTCGACCGCCGCCTCGGCCTCGCGCCGGTCGGCCGCCACGAACACACCCTTGCCCGCCGCCAGACCGTCCGCCTTGAGCACCACCGGGCCGTCGCGGCGGCGGGCGAGGAGGGCGCGCGCCTCGGCGGCGCTGCCGGCGATGTCGTGCGCCGCGGTCGGGATGTCGTGGCGGCGCATGAACTCCTTTGCGAAGACCTTGCTCGATTCGATCTCGGCGGCGGCGCGTGTCGCCCCGAAGAGCGGCAGTCCCCGGCGCGCGAACTCGTCGGCGATGCCGGCCGCCAACGCCGCCTCCGGCCCGACCACCGTCAGCCCGACGCCGTGCGCCGCGGCGAGATCGGCCATGGCCGCGGGCGCCGCCGGATCGCCGGCGAGGCAGGTGGCGTCGAGCGCGATGCCGGCGTTCCCGGGCGCGCACAGCACCTCCGCGATCCCGACCCCCTGGCGGATCTTCCAGGCCAGCGCATGCTCACGGGCCCCGCCGCCGACGATGAGAACCTTCATGGGACCGTATTCTAGCCGTGTGGCGGCCGGCGCGCGCCGGCCGTTTGCCGGCGGGCTCACGCCGTTGCTGGCGTTGCCGCGCCGCGGCCGGGTATGATGAGTGCAGCACGGTGGCGCGCGCCCTTGCTGGTTGCGTGTTCCGGCCGATCATCCAGGGAGGACAGCGTGCAGCTCCGGCGTCTCGCGGTGATGGTGTTCGTGGCGTCGACCCTTCTCCTCGTCGTCGGCGCCGTGGCCGCCCGTGCCCAGGAGGCCGCGCCGCCCGCGGCTGCCGATGCGCCGCCGACGCTCGTCGACAACCCGCTGGGGCCGGTGCCGCCCGACGAACCGCGCAACGAGGCCTACGCCCACTCCGGCTACGCGCTCTTTGTCGTCAACACGCTGTTCTCGTTCGCGCTGCTCGTGGTGATCCTGGCGACCGGCCTGTCGGCCTGGCTGCAGCGCCTGGCCGAGAGAGTCACGGAACGCCCGAATTTCAAGGTCGCGGTCTATGTCGTCCTGTTCACCCTCGTCGGGTTCGTGGCCGGGCTGCCGCTCGACATCTACGGCGGCTTCATGCGCGAGAAGAAGTACGGCTTCATGAACCAGACCTTCGGCGCCTGGATGGGCGACCAGGGGAAGTCGCTGATGGTTTCGATCGCCCTGCACGCCATCTTCTTCCCGCTCCTCTACCTGGTCATCCGCCGGCTGGGCCGCGGCTGGTGGATGCCGGGGGCGGCCCTGGCGATCGCCTTCATCATCCTGGGCCAGGTGATCGCACCGGTGTTCATCGCGCCGCTGTTCAACACCTTCACGCCGCTCAAAGACGCGACGTTGCGGCAGGAGATTCTCGACCTGGCGCACGCGCAGGGGATTCCCGCCGGCGAGGTCTACCAGGTGGATGCCAGCCGCCAGTCGGAGCACACCAACGCCTACGTCGCCGGCCTGCTCGGTACGCAGCGCATCGTGATGTACGACACGATCCTCAGGCGCTTCACGCCGCGCGAGATCCGGTTCGTCATGGGGCACGAGATGGGTCACTACGTCCTGAATCACATCTGGAAGACGGTGGCCTTCCTCGCGGTTCTGATCCTGGCGGGGCTGTGGTTCGTGGACGTGGCGGCGCGGCGGATCATCCGGGCCCGGCCGGGGTGGGGCATCGGCGGCTTCGAGCAGCCGGCCTCCCTGCCGCTCCTGCTCCTGCTGCTGAGTGTCGTCTTCGTCGCGGCGCGGCCGATCATCTCGACCTACAGCCGCTGGCAGGAGCACGCCTCCGACCGCTTCGGGCTCGAGGTGGTGCGCGATCCCGAAGCGGCGGCCTCGTCGTTCCGCAAGTTCGCTATCCACGACCTCTCCGAGATCAACGTCAACCCGGTGATCGAGACGGTGATGTTCTCGCATCCGAGCGTCGGGAACCGCATCCGCTATGCGCAGGAGTGGGCGGCGGCACACGGCGCCGCGGCGCCGCCGGGCGCGGGTGATGCCCATTGAGTTCGCCGGGCGGCGGGTGGTGACGGCGTCCCTGGCCGCCGCGGCCCTCGCCCTGTCCGGCGTCCTGTCCCTTCCGGCCGCCGGTGCCGTGTGCGACGGTGTCGCTCCGGTCGCCGGGACGGACCTGGCCGGATTCGCCATGGTCACCGGTCTTGCCGGCCGGCCGCTCCTGGTGACCGCCCCGCCCGGCGACCCCGACCGGATCTTCATCGTCGAGCAGAACGGCGTCATCCGCATCCACCGGCACGGCGCCGGGCCGGGTGTCACCAGCGTCTTTCTCGATCTGACCAGCCGGGTCCTGTCGTCGTACAACGAGATGGGACTGCTGGGCCTGGTCTTCGACCCCGACTACGAGCAGAACGGATGGTTCTACGTCAACTACACCGAGGGCGCGTTCCTGGGGCCCTGGTACACGGTGGTGGCGCGCTACACGCGGTCGCCGGCCGATCCCGACAGCGCCGATCCCGCGAGCGAGGTGCGGCTGCTGAGGTTCCAGCAACCCCAGACGAACCACAACGGCGGGCAGATGCTGTTCGGGCCCGACGGCTACCTCTACATCGGCACCGGCGACGGCGGCGGCTCGAACGACAACCACGGCACCTGCGGCAACGGCCAGGACCGCGCGACCCTGCTGGGCAAGCTGCTGCGCCTCGACGTGCGCGGGATCGATCCGGCGGGCGTGGCGCCGGACTGCGGCGGTGCTTTGGCGCAGTACCAGATCCCCTCGACCAACCCGTTCGCCCTCGCCGGCGACGCCGACTGCGGCGAGGTCTTCGCGTACGGGTTGCGCAACCCCTGGCGCTCGGCGTTCGACGCGGCGACCGGCGACCTGTTCATCGCCGACGTCGGGCAGAACTGCCGCGAGGAGATCAACGCCCTGCCCGTCGGCGCCGCCGCGGGCGCGAACTTCGGCTGGCGCGCGATGGAGGGAAGCCACTGCTTCTCGACGGTGACACCGTCGAACTGCGACCCGACGCCGGTCCTCTGCCCCGGGACGCCGATGTGCGGCGACCCGTCGCTGGTCCTGCCGATCGTCGACTACCTGCACGCCGCGGGCGCCTGCTCGGTGACCGGCGGGCCGGTCTACCGCGGCTGCCAGATGCCCGACCTCGCCGGGACCTACTTCTACGGCGACTACTGCGCCGGCTTCGTGCGCACACTCCGCCTGGTCGGGGGCGCCCCGGTCGACATGCTCGACCGCACGGCGCAGATCGACCCCGGCGGCAACCTGGTCTCCGGCCTGACCAGCTTCGGCACCGACGGCCGCGGCGAGGTCTACGTCGTCCATCGCAGCGGCTTCGTTGGCCGGCTCGGCCCGCCGTTCACCGCGCTCGAAGTCTCCGGCCCCGGCGCCGGCACCCAATTCCAGGTTGGCGCACCGTCATGGACCTGGGAGGATCTCCCGAGGTCGACCGATCGCGAGGTCGATCGGTATCGCCTGTACCGCGGCACGCCGGGTGGCGGGTTCACCTGCGTCGCCACCACCACCTCACCGGCCCTCCCGGGCGGTGACGTGGAGGATCCTCCCGCCGGCGGCATGTTCGCGTACGTGGTGACGGCGGTTGCGGTGACCGGGGAGGAGACGCGCCCGGGTATTCAGGGCACCGCCTTCCTCCCGGCCTCCTGTCCCTGATCGAGGAAGCGTTGTCGCAGGGAGGGGGAGACGACCGGGCAGACCCCGGCCGGCGCCGCGAACCATCGCCTGCGCCCTCTCGCCACGATGTCGTAGAGCGCATCGCCGGCAGAGCGCGGCAGGAGGCTGCCGAGGCGGGCGATGATCGTCCACCAGCCGCCGAGCGCGCCGAGAGTGAACCGGACGGCCGCGGCGCGGGTGAGGATGCGGCCGTCGGCGGTGAGCACGACCAGGCTGTCGGGGAGGTCGCGCCGCTGCGCCTCGTCGAGGCGCCGCTCGAGCAGTCCTGACTGGAGTGGCGCGAAGCGGAAGGTCTCGCCGCGCGCATCCTCGGCCACGACGAAGCGCACGGCGCGATGGCACAGCCCGCAGGCGCCGTCATAGAAAAGGACCGCCGGCGTCCCGCCGCGCCGGCCGGGGACCCACGCCGGGTCGAAGCCGAACAGGAGCGCCACGAGGAACGCGACCGCCCCGGTCGCGGCCCATGGGGTGGCCGCAGCGGGCGCACCGATCGACCATCCGACCATCAGGAGGCCGGCGCCGACGAAGGCACCGGCGCGCAACCGGGGGATGAGCGCCGCGACCGGCAGCACGATCGCCAGCGCGCCGGTGAGGATCCTGCCGGGATCGACACCCGTTGCCGGCGCGCCGGCGAAGGCGCGCGCCGCGGCATCGATGTGTGCGAGGGCCAGGACGATCCAGACCGCGTGCCACCAACCGCGACCCGGCGCCCAACCGACCGATGGGTCGGGCCGGCCGCGCGCCGCCCACGAACCGTACGGGGCCGGCGGGGTCGCCAGGTGCGCGAGAAGCACGCCGGCGATCGCCAGCCCGCCGGCGCCCGGGGCGGCGAGACCGGCCGAGGTCAGGAGAGTCCCGGCGGCGACCACCGTCAGCGCCGAGGCACGGTCGCCGATGCCGGCGGCAAAGAGCAGGGCGGCGAGCGCTCCGGTGAGGGCCAGGCCGACGGCGGCGACATCGCCCGCGCCGGTCTCCACCGCCGACTGTCCGCGGGCGGCGCGCCAGGCTCCCGGGGCGACCGTCACGAACCAGGTGGCGAGTCCGGTTCCGAGAAGCACGCGCACCAGGCTGTACTGCCCCCCGGTCCACCACGGCCGGGGCGGATCGGGTCGGGGGAGCGACGGGATGCCGGCGACAGGTTCGGTCATCTGAGGCGCGCGCGCAGCGGCGGGAGGGGCGACACGACGCGGCGATGGTAACACGGCGCCGGGGCGGCGCCCGGCACCGCGCCCGGCACGCGGCTGCTGCCGGCGTGGTAACATCGCCGCCCCTCCGAGCGGATCGAGGAGACGCATGTGAGACAACCCGGAAAAACTCGACGCCGGGCAGCGCTGCTCCTGGCGGTCCTGGCGGCCGCGACCGGTGCGGCGCGCGCCCAGGACGAATTCGATCTCAGGCTGATCCGGCCGGTCGTGTCGCTGTCCACTTGGGGCACGCCCGCCGCGGGGCTGCAGGAGAATGGCGGCGACTACAGCGCCTCGACGGTCACATTCGGCGCCAACATCCCGCTCGGCCCGACTCGTATCCACCCGGGCGGGAAACTCCTAGGGCACCAGTACCTCCTGGGGGCCACCTTCTCCACGACATCGCAGACGATCGACGCCCCGGCGAGCAACCCGCCCTTGGTGAGCAACCCGCGGCTCTATTCCGGCGGGCTGACCTTCTCGGCCCTCTTCGCCAGCAGCGCCGGCAACCTGTACTTCGGGTCGCTCGGCGCCAGCTTCGCCGAGAGCGAGGACACGATCGACGACCTCGACACGCGGCTGTTCGCGGTCGGACTCGGCTCGTATCGGAAGAACGACAAGCTGATGTTCATCTACGGCGCCGCACTGACCTACGTCTACGCGCGCCAGATGATCCTGCCGGCCTTCGGCATCGTCTGGCATCCGAACCCGACCTGGACGCTCATGGGCACGCTGCCCTTTTATATCCGGGTGTCGCAGAAGTTCCGCCCCAATCTGCAGATGAACTATCTCCTCTATCACGCGGGCCAGCGCTACCGGTTCGCCAACGACGGGCTGTTCCCCGGGCAGGATCCGGTGGTCTACGAGCGGGTGGGGGAGAGCCACCTCGGGGCGGAGATCGAATACCGGCCGACACCCGACCTGGCCCTCCTCGGGCAGGCGGGGATCGCGAATCGCCGGCGGCTGTCGTTCGCCAATCTCGACGAGGAGGATTTCGTCGACGACACCATCGACCCGGCTCCCTACGTCAAGCTGACCCTGCGCTACGCCTTCGGCAAGTCGCTCATGGAGGAGCTCGAGGCGCGCGCCGGGAACGGACTCGTGGGGACCACGCCGTGATCCCGCCCGGGGGCGGCGCCCAGGCGCACGGCCGGGGCGCCCGCAGCAACCGCGCCGGCCGCTTCGAGCGCGCCCGCGTCGAGCCGCGCGACGAGCCCGACCCGGTGCTCGATGGGGCGGAGCCGCCGCCCCTGGTGACGACGGTGACCCCGGAGGTCACGCGCACCATCATCTCCACCAACGACTCCCCCGACATCCCGTTCGATCGGTCGATCAACCCGTACCGCGGCTGCGAGCATGGCTGCGTCTACTGCTTCGCCCGTCCGACCCACGCCTTCCTTGGCCTGTCGCCGGGGCTCGACTTCGAGACCCGCCTCTTCTCGAAGCCGGACGCGGCGCGCCTGCTGCGCGAGGAGCTGCGGCGACCGGGCTACGCCTGCCGGACGATCGCCCTCGGCGCCAACACCGATCCGTACCAGCCGATCGAGCGGCGGCTCGGGATCACCCGCGCCGTCCTCGAGGTGCTGGCCGAGCACCGGCACCCGGTGACGGTGGTCACCAAGTCGGCGCTCGTGGTGCGGGATCTCGACCTGCTCGCGGCGATGGCGCGCGACCGGCTGGCGTCGGTGATGGTCTCGATCGCCACTCTCGACGGCGCCCTGGCGCGCCGGATGGAGCCGCGGGCGGCGACACCGGCGCGCCGGCTCGAGACGCTGCGCGCCCTGGCGGCGGCCGGCGTCCCGACGGGTGTGCTGGCGTCGCCGATGATCCCGGGGCTCAACGACGCCGAGGTGGAGGCGATCGTCGCGGCCGCGGCCGGGGCGGGGGCGGCGTCGGCCGACTACGTGGTGCTGCGGCTGCCGCTCGAGATCAAGGACCTGTTCCGCGAATGGCTCGAGTCGCAGGTGCCGCTGCGCGCCGGGCGGGTGCTGGCGCTGGTGCGCGACCTGCGCGGCGGGCGTCTGTACGATCCCGCGTTCGGCGCGCGGATGCGTGGCGAGGGGCCGATCGCCGATCTGCTGCGGCGCCGCTTCGAGGTGGCGCGGCGCCGGCATGGGCTCACGGCGCGCCCGGCGCCGCTCGAGACCGGCCTCTTCCGCGTGCCGCCCCGCGCCGGCGACCAGGGGAGGCTGTTCTGAAATCGACGACCCCGGCGGCGACCGGCCTCCTGCTGGCGGCGCTGCTGGCGGCGGCGCTGTGCGCGCCGATGTTCCTCGCCGGCCTCGGCAGCACCGGGTTGAGCGATCCCGACGAGGGACGCAACGCCGAGGTGGCGCGCGAGATGCTCGCCTCGGGCGACTGGGTCACGCCGCGCATCAACGACGCCGTCTACCTCGACAAGCCGCCGGTCTTCTTCTGGGCGGTCGGCGCGGCGCTGGGCCTCTTCGGCGTCAACGAATGGGCGGCGCGGCTGCCGTCGGCTCTCGCCGCGATCGCCGGCATCGCGCTGGCGGCGGCGTTCGCGCGCCGGCATCTCGGTGCGCCGGTCGGATGGGCGAGCGCGGCGATCCTGGCGCTGTCGCCCCTGTATGTCGTCTTCGGCCGGCTGGTCATCTTCGACATGAGCCTGCTCGTCTGCACGACCGCGGCGGTGCTGGCGGCGTACGAGAGCCTCGAGTCGGAGCGTCCGGGCCGCCTGCTGCCGGCGGTTTTCTTCGCCGCCGCCGGCGTCGGCACCATCACCAAGGGACCGGTGGCCCTGGTCGTGCCGCTTCTCATCGCCGTCGCCTGGGCGCTGGTGCGCGGCGCGCCGCGCCGCCTGGCACGCCTGCGCTGGGGGCAGGGAGCGCTGGTCTACCTCGCCATCGTGACGCCGTGGGCGCTGGCGGTCGAGAGGCTCCACCCGGGGTTCCTCAATTACGCGCTCCTCGGCGAGAACCTGGCGCGGATGACCGCCAACCCGTACGACACGGCGCGCCCGTTCCATTTCTATGCGCGCGTGCTCTTCCCCGGCCTGTTCCCGTGGATCGTGCTGGTCGCGGTGCACGCCGTGGCCACGATCGTCCGGCGACTGCGCGGTCGCGCGACCGGCGCAGCACCGGCCGGCGGCGGGCCGGGCGAGGCGCTCGCCGTCCGGTTCCTGTGGGTCTGGCTCGCGGTCCTCGTCGTCTTCTTCTCGGTCATCACTTCGAAGCGGCCGTCGTACATCCTGCCGTGCGCCGTGCCGGTGGCGATCCTGGCCGCGCACCTCATCGTCCGGTCGGCGCGGGGCGCGGCCGGCTCCACGGCGGCGGGCGACCGCGCGACCGGCGCCGTGATCCTGGGGGCCGCCTGCGCGCTGGTCGCCGGGGTGCTGCTGCTGGCGCCGTCGGTGCTGCGCTCGACGGCGCTCGCGACCGGTGCGCAGGACCGGCTCGCGGCCCACGCGGCGTTGTTCCCGCTGACGGCGGGCGGGCTGCTGGTGGCGGCGGTGGTCATCGTGATGACGCGGCGCTCGGCGCGCCCGGCTCTGTTCGTCGTCGCGGCGGCGCTGCCGTTCGTCGTCCTCCTGCCGCTGGCGCGCGCCGGCGCCCGTCACATCGAGCAGCTGCGTTCGTCGCGCGCGGTCAGCCGCTACCTCGCCGAACGGCTGCACCCGGGTGACCGGGTCGTGCTGTTCGAGGAGTACCGGCCGGGGATGAACTTCTATCTGCAGCAGCCGCTGTACCAGGTCACGCGCGCGGGCCGGGTCTTCACCAGCAACTACATCGAGACCCACCTCGAGCGGTTCCGCGCCGACCCGTCCTTCCGCCTGCTGACACCCGGGGCGTTCCGCGAGGCGCTGCGCGATCCCGGCGCGGCGACCTGGGTCCTCGCGCCGCACAAGGAGTACGGGCCGCTCGAGGATCTGGCCGGGGTGCCGATGGCGCGGGTGCGCGAGGAGGGCGGCTTCGGGCTGTTCCTCCCGGAGCGCTGATATGTCCCGGACAGGCTCCTAGATGTGCGGCATCGTCGGGGTCGCCGATTTCCGGGCCGGGGGGCGGCCCGATCCGGTCCTGGTAGCGGCCATGACCGACACCCTGGCGCACCGCGGGCCCGACGGTTCGTGTGTCGTCGAGCTGGGGGCCGACGCGGGGCCGCGTCTCGCCTTCGGGTTCCGGCGGCTGAGCATCATCGACCTCGGCGCCGGGGCGCGCTCGTACGCCGACGAGTCGGGGCAGATCCGCGCCATCTGCAACGGCGAGATCTACAACTGGCCCGAGCTCGAGGTCGACCTGGTGCGCCGCGGCCACCGCTTCGATACCCGCTGCGACACCGAAGTGATCCCGCACCTCTACGAGGAGTACGGGCCCGGGTTCGTCACGCGGCTCAACGGGATGTTCGCGTTCGCCATTTTCGACGCGCGCACCCGGCGGCTGATCATCGGGCGCGACCGCGCCGGCGAGAAGCCGGTCTACTGGGCCGAGCGTGACGGCGAGCTGCTGTTCGCATCGGAGATCAAGGCGCTCCTGGCGCACCCGCGGGTGTCGCGCGAGCCCGACCTGGAAGCGCTGACCCGGTACCTGCTCTACGGCTACTTCCCGGCGCCGCACACGCCGTTCCGCGGCATCCGCAAGCTGCCCGCCGGTCACTTGTTGATAGCCGAGGAAGGGCGCGTGCGCATCGAACGGTACTGGGACCTGCGCGCCGTGGTGGCGCGCGGCCCCGCCGGACCGCCGCCGTCCGAGGCCGAGGCGGCGGGCGAGGTGCGCCGCCTGCTGCGCGAGGCGGTGATGCTGCGTCTGCGGGCCGACGTCCCGGTCGGCGTCCTGTTCAGCGGCGGCGTGGACTCGTCGGCGATCGCGGCGCTGGCGATGGAGCTGCACGGCCCCGGTGTGCCGACCTTCTCGCTCGGCATGACCGACGAGGACTTCAACGAGGCCGGCTACGCGCGCCGGGCCGCCGCCCACCTGGGGACCGATCATCACGAGGTGATCGTCGGCGAGGCCGATCTTGTCGGCGCGCTGTACGACATGGCGCGCGTCCTCGACGAGCCGCTCGCCGATGCCTCGGTGCTGCCGACCTGGCTCCTGTCGCGCTTCACGCGGGGCCACGTCAAGGTGGCGCTCGGCGGCGAGGGGGGCGACGAGCTGTTCGCCGGCTATCCCACCTACCTGGGGGATCGCCTGGCGCGGCAGTACCGCCGCCTGCCGCGGCCGCTGCGGGCGCTCGTGCGCCGCCTCGTCGAATCGGCGCGGCCGTCGTTCTCGAACGTCGGGATCGAGTTCCTGCTGAAGAAATTCGTCGCCTCGGCCGAGCTGCCCGACGACGTGCGGCACGCGATCTGGTTCGGCGCCTTCCCGCCCGACCGCCAGCGCACACTCCTGTCCGACGCCGCGCTGGCGGAGCTCGACCGGCTCCCCGGCCACGACCCGCTCGCCGAGGCGCGCGCCGTGCGCGCCGGTATCGCCTTCCGGCAGCCGCTCGATGCGCTGCTGCTGACCGATTTCCTGATGTATCTTCAGGATGACCTGCTGACCAAGGTCGACCGCGCCTCGATGGCGGCGTCGCTCGAGGTGCGCGCCCCGTTCCTGCACCACCCGCTGGTCGAGTACGTCATGACCCTGCCGGCGCAGTACAAGATCCGCGGCGCCACCACCAAGCACCTGCTCAAGCGGGCGATGCGCGACCGGTTGACGGGCGAGATCACCGGGCGGCGCAAGCGCGGCTTCAACATCCCGATGGCGCGCCTGCTCGTCGGGCCGCTCGACTCCCTGCTGCACCGCGCCTTCGAGCCCGGCCGGCTCGAGCGCGGC
>Ga0210377_10002391_pt1 | contig 16505 bp, 10 predicted proteins | sample PLM4_65_b1redo_FD_155480 | JGI IMG/M metagenome (GOLD analysis project Ga0210377, IMG submission 155480) | Groundwater sediment microbial communities from an aquifer in East River, Colorado, USA - PLM4_65_b1 redo | ecosystem: Environmental > Terrestrial > Soil > Riparian zone | place: USA: East... | reverse complement strand
GCTGCGCGCGAAGTACCGCGCCGAGCGCGACAAGCGCATCCGCGACGACGGCAACGAGCAGTACGTCGAGGTGAAAGGCGAGTTCGCACACTTCGTCGAGGACCCGTACGTCGCGCCCGGCTTCAGTCGCGCGCCGCTTCACGACGAGGTCGAGGTGGTGGTGATCGGGGGCGGCTTCGGCGGGCTGCTGGCCGGCGCGCGCCTGCGCGAGGCCGGCGTCGAAGACATCCGCGTGATCGAGAAGGGCGGCGACTTCGGCGGCACCTGGTACTGGAACCGCTACCCGGGCGCAGCGTGCGACGTCGAGTCGTACATCTACCTGCCGCTGCTCGAAGAGCTCGCCTACGTCCCCAAGGAGAAGTACACCCGCGCGCCCGAGATCCTGGCCCACAGCAAGGCGATCGGCCAAAGATACGACCTGTACCGGAACGCCTGCTTCCAGACGGAAGTCACGGAGATGCGCTGGGACGAGGACAGCGCGCGCTGGCTGCTCTCGACCAACCGCGGCGACCGCATGAAGGCGCGCTTCGTGGTCATGTCGAACGGGCCGCTGAATCGCCCCAAGCTGCCCGGCATTCCGGGGATCGAGTCATTCAAGGGTCATTCGTTCCACACCAGCCGCTGGGACTACGGCTACACCGGTGGGAATTCCGAAGGGAATCTCACGGGCCTGCGCGGCAAGCGCGTCGGAATAATCGGCACCGGGGCGACGGCCGTGCAGTGCGTGCCGCACCTCGGCCTTGCGGCGGAGCACCTCTACGTCTTCCAGCGCACGCCGTCGTCGATCGACGTGCGCGCCAACCGTCCCACCGAGACGGAGTGGGCCAAGAGTCTCCAGGCCGGCTGGCACAAGCACCGGATGGACAACTTCAACATCCTCGTCTCGGGCGGCTTCCAGTCCGAGGACCTGGTCAACGACGGCTGGACCGACATCATCCGCAAGCTGCTCATCCAGGCGCAGCAGGACCAGGGCGCGAGCCTCGCCGCGAACGGCGTCGAGAAGACGCTCGAGCTCGCGGATTTCGAGAAGATGGAGCAGATCCGCGCGCGCGTGGACGAGATCGTGAAGGACGAGCAGACCGCCGAGTCGCTCAAGCCCTACTACCGGCAGTTCTGCAAGCGCCCCTGCTTCCACGACGAGTATCTCCAGACCTTCAACCGACCCAACGTCACGCTCGTCGACACGCAGGGCAAAGGCGTCGAGCGCGTCACCGAGCGAGGCGTCGTCGCGAACGGCGTGGAGTACGACGTCGACTGCCTGATCTACGCCACCGGTTTCGAGGTCGGCACCGACTACACGCGCCGCGCGGGCTACGAGATCTACGGGCGCAAGGGCATGAGCCTGACGAAGAAGTGGGCCGACGGCGTGCGCACGCTGCACGGCATGCACACGCGCGGCTTCCCGAACTGCCTCATCATGGGGCCGCTGCACAGCGCGTTCACCGTGAACTACCCGCACTCGCTCGACGAGCAGAGCAAGCACCTCGCCTACATCATCAAGCACGGCATCGATCACAAGATCCGCACGCTGGAGCCGTCCGAAGCGGCCGAGCAGGAATGGGTCGACACGATCATCCGCATGGCGCGCATGGGGCGGCAGTTCCTCGAGGAGTGCACGCCCGGCTACTACAACAACGAGGGCAAGCTCTCCGACCGAGCCGCGCAGAACGGCTTCTACGGCGGCGGCTCGATCGAGTTCTTCCGCCTGATGCAGGAGTGGCGCGACAAGGGGACGCTCGAGGGGCTCGAGCTCGACTAGTCGATCAGAGCGCGACGAGCGCGCCTCCGCTCCAGCGCACGAGCAGGTCATCGCTGCGCACGCGCGCCCAGTCGAAGTCCGCGAGCAGCGCGCGCGGGGTCGTCGGCCGCGCGTCGGGCGCCAGGCCGGAGAGCTGCGCGAGCAGTCCGCAGAGCGCCGGCCCGGAATAGACCTGCGCGAGCTCCCGCCAGCCGACCGCGCCGTGCAGCTTCGCGAGCTTGCCACCCGATTCCTCGAGCAACAGGAAGTGGTGTCGGTAGCTCGGCGTCGGCAGGCCGAGCGCGCGCTGTATGAGGACGTGCGTGGCCGTCGAGGGGGCGAGATCGCGCCCGCGCACGATGCGCGTGATGCCCGCCGCGGCGTCGTCGACGACCACGGCCAGGTGATAGGCGATCGCGCCGTCGCGGCGCTGAAGGACCGGGTCGCCCATCGCGACGAGCGGTTCCTGCGAGAGGTCGAGGCCCGATTCGTCGCGCAGCTCGATCCGGCCCTCCGGCAGGCGAAGTCGCAACGCCCCGTCGACCGCGCGCCAGCCGCCCGCGGGCAACGGGCGCGTCCGACAGCGACCGGTGTAGCGCCAGCCCCCGTCTGCGGCGCGCAGCCCGGCGCTCGCGATCTCGGTTCGCGAGCAGGCGCACGGGTACAGGAGATCCGCGGCTTCCAGCTGATCGAGCGCCGCCTCGTGCGCCGCGCGACTCTCGGTCTGGAGCGACTCCTCGTCCCAGTCGAGCCCGAGCCAGACGAGCGCCGCGCGCATCTCCACCGCTAGCTCGGGCGTGCAGCGCGTCGGGTCGATGTCCTCGAGTCGGAGCAGGAGGCGTGCGCCGCGCGCGCGGGCATCGAGCCAGGCGAGCAGTCCTGCGACGAGCGTGCCCGGGTGCGCCGGGCCGGACGTCGTCGGTGCGAAGCGGGTGCGGTCCACGGGGAGGGAACCTTGACGCATCGAACGGATTCCTCAACCTCCGGGCCTCCCCCCCGGGAGTACCTGATGGCCGCGGAGCAATCCGGCCGAAAGAGCGCCGACCGAAAGCCCGTCGTCTATGACGAGAGCACGATCCAGACCCTGGACGCGCTCGAGCACATCCGCCTGCGCACCGGCATGTACATCGGCCGGATCGGCGACGGCACCCATCCCCTCGACGGCGTCTACGTGATGCTGAAGGAGGTGATCGACAACGCCGTCGACGAGTTCATCATGGGCCACGGCAAGAAGGTCGAGATCACGCGGGATGGCGCCCAGATCACGGTGCGCGACTTCGGCCGCGGCATCCCGCTGGGCAAGGTCGTCGAGTGTGTCTCGCAGATCAACACCGGCGGCAAGTACAACGACGACGTCTTTCAGTTCTCGGTCGGTCTGAACGGCGTCGGCACCAAGGCCGTGAACGCGCTCTCGTCGGCGTTCGAGGTCGTCTCGTACCGCGAGGGCAAGTACCGCCGCGCCACCTTCAAGCAGGGGAAGATCGGCAGCGACAAGCAGGGCAAGGACGCGAAGGAGACCGACGGCACGCTCGTCCGCTTCACGCCCGACCCCGCGATCTTCAAGACCTGGTCGTGGCACGAGGAGTTCATCGCGCACCGGCTCTGGTACTACGCGTACCTGAATGCGGGGCTCACGCTCAGCTACAACGGCCAGAATTTTCACAGCAAGGGCGGCCTGGCGGACCTGCTCGTGAAGGAGATCGGCGACGAGCCGCCGCTCTACGAGATCGTCTACTGCAAGCAGGACCAGCTCGAGTTCGCCTTCACGCACACCCACCAGTACGGCGAGACGTACTTCAGCTTCGTGAACGGCCAGTTCACCAACGACGGCGGCACGCACCAGGCGGCGTTTCGCGAGGGCCTCTTGCGCGGGGTGAACGAGTTCTCGGGCAAGGACTTCGCCGGCGAGGACGTGCGCGATGGCATCGTCGGCGCCGTCGCGGTGAAGATCCAAGACCCCGTCTTCGAGAGCCAAACCAAGAACAAGCTCGGCTCGACCGACGTGAAGCCGGCGATCACCAAGGAAGTGAAGGAGCAGGTGATCCTCTGGCTGCACCGCAATGCGGAGGCCGCCGAGGCGCTGCTCGAGAAGGTCCGCACGAACGAGCGCATCCGCAAGGAGCTCGCGTCGATCAAGAAGCAGGCGCGCGAGCGCGCGAAGACGGTCGCGATCCGCATCCCGAAGCTGATCGACTGCAAGGTCCACTACGACGAGCTTTCGGACCTGCGGCGCGACGACACGACCATCTTTCTGACCGAGGGCAACTCGGCGGGCGGCGCGATGATCAAGGCGCGCGACGTGTACACGCAGGCGATCTACACGCTGAAGGGCAAGCCGCTCAACTGCTACGGCCTGCCACGCGATGCGGTGTACAAGAACGAAGAGCTCTACAACGTGATGCGGGCGCTCGGCATCGAGGACGGCCTCGACGGCCTGCGCTACAGCCGCGTAGTGATCGCCACCGACGCCGACGTCGACGGCATGCACATCCGCAACCTCTTGCTCACGTACTTCTTGCGCTACTTCGAGGAGCTGGTGCTGAAGGGCCACCTGTACATCCTCGAGACACCGCTCTTCCGCGTGCGCAACAAGAAAGAGACGCGCTACTGCTACAGCGAGAAGGAGCGCGATCAGGCCACCGCCGAGATCAAGGGGCCGGAGACCACGCGCTTCAAGGGCCTGGGTGAGATCTCGCCCGACGAGTTCGGGCAGTTCATCGGCGCGGACATCCGGCTCGTGCCCGTCGCGCTCTCGACGCTCGGCGAGGCCTCCGCCAGCCTCGAGTTCTGCATGGGCAAGAACACGCCCGCGCGGCGCGAGTACATCGTCGACAATCTGATCTACGACGTGAGCTAGCGTGGCGAACCTGGAGCCGCTGATGCGGCGCAACTTCCTGGAGTACGCGAGCTACACGATTCTGGATCGCGCGCTCCCCGATCTGCGCGACGGCTGCAAGCCGGTGCAGCGGCGCCTCCTGCACACGCTGTTCACGATGGACGATGGCCACTTCCACAAGGTGGCCAACGTGATCGGCGAGACGATGAAGCTGCACCCGCACGGCGACGTCTCGATCGGCGACGCGCTGGTCGTGCTCGCGAACAAGGACTACTTCGTCGAGCGCCAGGGGAACTTCGGGAACCCCGTCACGGGCCACCCGGCGGCCGCTTCACGCTACATCGAGTGCCGGCTGACGCCGCTCGCGCGCGAGACTCTCTTCAACCCGAACCTGACCGAGAGCGTGCCGAGCTACGACGGCCGCCGTCAGGAGCCGGTGTTCCTGCCCGCGAAGCTGCCGGTGACGCTCCTGCTCGGCATCGAGGGCATCGCCGTCGGCATGGCCACGCGCATCCTGCCGCACTGCTTCGTCGAGCTCCTGCGCGCGCAGATCGCGATCCTGTCGGGCGAGAAGTACAAGGTCGTGCCCGACTTCCCGACCGGCGGCCTGATGGACGTGTCGGAGTACGACAAGGGCCGCGGCAAGGTGAAGGTGCGCGCCAAGATCGAGGCGCGCGGCGAGAAGACGGTCGTCATCCGCGAGATCGCCTTCGGCACCACGACCGAATCGCTGATCGCCTCGATCGAAGAGGCGTCGCAGAAGGGCCGCGTGAAGGTCACCGGCATCGACGACTTCACCACCGACAAGGTGGAGATCGAGCTCTCGCTCGCGCGCGGCGTCTACGCCGACGAGGTGATCCCGCAGCTCTACGCGTACACCGAGTGCGAGGTCTCGCTCAGCTCCTCGGTGCTCACCATCCGCGATCAGAAGCCCGTCGAGCTGACCGTGAACGAAGTGATCGAAGACGCGACCGCGCGCCTGCGCGAGCAGATCAAGGCCGAGCTCGAGTGGGACGAGCGGCGGCTCGTCGACCGCCAGCACTGGATGACGCTCGAGCGCGTCTTCATCGAGAACCGCGTCTACAAGAAGATCGAGACCGCGCGAACGGAGGAGAAGGTCTTCGAGGCGGTGCAGCGCGGCATGGCCGAGTTTCGCGCGCAGTTCGTGCGCGACATGACCGACGACGACGTGAAGCGCCTGCTCGAGATCCGCATCCGGCGCATCTCGGCGTACGACATCGAGAAGCACCGCACCGAGCTCGAGGAGCTCCTCACCGAGCTCGCCGGCGTGCGCAAGAAGCTGAAGGCGCTCACCAAGACGGTGATCGCCTGGCTCGAGGGCCTGATCGAGAAATACGGCGAGCGATACAAGCGCCGCACCAAGGTCACCTCGATCGACGAGATCGACAAGAAGGCCGTCGCCACCGCGAACATCCGCGTCTCGTACGACGAGGAGACGGGCTTCTTCGGCAGCGACGTGCGCGGCTCCGAGTTCGGCCTGAACGTCTCGGAGTACGATCGCATCCTCGCGGTCTCGAGCGACGGCACTTATCGCATCATGTACCCGCCGAAGAAGGTGCTGCTGCCGCGCAAGCTGCTCCATGTCGCGGTTTTCGATCCCGAGAAGGGGAAGGACTTCACGATCGTCTGGCGCGACGCCGACCGCACCGCCTTCGGCAAGCGCGTGCACATCGAGAGCTTCATCCACGACAAGGAATACCGCCTCTTCAAGGACGAGAAGGGAAAGCTCGATCTCCTGCTCGAGGGCGACACGACGCCGGGCCGCGTGCACCTGCAGTTCGTCGCGGCGAAGCGCCAGCGCCAGAAGGAGTGCGACTTCGACCTGGGCGATCTCGAGTTCGCAGGCCAGACCGCGCGCGGCCAGCGGCTCGCGCCCAAGCCCGTCGCGCGCGTGAAGCACGTCCCGCCGAAGTAGCGCCGGGCTACGCGCTAGTCGTCGCCGCGCTTCTCGCGCCAGGCGCGGATCGCGGCCTCGGCTTCGGCGCGCGACGCGTGCGCGGTGATCATGAGCTCGCCCGCCTTCTGCGCTCTCTCGACCGCCTTGAAGGCCGACATCTTGCCGACTTCCTTCTCGGGAATCACCGACGCCTGATAGCGCGCGCCGGCGCGGACGAACTCGGGGAAGAACCAGTCGGCGACCCAGATCTGATCGGCCTGGTCGATGACCGCCATCTTGCTTGCGTCTGCAAGCCAGATTGCGCCCGGGCGCGCGCGCGCCGCATCGAGACATGCCTGGTAGGCGCGCTTCAGCACCGCGCCTTTGCGGAACACCGGCTGCCACTCCGACAGGTAATAGCCCGAGTCCTCGTTCCAGTAGATTTTCAGCGCGTCGTCCTCGTAGACCAGGGTCGGTGCGGACACAGTCAGCCTCCAGTGTCGTTTCGTTCTTTCATCGGAACCGGCTCGGGCGAGCTACACTGCGCTGCAAGATGCTGCGGAGAATCCTGCTCGGACTGGGCGCGCTCGTGCTGATCTTCGTCGTCTTTGTCGCGGTCGGGCTCTTCATGGCCAACCGCGCCATACGCGCGCTCGACCCGAAGCTCCCCTTGGCCGACGAGATCGTGGCCTTCGACGCCGCACCGGACCTGCCCATCTCCATCTGGTGGCTCAACACCGCGAGTCAGCAGATGCCGCGGTCCGCGGTGCTCGAGCCTTCACTCGACCTGACTCCGGACGCGCCGTACACAATGAGTCACCCAGCCTTCGCGCTCACGTGGTCCGACGGCCGGATCTTCCTGATCGACGCCGGCATGGACCGCGACTCGGCGCTCGCGTTCGGAAAGCCCATCGAGGTCGTCTCCGGGGCCGAGCCGATCCAGCCGCTGGGCTCGGTGGCCGAGAAGCTCGGAGCCTCACTCCGGCGGGTGACCGGCATCGCCTTCACCCACGAACACACCGATCACACGTCGGGTGTCTCCGATCTGTGTCGGATGCACGGTGCGCCGATCAGGCTGATCCAGAACCGGTTGCAGATCGAGGAGTCGAACTTCACGACGCGCTCCGGCCAGGCGCAGCTCGCGCAGGCAGCGTGCCTGAAGCGCGAGGTCGCACAGGGCGGTCCACTCTTTTCTGTCCCGGGTTTTCCCGGGCTCGCGTTCTTCGCAGCCGCCGGCCATACGCCCGGCTCGCAGGTCTTCGTCGCGCACGTGCGCGGCAGCGCGGGGGTACACACTTACGTGCTCACGGGGGACGTCGTGAATCAGATCGACGGCGCGCGCGGCAACATCCCCAAGCCGCAGCTGTACAGCCTGATCGTGGTGCCCGAGTCGCCGGCGCGCCTCGACACGCTCCGGCGGCTGCTCGCCGAGCTCGAGCGCGACCACGGCGTGACGCTCCTCGTCTCGCACGATCAGCTCTCGCTCGAGGCGAGCGGCGTCCACGGCGAGTAGCGCGCAGCCGGCGCGGGGCCGCGCCAGCACGCTCTGCGCAACGCGGGGTAAGCTCCGCGCGCATGCCGCTCCAGGTCCTCTTCATCGCGCTGCTGGCCCAGACCTGCGGCGCGCTCTCGCCGATCTTCACCAAGCTCGCGCTCGCCGGGATGGGGCCATGGACGATGGTGGCCTTGCGACAGGCCTTCGGCGTGCTCGCGTTGGTCGCGCTCGACCGCGCGACGCGCAGCGAGCCGCGCAAGACCGAGGCCTTCACGCGCCGCGACTGGGGGCTGTTGATCCTGCTCTCGTGGGCGGGCTTCGCGCTGCCGCAGGTCCTGCTCGCGAAGGGCATCGAGCTCTCGACGGGCACGAGCGGCGCGCTGCTCTCGCCGCTCGAGCCGATCGGCATCTTGCTCGGCGGGGCGCTTTTCCTGCGCGAACGACTCACGCCTCTGCGCATTGCGTCGGTCGCGATCGGAACGGCGGGGGCGCTCTTGATCGTTCTGCAGGGCGCCGTCCGGCCGGAGCTCGGCAATCCTCTCGGCGACGGGCTGATCGCGCTCGGCCATCTGGCCTGGGCGATCTACACGCTGGCCGCGAAGCCCCTGCTCGTGCGCCACGACGCGATGCGCATTTCGGTCGCGACGACGCTGCTCTCGATTCCGCCGCTCTTCCTGCTCGCGCTCGGCGAGCCGTTCGCGCTCGAGCGCGCGCTGCCGGCGCTCGGCTGGGTGCTCGCGCTCGCCTTCATTGCCACCGCGCTTGGCCAGTGGTCGTGGAACTGGGCGCTGCGGCGCATGAGCGCGGGGACGATGGCGGCGCTGATCTTCGTTCAGCCGGTCGTCGGGCTCGCGGCCGGCCGGCTCGCGCTCGGCGAACCGGTCGGCACGCTCGCCCTGGTCGGCGCCGCGGTGATCCTCGTCGGTGTCATGCTCGAGGCTGTACGCGGCGGCGACTGAGCGCGCCGCTTCGCCAGAGACCGCCGGTGCCGAACGCCTCCCAGCCGAAGCGCAGCCAGCCGAGCAGCGCGTGCGCGAGCCAGAGCGCCCAGGCCAGCATCGCCAGGCGGTAGACGAGCACCGGCACCGAGAGCGCGAACGCGCCAGGGAGCTCCGGACCCGAGCGATCCTGGTACCAGCGCAAGAGCGCGTGCGTCGAGCCGTTGCCCTGGATCTGCATGTCGGGCGAGCCGAGCAGTCCTTGTTGAATCGCGTAGATCAGCCCGGCGAGCGCGAGCAGCGTCCAGCCGACCAGAAGGACCTGCAGGCTGACGAACGCGACTTCGCTCTGCGCTGGGTGCGCGCGCCGCCAGCCGAGCGCGAGCAGCCAGCCCACGATCGCAAGCCCGAGCCAGACCGGCACCTGCGTGAGTCCGACGAGCAGGAGGATCCAGCTCGTGGCGCCAAGCGGCGTGAGCTTCACGCGCGCCAGCGCGAGCGCGAGCAGAAGCGCGACCGCGAGCAGGCTCCAGAACAGGACCGCCGGACCGAGACGCGGACCGCCGAGCGCGAGTACCCAGCGGTCGTGGGGAAGTGCGAGCTCGAGCTCGATGTTCACCACCGGCGAGCCGACACCAACCAGTGGCATGCGCCAGAGCGGCGAGATCCCCGTGGACGTGCGCCATGTGAGCGCCGCCTTGTGCGCGCCGGGTCGGATCGGCAGCACGACACGGCGATCGAGCTGGCGGATCGGCTGCAGCTCGCCGTCGATCGACGCGCTCTGCAGCTCCGCGCCCTCGGGCAGGGTGACCTCGTGCTGCGCGCCGCGGCTCGCGCGCAGACTGAGCTCGAGCGTCGCGTCGCTCGCGCGCAGGCCCGGTGCCACGCGCAGTGCGGCGCGGTCGAGCGTGAGCGTGGGCCCGGGCACGGCCTCGGGCCGCGACACGACGAGCTCGATCGCCTCGCCGGGCCACGGCCGCCACTCGCGTTCGCGCAGCGGCCCGACGTCGCGCGCGTGGATCGCCGGAATCCCCGACGCGTCGAGGTGCCAGACGGGCGACGCGTCGACGCGCCAGACCTCCAGCCACAGGTTGCTCTGCGGCGCGACCAGCGCGAGCCGGTCGGCCTGCGCGAGCGACGAGCTCCACGCGACGACCGACGCGTCGGGCGCGAGACTCACCTGCGCGCGCCCGTTCGTCACGCGCACCTCGGCGCTCGTCACCGACTCGCCGGCGAGCAGCGGAACTTCCAGAAAGAGCGCCTTGCCGGCCGGGCTCACGCGCAAAACGCGCGTCTCGACCTGCCACACGATACCCAGCGAGAGATTGCGCTCGACGCGCACGAGCGCCGGCAGCTCGCCGGGCTCCAGCGCCTGGCTGCCGTCGCTGGTCGCGCGCGCGAGCCGCGCGAGCTGCAGGCTTGCGTCTGCGCGTCCATCGTCGTGCACACCGTGCAGCACCCAGCCCGAGACCAGCACCTCGACGCGATGCGGGCGCAGCGGCAGCGGCAGCTCGACGGTCTCGCGGTCCGGAAGCGGCCCCTCCAACACCACCTGGTGGAGGCCGGGCTCGAGCTCGACCCAGAGCACGCCCTCGGCGTCGCGTGCGAGCGCCGTCGCGGCTGCGCCGTCCACGCTCACGAGCGCGGGGCTCCAGTCGGACGCGCCGCCCGGCAGCGGTACGGCGGTGCGCGCGGCGACCGCGATCTCGATCCGCGCGCGCAGGCGCAGCGGGTCGATCTCGAGGCGCATGCGCGGGCTCTCGGCGCAGCTCGGCGCGCACGCCGGCAGCTCCAGCATGCGCGCGCGGAGCTGTTCGAGCAGATCAGCCGGAGGGAACTCGCTCGCGCGCGCGCGGCCGGCGGGCGCGAGAAGGAAGGCGAGCAGCGCCAGCGCGGCCGTCGCCCCACGCCGCCCGCGCAGCCACGCGCCGAAGCGGTCGTCGAAGTCCGCCGCAGCGACGAGGAGAGCGATCAGAAGCGCCACGCGCAGCCAGCCGAGCGCGAAGTTCGCCGCGGGCGGCACGAGCCAGAGCCGCAGCTGTTGCGAGCGCTCGACCGGCCCGTTCCAGCCGAGCTCGATCGTGCGCCAGCTCCACGACGGGAGCCCCGGTCCGGTCGAGACCAGCGCGCCCGGCTCCGGCGCGTAGTAGCTCGAGAGCGCGCGCTTGCGCGGCTGCACCGAACGCGACTCCCTCGCGGCTGCCCGGCCCTCGTCCGGCTCGCTCGCGGCCAGCGACTGCTCGGCGAGCTCGGCCTTCGCGAACTTTCCCGCCGCGGGCGCGAGCGCCGACGGGAACGCGGTGACGTCGGGTTGCTCGAGCGCCGGGTACACCGCCGTGCGTACCTGCAGGATCGCGAAGGGCACCGCGATCGCGAGCACGAGCACGAAGGCCGCGAGCCGGAGTCCGCTGAGGAGCGCGCGCAGCCGGCCTTCCGGCAGCACTCGCACCAGCGCGTGCGCGCCGAGCAACAAGAGCCAGGCGTAGCGCGGCGCGCCCGACTCGGGCCAGATCAGCGCGAGCGCGACCAGCGCAACCGCGCCCCAGGCGCGCGAGCGCAGGCGCGCGATCGCGAGCACGATCACGAGCACCAGGAACAGGTCGAGCAGCGACCAGGATCGGATCCAGGTGTCGGAGACGGAGTCCACGCCGCCCGCGTGAAAGAGCCGCCAGCCCGGCGGCAGCTGCAGCGTCGCGGAGACGCTCGCGAAGTCGTGCTCCCAGCCGACCGCGGGCAGCCGCCGCAGCAGCCCGTCGATGCGGCCATCGGCTTCGATCGCGAACTGGCTCTGGCGGAGCTCGACGCCCGGCGCGGAGTCCGGGGCGACGCGCCCGATCAGCTGGTCGATGCCGTTGACGGAGACGCGACCGAGCGCGCTCGGCAGCGGCATGTCGAGGCGCCAGCTGCGCGAGAGCCGGCCCGAGATGCGGTCGTGGAAGGTGTAGCCCTGGCCTTCGAAGTCGAGCCAGAGCGTTCGCAGGAGCGCGAGCTCGTCGGGCGCGGGATCGGCGTCGCCGCGCCGCTTCTCGACCAGCGTCATGGCGCTCTCCTGCACGACGGCATACGCCGGAAGGTGTCGCCACTCCTCGGGCAGCGTGGTCTGCTGCGGATCGACCGCGGGCACGCCCTCGATCTCGACCACGCGCAGGCTCGGCTCCGCGGCGAACGCCCAGACCTCCGTCTCCGGCCACGGGGCCGCGGCGGCCGGCGGGCCGAGGGACACGACGGGCGCCAGGCTGCGCGCGCGCACGTTCACCAGCCACTCGCCGGGGCTCACCTGCACGCGCAGACGGCCGTCGCTCTCGAGCCGCGCCGGCAACGCGCTCGCGATCGAGACCGGCACGAGGCCCGGCGGCAGCACCGGCCCGAGCGAGACCTCGCGCGCCGTGCCCGAGACACGCAGCTCGATACGCGTCTCGAGCTCGAGCGGGATCGCGTCGCTGACGAGCCGATTCACCGCCACGTCGAGCCGACTCTCGACGCTGTCAGCGTCGGACTTCGCGCGCAACCACACACGGCCGTCCGCGTCGCGCCGCGGCCGTTCGAGTATCGCTCCGTTCACGCGCACTTCCAGGAGCGCCGTAGGAGGCGGAATCACGAGCCCCTCGGGGAGCGCCGTGTACACGAAGCTGCCGGTAAGCACGTGCCGGCCCGCTTCGAGCCAGACCGCCGGGGCGCCGTCGCGCGCGATCACGACCGCGGGCTTGCCGTCGACCGCGACTTCCTGCGGCCAGAGGGCTGCGTCGCCGGGAAGCGAGGCGAACGCTTCGCGGTCCTGGCGCAGCTCGGCGCGAAAGCGACCCGAGAGATCGCCGAGGTCGAGCTCGAGCCGCGCGGGGTACGAACACAGACGCGTGTCGGCTCGCCCCTGGACGAGCGCGCACGCCGCGTCCTCGGCGCCGCGCAGCGCCCAGTCGATCCAAGGCGCGAGCGGCCCAGGCACGTCCGCGCGCGCGAGTGGCTCGCCAAACGAACTCACCGGAACGGAAGCCAGACCCAGCCCCACCGCGAGCCAGAGCCCGAGGCTCAGGCGTTTCACCCCTAGCATGGCGCTCGAGTCTAGCGGGCTTTCACGTACCCGCGTCTGCGATCTCGCTCGGGCGCGTGGCCATGCCGCGCAGCGAGTCGGCGCTGTACAGGCCGATCGCGACCCAGATGCAGGTGAACGCGAAGGCGCGCACGCGCGTGAACGGCTCGCCGTAGACCGTCACCGCCAGCAGGAACGAGAGCGTCGGCGACAGGTACTGGAAGACCCCGAGGGTCGAGAGGCTCAGCCGCTTCGCCGCGCTCGCGAACCAGATCAGCGGGAGCGCGGTGACGACGCCGGAGAAGACGAGCAGCGCGCTCGTACGCAGATCAGCCGTTCCCAGGTGACCCGCGTCGGTGTTGCCCAGTACGAGCAGGTACCCGAGCGCGAGCGGCGCCAGCATGCCCGTCTCGACGCTGAGTCCGGCAAGCGACGAGACGGGCGTGAGCTTTCGGACGAGGCCATAGAGCCCGAAGGTCGCCGCAAACGCGAGGGGCAGCCAGGGCGGAGCGCCCGATCCGAAGCCGAGCGCGAGCACGCCGAGCAGAGCCACGCCGATCGCGATCCCTTTCAGTCGGCTGAGCCGCTCGCCCAGAAGCAGCACGCCGAGGGCGACGTTGACCAGCGGAGTCAGGTAGTAGCCGAAGCTCGCCTCGACCAGCCGGCCGACCGAGACCGACCAGATGAACATGCCCCAGTTGGTCGCGACCAGGACGCCGCTCGCGAACAGCGCGAGGCGGAAACGGGGCGTGCCCAGCGCCACGCGCAGCTCGTGGCTGCGACCGAGCGCGGCCACGAGCGCGAGCGTGAAGAGCAGCGACCAGACCACGCGGTGCGCCAGGATCTCCGGCGGCGCGACGTTCGAGAGCGCCTTCCAATAGGCGGGCAGCACGCCCCACGCCGAGTAGGCGGCGAGCGCGAAGCCCGCGCCAGCTAGCCCCAGATCGCGGGTTTCTTCGCGCGCCACGGCCGGGCGACCTCCAGCTGTGCCGCGACACGGAAGAGCGTCGCCTCGTCGCCATAGCGGCCGGCGAACTGCATGCCGATCGGGAGACCCGTGCTCGACCACGCGAGCGGCACCGACATCGCCGGTTGCCCCGTGAAGTTGAACGGCGGCGTGAACGGGAACGCCACCGACTGGCGCTTGCCGAGCTCGCGCGGCTCGAGCCGCACCGGGTCGATGTGGCCGATCACCGGCGGCGGCGTGCCCATGACCGGCGTCAGATACACGTCGCAGGTTTCGAAGAAGCGCAGGATCTCGTGAGTCATGCGGCGCAGATCGCGAAGCGCGCGCATAACGACCTCGCCCGAGAGCTTGCGGCCGAGCCGGATCCCCGACCAGGTGAGCGGCTCGAGCTCGTCCTCGCGCGGCTCACGGCCGAGCTTCTCCGAGGTCTCCGCGATGCCCGCGGCCGCGCCCGCGGCGCCCAGCGCCCCCTGCGCGCGGTAGAGCGCGCGGTAGTCGATGCCGAGCCCCTGCTCGTGGACGTCGTGACCGAGCTCCACCAGGAGGCTCGCGGTGTCCTCGAGCGCGCGCCGAACCTCGGGGTCGATCGGTCGCCCGCTCGGCGTCTCCGACGAGAACGCGACGCGCAGTCGGCCGGGTGGCACGCGCAGCTCGTGCAGATACGAGAGCGGGCGCGCCGGATAGGCGAACGGCATCGCCGCCTCGGCGTGACCCGTCGCGTCGAGCATCGCGGCGCTGTCGCGCACGCTGCGCGACACGACGTGACTCACGCCGAAGCCGAGCACATTCGCGCCCACGTCGAGCCCGCCCGGGTTCCGATCGCGCGTCACCTTCAGGCCGAAGAGTCCGCAGCACGAAGCGGGGATGCGAATCGAGCCGAGGCCGTCGCTGGCATGCGCGAGCGGGACGATGCCCGCCGCCACCGCCGCCGCGGCGCCGCCGCTCGAGCCGCCCGCGATGTGCTCGGGGTTCCAGGGATTGCGGCACGGGCCGAGCAGGCGCGACTCGGTGGTGCCGGTGATGCCGAGCTCGGGCGTGTTCGTCTTGCCCAGGATCACGACTCCCGCCGCGCGCTGTCGCTTCACCAGCTCGCTGTCGTCGGTCGGCACCTCGTCGCGCGTGAACACGCTGCCATCGGTCATCGGCATGCCGGCAACCTGCATGCGCAGGTCCTTCACCAGGAAGGGCACGCCGCGAAAGGCCCCGTCGGGAAGTGCAGCGCGCGCGGCGCGCCGCGCCTCGTCGTAGGCCTTGTAGACGACGGCATTCAATACGGGGTCGTGGCGCTCGATCCGCGCGATCGCCTCTTCGACGAGCTCGGCGGGCGAGACCTCGCCACGGCGCACGAGCTCCGCCAACCCCAGTCCGTCGTACTCGCTGTACTCGCTGAACGCCACGCGCTTTCCTCCTTCAGGTATTCTACGCGCATGGCAAGTCAGAATCGTCAGTGGGTCCTGCGCGCGCGCCCGTCGGGCATGGTGAAGCCGAGCGACTTCGAGTTCCGCGAGTCGCCCATGCCCGTCGTGAAGGACGGCGAAGCGCTCGTGCGCGTGCTCTATCTGTCGTTCGATCCGGCCATGCGCGGCTGGATGGACGACCGCCCCAGTTACATCCCGCCGGTTGCGATCGGCGAGGTCATGCGCGCCGGATCGGTCGGCCAGGTCGTCGAGTCCCGCAGCCCCGACTACAAGGTCGGCGACTTCCTGCAGGGCACGTTCGGCTGGCAGGACTACGCGATCGCTTCGCGCGGCGGCATCATGCCCGCTGCGCCGCTGCCGAAAGGCACGCCGCTCACCTGGCCGCTCGGCGTGTGCGGAATCACCGGACTCACCGCCTATTTCGGCCTGCTCGAGCTCGGCAAGCCCAAGCCCGGCGAGACGGTCGTCGTCTCGGGGGCCGCGGGCGCGACCGGCTCGATCGCGGGTCAGGTCGCTAGGCTGTACGGCTGCCGCGTGATCGGCATCGCCGGCGGCACCGAAAAGTGTCGCTGGCTCACCGAGCAGGCGCACTTCGACGCCGCGATCGACTACAAGCACGAGAACGTCGCGCGCCGCCTGCACGAGCTCTGCCCGAAGGGCATCGACGTGTACTTCGACAACGTCGGCGGCGAGATCCTCGACGCCGCGCTCGCGAACCTGGCGCAGCGCGCGCGCGTGGTGCTCTGCGGCGGCATCTCGGCCTACAACGAGGCCACTCCCCCGCCCGGTCCGCGCAACCTGATGAATCTGGTCATCACGCGTTCGCGCATGGAAGGCTTCATCGTGATCGACTATCTGCCGCGCTTCGCCGAGGGCGCCGCGCAGCTCGCGCAGTGGGTCATGGCGGGCAAGATCGCGCACGCCGAGGACGTTCAGCACGGCCTCGAGAACGCGCCGAAGACCTTCTTGCGTCTCTTCGAGGGCAAGAATCTCGGCAAGCAGCTGCTGAAGGTGGCCGACCCGCCGATCGCGAGCTGATCGCAACGCGCTTGAAGACAGACCTGTTGCTGATCCCGTTCGGCGCGACGTGGCGTGAGCTGCGCGACGGCGCGCGCCGCGCAGAGGACGGCGGCTACGACGGAATCTGGCTCTGGGATCACCTGCGAGGAGGCGGCGACGCCGGACCGTC
>Ga0210377_10002390_pt1 | contig 16508 bp, 15 predicted proteins | sample PLM4_65_b1redo_FD_155480 | JGI IMG/M metagenome (GOLD analysis project Ga0210377, IMG submission 155480) | Groundwater sediment microbial communities from an aquifer in East River, Colorado, USA - PLM4_65_b1 redo | ecosystem: Environmental > Terrestrial > Soil > Riparian zone | place: USA: East... | reverse complement strand
GCAGTGGGGCTGGTTGAGCAGCACGTCGGCAAAGGCGAGCGCCTCGTCGACGCCGCTGGTCTGAACGAAGATCTTCGGATGCGTGGTGAGGCGCACGACGGAGCTCAGCACCTGCGGCGCCATGCCGTACGCCGCATCGCCGTTGATCAGCGACTCGAGCCACTCGTGATAGCGCGTGTGATCAGCGGCGTCCTTGCGGAACGCGTAGACGAGCACGTTGACGTCGCAAAGAATCACACGGGCTCGCCCATCACCTCGAGGAGGGCCGCGGAGTCGTTGAGATCGACGCCCGGCAGGGTTCCTCCCGCGGCGCGCGACACCGGCACCCGAACGCGACGGCGCCGGGAGGGGCCGTCGCCGCGGGCCAGTGCCAGCCGGAGTCCCCGTTCGAGCAGGCTGGTCAGCGTTTCGCCGCGCTGGGCGGCGGCGTGCTTGGCCTTCTCGAGCAACCCGGGGTCCAGGCGGACCGTCGTACGCATATGTCTCATCATCATCTATGAGACATACGTATGTCAATCTCGGCCAGGTTCGGTTATACTCCGGCGATGCACGTTGCCATCGGCGCCGACCACGCGGGCTTTCAGTTGAAGGATTCCCTCAAGCGCGTCCTTGATGAACTCAAGGTCACCTACCAGGACTTCGGCACGTCCTCGGCGGCGTCGGTCGACTATCCCGACTTCGCGCGCCGGGTCGCGCAAGGCGTGGCCAGCGGCAGATTCGATCGCGGCATCCTCGTTTGCGGCACCGGTATCGGGATGGCGATCGCCGCCAACAAGGTGGACGGCGTGCGCGCCGCGCCGGTCGGGGACACCGAGAGCGCACGCCTCTCGCGTGAGCACAACGACCTCAACATCCTCACCATCGGCGCGCGCGTGACACCCGAATCGCGTGCCCGCGAGATCGTGCGGACCTTCCTGCAGACACCCTTCGAAGGCGGGCGGCACCAATCGCGGGTGCAGAAGATTCACGCGATTGAAGGTGCCTAAGGTGCGTGCAGTGCCTGGAGTGCCTAGAGGGGTGGGTGCCGCGGTGCAGCAGTGATGCGGTTCTGAAGCCGGGGTTTCGATCGAAGAGACCCTGCCTCGATTCCCTTACAGTCAAGACGTCCTCAGATTGCAAGTCCCTTGAATTGATGCTCCGAGGGATCCTTTGATCAGATTCCTTTAGATTAGATCTTCGCCAGATTGCGGTTGCCACGTGTTCCGAGTAACTTCGAATGAAGCGGGGCGAAGCGGGATCCAAACGGTTCGCACCCTGCGCACGACCGCTTTGACGGCGATTGAGAGCCGTGACTTCCCGGCCCCAGGCACACTGGCACTAACCCTTAGGCACCTCTTAGGCACCGTACGCACGCTTCGGCGCTGATACAATCGGGTTTCTTACATGGACAATCGATCTTTGATGCAGCGGTCGCTTGCCGAAGCCGACCCCGAAATTGCCGCGGCCATTCAGCACGAGACCCGGCGGCAGGCCGACGGCCTCGAGCTGATCGCGTCCGAAAACTTCGTTAGCTCCGCCATCCTCGAGGCGGCCGGCTCGGTGATGACGAACAAGTACGCGGAAGGGTATCCGGGCAAGCGGTACTACGGCGGCTGCGAATTCGTGGACGTCGCCGAATCGCTGGCCATCGCGCGCGCCAAGGCTTTGTTCGGCGCCGAACACGCGAACGTGCAGCCGCACTCGGGAGCGCAAGCCAACATGGCGGTGTTCCTCACGCTGCTGAAACCGGGTGACACCGTGATGGGCCTGAACCTCGCGCACGGCGGCCACCTCACGCACGGCCATCCGCTCAATTTTTCCGGCAAGCTGTACAAGATCGTTCCCTACGGTGTGCGTAAAGACGATGAGCGGATCGACTACGACGAGATCTCAACGCTGGCCGATCAGCACAAGCCGAAGATGATCATCGTCGGCGCCAGTGCGTATCCGCGCGTCATCGACTTCAAGCGGATCGCCGACGTCGCCGCGCGCGTCGGCGCGCCGGTGATGGTGGACATGGCGCACATCGCCGGACTGGTGGCGGCGGGCGTGCACCCGAGCCCGATTCCCCACGCCGACTTCGTCACCACCACCACGCACAAGACGCTGCGGGGCCCGCGCGGCGGGATGGTGCTGTGCAAGGAGAAATACGCAAAGGATTTGGATCGCGCCGTGTTCCCGGGCGTCCAGGGCGGGCCGCTGATGCACGTCATCGCGGCCAAGGCTGTCTGCTTCAGGGAAGCCGCCACTCCGGAGTTTGCGGCCTATCAACGGCAGGTGGCGAAGAACGCCGCGCGGCTCGCGACGGTGATGCAGGCCCAGGGCTTCCGCCTCGTGAGCGGTGGTACCGACAATCACATCGTGCTCGTCGATGTGTTCTCGAAGGGCATTACCGGCAAGGTTGCCGAAGCGGCGCTGGGCCGGGCCGGCATCACCGTGAACAAGAATGCGATTCCCTTCGATCAGAATCCGCCGATGGTGGCGAGCGGCGTGCGCCTCGGCACCCCGGCCGTGACGACACGGGGCATGGGCGAATCGGAAATGGATCTGATCGCCGGCTTCATCACGCGCGCACTCGCCGCGCCGGACGATGCCGGGGCGCTCGCGACGGTCAAGGCGGAAGTGGAAGTGCTGTGCAGGAAGTTCCCGCTCTATCCGGAACGCCTGGCCTGAAGGCCGCCGTCGCCGCCGCGTTCGCGGATGACGGGCCGCTGGCGCGCGCGGTCGACCATTTCGAACCGCGCGAAGGGCAGCGGGAGATGGCCGCGGCCGTGGCCGAGACGCTCGCCAACGGCGGCGTGCTGCTCGCCGAAGCCGGCACCGGAACCGGCAAGACGCTCGCCTACCTGGTGCCGGCGATCCTGAGCCGGCAGCGGGTGCTGGTCTCGACCGGCACGAAGAATCTGCAGGAGCAGATCTACTTCAAAGACATTCCCGTCCTGCGCGAGGCGTTGGGCGTGCCGTTCAAGGCCGCCTACATGAAGGGCCGCAACAACTACCTTTGCCTGCACCGGCTCGACCAGTTGCGATCCGGCAGCGGCACCCCTCAAGGGGTGCCCTACGATCACGACTTCGTGTCGATGATGGACGAGTGGGTGCGCACCACGCCCTCCGGCGATCGGGCGGAACTGCGGGACCTCCCCGAGGACTCGTCGCTCTGGCACGACGTCTCGGCCACGGCCGAGACGTGCCTGGGCGGCGATTGCCCGCAGTACTCCGAGTGCTACGTCACCAGGATGCGCCAGCAGGCCGCCGAAGCGGACGTGGTCATCGTCAATCACCACTTGCTGTGCGCCGACGCCTCGGTGCGGCAGAGCACCTATGGCGAGGTGATTCCCGCCTGCCACTACGCGGTGGTGGACGAGGCGCACCAACTCGAGGACGTCGCTACGCAGTACTTCGGGATCGCGATCAGCAACTACCGGCTCGACGACCTCGCGCGGGACGCCGAGCGGGGCCTCAACCTGGGGTCGATCGCCGATCCCGAATCGGAATTACGGCGCATCATCCGGCGCGTGGACGATCACGCGCGGCTGTTCTTCAGCGCCCTGACCCTCGCCCGCCGGGCAGGCTCCGGCGAAGAACGCGTCCGCATCGGCGCCAGCTTTTTTTCCGACATCATCGATGACGGCCTCGCGCTGGTCGCCGCGCTCGAGGCGCTCGAAGGGGCCATGATGCTCCAGAGCGGCGCGGCCGAGGCCGGCTCGGCGGCGAACGAAGACGCCGCCACGCTCGGGCGGCGCGCCGGCGAGATGCGCGATCACCTGCGGTTCCTGCTGGCGGCGGCGGACCCCGCCTTTGTCTATTTCCTCGAAACGCGCGGGCGCGGCGTGTTCCTGCGCGCGGCCCCAATCGATGTGTCGGCGATCATCCGGGAGTTGCTGATCGACAAGATGCGTGCGACGGTGCTGACCTCGGCGACGCTGGCGGTCGACGGCTCGTTCGATTACGTGCGGGGCCGGTTGGGCATCGACCAATCGACATCCGTGCGGGTGCCGTCGGAGTTCGACTTCAGCCAGCAGGCGATCCTGTACTTGCCGAAGCAGATGCCGGCGCCGAAGTCTCCGCAATTCGCCGAAGCGGTGGCACGGGAGGTGGTGGGCCTGCTCTCGCGGACCGAAGGGCGGGCGTTCGTGCTGTTCACGAGCTACGCGATGCTGCGCACGGTGCGGGACCTGATCGAATACGAGGTGGCGTATCCCGTCTTTGTGCAAGGCACCGCGCCGCGCAGCGTGCTGCTCGGACAGTTCCGCTCCACGCCCAACGCCGTGCTGCTGGCGACCTCGTCCTTCTGGCAGGGCGTGGATGTCGTTGGCGAGCAATTGAGCTGCGTGATTATCGACAAGCTGCCGTTCGCGTCTCCGGGCGACCCGATCACGGCCGCGCGCATCGAGGCTATCGGCGAGCAGGGCGGCGACGCGTTCCAGGAGTACCAGGTGCCTTTAGCTATACTCGCCATGCTTCAGGGCCTCGGCCGGCTCATCCGCCACCGCACCGACCGGGGCGTCCTGGCGGTGCTGGATCCGCGCCTGAAAACGATGGGATACGGCCGCCGGTTCCTGGATTCGTTTCCGCCGGCCCCCATCACCCACGACCTGGGGCAGGTGGCGCGGTTTCTGGCTGGGTGATTTACTATTGCAGTTGAGAATCAAGGGTTTCGAGTCAAGAGCCAAGAGTTGAGAATGCCATTGGAGAGGTCATGACAAGCAAATGGTTGGCGGCGGCGTTGGTGTTCGGGCTGGCATTGGGGCTGGCGCCTGCGGCGACGGCGCAGTCGACGATGATCAAGGGCAAGATCGTCGATGCTCAAAGTCAGCCGTTACAGGGCGTGACCATCACGATCGAGTTCCTCGGCGGCGTCAATCGTAAGCTGACGACCAAGACCGACAAGCGCGGTGAGTTCATCCAGTTGCTCACCGAGGGTGGCCAGTACCGGGTCACCGCCACCATGGACAAGATCGGGTCCCAGAGCACCGAACTTCGCGTCAGGTTGGGCGCGGTGAGCGAAGCCAACATCGTGCTCGCCCCAACCACCGCCGCGAACGACGCCGCGAAGGCGGCGGCGCTCAGGAAAGAGTTTGACGAAGGCGTCACGCTCAGCCGCGCCGGCAACCACGACGGGGCGATCGCCAAGTTCGAGGCCGCGCTGGCCTTGTCGCCCACCTGCTTCGACTGCTACTACAACATCGGCGTGGCGCAGATGCAGAAGAAGGATGAAAAGGCCGCCGAGGCCGCGTGGAAGAAGGCCCTCGAGGTCAAGGCCGACTATGCCGAAGCGATGAACGCGCTCTCGACGCTCTACAACAACCAGAAGCGCTTCGACGAAGCGGCGGCGATGAGCGCCAAAGCGGCCGGGGCCGGTGGCGGCGCGGGCAACGCCGATGCGACGTTCAACCAGGGCATCATCCTGTGGAACCAGGGGAAGATCGCCGAGGCGAAGGCCAAGTTCGAGGAAACGCTGAAGATCAACCCGAACCTGGCCGATGCCCACTACCAGCTCGGCATGGCGCTCCTCAACGAGGGCAAGATGCCCGAGGCGGTGGCGGAATTCGAGGGCTACGTGAAACTCGCGCCGGAGGGCCAGTACGCCGTGCAAGCCAAGGGGATGATCGCGCAGCTCAAGAAATAGCAGTTAAGGGTTAAGAGTTAAGAGTTAAGAACAGTTCGTGTACGAGCACATACCGGGACGTCTGGCCGAGATCCGTGCCCGCCTTGCGGATGCCGCCGGGCGTTCGGGCCGGCGCCCCGAGGACGTCAGGCTGATAGCGGTCTCAAAGACTCACCCGATCGACGCCGTTCGCGCGGCGGCGGACGCCGGGCAACTGGATTTTGGCGAGAACAAGGTCCAGGAGGCCCTGAAGAAGATTTCACAGGCGGCCGATAACAGATTACGGTGGCACCTGATTGGCCACCTGCAGTCGAACAAGGCCAAAAAGGCCGGCGAATCCTTTGCGGTGGTCCACGCGATCGATAGCGCCGACCTGCTGCGCCGGGTCGATCAAGCGGCAGAGGTGGCGGGGCGGACGATCGATGTGCTGGTGCAGGTCGACCTCGCGCTCGAAGCCACCAAGCACGGGGCCTCGGTCGAGGACGTGCTTGGGGTGTTTGCCGCGGCCGGCCACTGTCACGCGGCCAGGGTTGTGGGGTTGATGCTGCTTCCGCCGCTCGTGGAGGATCCGGCACAGGCGCGGCCCTGGTTTGCGCGTTTGCGCGGTTTGCGCGACGAGCTCGGCGCCAAGGGGGTCCCGGCACCTCGGCTTCGCGAGCTGTCGATGGGCATGAGCCACGATTTCGAAGTGGCGATTGAAGAAGGCGCCACCATGGTGCGCGTCGGCACGGCGATTTTCGGGGAGAGACATTACGCATGAAAGTCACACCGATCGACCTCAGGCAGCAGCGTTTCAAGACGGTGATGCGCGGTTACGACCGCGGCGAAGTGCAGGCGTTTCTCCTCGAGGTGTCGGACGACTACGAGAACGCGCTGCGCGACAACGACCGCCTGCGCCAGGAGGTGGCCAAGCTGGACGCCGTGCTCGGCGAACACCGGGGGCAGGAGCGCAACCTGCGCAACACGCTGCTGTCGGCGCAGAAGCTCGCCGACGAAATCAAGGAACACGCCACCCAGGAGGCTTCGCTGATCGTCCGCGAGGCCGAGGGCCGCTCCGACCTGTTGCTGCAGAAAGCACAGGCCCGGCTCGAGGACGTGCAGCGCGAGATCGACGGTCTTCGCATGAAGCGCCGCGAAGTGGAAACCGACATCGAGTCGCTGATCAGCACGCTCAAGAGCACGCTGGAGTTCATCCGCGAACAAGACGAGCGCGCCCGCGAGGATCGCATCCTGCTGCACCGGCCACGAGCCGTGGAGCCGGCACCCGTGCAGGCGCCCCGCGCCGCCGACGTCGCGCCTCAGAAAATTGACCAGGTCGGGTAACGACGACTTCATCGACATCCGTGTGATCCCCCGCGCCGGCCGAAGCGGCTTCGCCGGTGTTCGCGCGGGGGCGTTGCTGGTCCGGCTGGCGGCCGCGCCGGTTGATGGCGCCGCCAACGACGAACTGATCGCCGTCCTCGCCAAAGCCCTCGACGTTCCCAGGCGATCGATTGAAATCGTCTCCGGCGAGCGATCGCGCGCCAAGCGCGTCCGCATCACGGGCTTCAATCACGCGCAGGCTCTCGCTAAGATTGCTGGCGGCACATGACCGCCGACTGCCTCATCGCCAACGCCGATCTCGTCGCCACCTGCGCCGGCCCGGGCACGCGGATCGGATCCGCCCAGCGAGAGATCTCCGCGATCAGCCACGCTTCGGTGGCCGGTCTCGACGGCCGGATCGTTTTCGTCGGGTCCGCCGACGAAGCCAGGCGCACGATTACGCTCACCCCTGGCGCGACCGAGATCGACGGGCGCGGCTGCACCGTGGTCCCGGGGTTCGTCGATCCCCACACCCATCTGATCTACGCCGGCGATCGACGGGAAGAGTTGCAGCGCCGTCTCGCCGGGGCGAGCTACGCGGAGATCGCCGCGGCCGACGGCGGGATCGTCCGCACGGTCGCCGCCACGCGCGCGGCCAGCGAGGCCGAGCTGGTTGAATTGGCGCGGCCGAGGCTGGCTGCCATGCTCGCCGGCGGGACGACGACGGCGGAGGCCAAGAGCGGGTACGGCCTCGACATCGGCTCGGAACGGCGCATCCTTCGCGCGATTCGCACACTCGGCAGCGACCAGCCCATCGAACTCACCGCCACGTTCATGGGCGCGCATGAAGTGCCGGTCGAATACCGCGGCCGGCGGCCCGACTACGTTCGCCTGGTGATCGACGAGATGCTGCCGATGGTCGCGCGAGAGGGCCTCGCCGAATGGTGCGATGTGTTTTGCGAGGACGGCGTCTTCACGCCCGACGAATCGCAGACGATTCTCGAGGCGGGACAGCGGCTCGGCCTCAAGGCCCGCATCCACGCCGACGAACTCGCCCTGAGCGGCGGCGCCGAAGTGGCCGCGCGGGTCGGCGCGCGTTCCGCCGATCACCTGATTTTCGTGGACGAGCCGCGCGCGCGGCTGATGGCCGGCCGGGGCGTCGTCGCCACGCTGTTGCCGGCTGCGGCCTTCTTCCTCAAACTCGGGCGCTTCGCTCCCGCACGCATGCTGATCGATGGCGGTGTCGCCGTGGCGCTGGCCACCGATCTCAACCCCGGCGGGGGGTTCACGACCTCGATGCCCTTCGTCATGTCGCTGGCGTGCTTCGGTATGAACATGACCGTCGAGGAATCCCTCATCGGCGCCACGCTCAACGCCGCGGCGTCGATCGATCGGGCCGGGACGGTCGGCAGCCTCGAAAGCGGCAAGCAGCTCGATGCGGTCGTGCTGAGAGGCACCCTGTCGGACCTGCTGCGCGTGGGCGCGCCGGTGATCGAGCGTGTGATCAAGCGCGGGCGCGTGGCGTGGTCGGCTTAATATGTAAGTGTGACATTCGCCGCATTCACCGTTCAGCAATTCCTTGACGCGCTCGCCAACTCCGAGCCGACCCCCGGCGGCGGTACCGCCTCCGCGATCACGGGCGCGATGGGCGCATCGCTCCTGATCATGGTGACGAGTCTCGCCAAATCGAGGACCAATGCCGAGGCAGAGAAGGCCGCACTCGCCAGCGCGCGAGCAGCGCTCGACCCGCTTCGCGATCGCCTGGTACGCCTCGCCGACGACGACAGCAACGCCTTCAACGAGGTGATGGCCGCCTATCGCCTGGCCAGGGACAGTGATGAACAGAAGGCGGCGCGGACGGCGGCCATCGAACAGGCGCTGCAAGGCGCCACCACGGTTCCGCTCGATACGTTGCGCGTTTGTGCCAGCAGCATCGAAATGGCGGCGATGGTCGCGGCGAACGGCAATCGTTCGGCGGCGAGCGACGTGGGTGTGGCGATTGGCCTGCTCGAAGCGGCCGCCGCCGGCGCGGCGGCGAACGTAACGATCAATCTCGATGGCCTGAAGGACGACGCCTTCAAGTGGCGGGTGTCGGCCGAAACGTCCAGCCTCTCGGCAAACGTCGCGACCCGCGCCGCCGACGCGCGCGCCCGCCTCTAGCGGCGGCGAGGCGGTTTCGGGGGAATCGACACCCCGGAGAGCAGGCGGGCCGATGTGGAAGGCGTAAATGTCCAGGTCTTGGTGTAGAGCCCGGGCACCAGGTTGACGTCTTCGTCGTAGCTCAGATTCACTTTCACTTCGTTCTGGGTGCGCGTGACCTGGATATTGGCGGCATCGAGGGGGATATCCTGATCTTCCGCCACGTCCATGATGCGGGCCGCGATGTCGGCATCAGTAGCCTGGGGCGTCAACAACACGTCGTGGACGGTGTCCTCGAAGTTGTAATACTTGTATGCGGCCGCACCAGATTGCGCGACGGCGTACAGGAAAATGGCGGCGACGAACAGCTTGATGATAGTCGTCATAGGGTTCCGGAGCTTACGCCCTTTCTATCGGCCTAGTGGATCTGATGCAGTAGCCTCCCCCACCGGGTGCCGCTGAACAGGTGAGTCATCATCCACAGGGCGCCCCCCGGCGGCGCCGACCCATCTTCCGGCGTTTCGAACGACCAGTAGATGAAAAGTGCACGTCCTTTCACATAAGTCGCGGGCATGAAGCCCCAATAGCGGCTGTCCTGGGAGTCGTCGCGGTTGTCGCCCATCATGAAGTAATGGGCGGGCGGGACCGTCACCGGCCCGTACTTGCGTCGCAAGTCGTGGGACTCGGACTCGCCGTCCGCGGCGGGCGGGAACAGGTAGTGCGTGTACGGCTCGACCAGCGGCATGCCGTTGATGAACACGGTTTGATTCCGAAGCTCGAGGGTATCGCCCGGCAACCCGATCACCCGCTTGATGAAGTCGCGATCGGGCTCCTCGGGAAACTTGAACACCAGCACGTCGCCGCGTTCGATCGGCCGCATCGGCAGCAGCATGCGCTCGACCGCCGAGGCCGTCGGCGCGAAGATGAACTTGTTGACGAGCAGGTGGTCGCCGACGAGGAGGTTGGGCTTCATCGACCCGGTGGGAATCTTGAACGCCTGGAACACGAACGTGCGAACGAACAACGCCAGGATCACGGCGACGACGATCGACTCGAAGTATTCGCGGAGGGTCGATTTGTGAAAGTCGGTGGTGGTCATTTCGTTGTTCGTTATTGGTTATGCGTTCCTGACTATTCATCACCGATCTTCAACACCGCCAGGAACGCCTCCTGCGGGATGTCGACCGTGCCGACGCGCTTCATGCGCTTCTTGCCTTCCTTCTGTTTCTCGAGCAACTTACGCTTGCGCGAGATATCGCCGCCATAACACTTCGCCAGCACGTTCTTGCGCAGCGCCTTCACCGATTCGCGGGCGATGATGCGCGCGCCGATCGCGGCCTGGATCGCCACCTCGAACATCTGCCGCGGAATCAGCTCCCGCATCTTCGACGCCAGCATCCGGCCGCGGTCGTAGGCGCGGTCGCGATGGACGATGATCGACAGCGCATCCACCGGCTCGCCGTTGACCAGGATGTCGAGCTTCACCAGCGGCGACTCCCAGTAGCCAGTGACATGGTAGTCGAGCGAGGCGTAGCCGCGCGAGATCGTCTTGAGCCGGTCGTAGAAATCGAGCACCACCTCGTTGAACGGCAGTTCGTAGGTGATGAGCACGCGGTCCTTGGCCTTGAACTCGAGCGCCTTCTGCACGCCGCGCTTGTCCTGGCACAGCTTGAGGATCGCGCCCACGTACTCCGCCGGCGTGAGGATCATCGCCGTAATCACCGGCTCTTCGATCCGGGTGATGTAACTCGTCTCCGGCAGCTTCGAGGGGCTGTCGATTTCGATCACTTCCCCGTCGCTCCTGGTGACGCGGTACAGCACGCCCGGCGCCGTGGTGACGAGGTCCATGTTGAACTCGCGCTCGAGCCGTTCCTGCACGATTTCCATGTGCAGGAGGCCGAGGAAGCCGCAGCGAAATCCGAAGCCCAGCGCCACCGAGGTTTCCGGCTCGAAGAAGAAGGCCGCGTCGTTGAGTCGCAGCTTCTCCAGCGCTTCGCGCAGTTCGGCGTACTGATGGCTCTCGACCGGATAGAGGCCGGCGAACACCATCGGCTTGAGTTCCTTGAAACCCGGGAACGGCTCGGGCGTCTGGCGCTGGGTCTCGGTGACGGTGTCGCCGATCTGCGCGTCGGACACCACCTTGATGCCGCACGCTATGACCCCGACCCCCCCTGGTCCGAGCTGCTCCACCGGAATCGGCTTGGGCGTGAACACGCCCAGCGACTCCACTTCGTGGTCCTGCCTGGTATTCATCAAGCGGACCTTCATGGCGTTGCGGATGGTCCCCTCGAGCACGCGCACGACGATCACGACGCCGCGATACGAGTCGTACCACGAGTCGAAGATCAACGCCTTGAGGGGCGCGTCGGGATCGCCATCCGGCGGCGGCAGCCGCTTCACCACCGCCTCGAGGATGTCGACGACACCGAGGCCTTCCTTGGCGCTGGCGAGAATGGCCGTCGAGCCGTCGAGGCCGATGATCTCCTCGATCTGCCGGCGCGCCTCTTCCGGTTGCGCGCTCGGGAGATCGATCTTGTTGATCACCGGGATCACTTCCAGGCCACCGTCGACGGCGAGATAGGCGTTGGCGAGCGTCTGCGCCTCGACGCCCTGCGAGGCATCCACCAGCAGCAAGGCGCCCTCGCAAGCCGCGAGCGAGCGGGTCACTTCATAGCCGAAGTCCACGTGGCCCGGTGTGTCGATGAGATTCAGGATGTAGGTCTGGCCGTCGGAGGCCTTGTAGTTGAGGCGGACCGGATGGGCCTTGATCGTGATGCCCCGCTCGCGTTCGAGGTCCATGCTGTCGAGCACCTGTGCCGACATCTCGCGCATCTGCAGCGCACCGGTGACCTCGAGAAAGCGATCGGCCAGGGTCGATTTGCCATGGTCGATGTGCGCGATGATCGAGAAGTTGCGAATATGAGGCTGTTTCACTGAAGGTTCGGGTCCTGCCGGGCGTCCGCCTCGCGCGGAGCGCAACGGCGGGACAAGCGGATCCTTTCTATTATGCCCGGAAGAACTGGGTCCGCGCTATGCTGGCGCATGGCTGATAGCGAGTCGGCCAGGTTCAGTCGCCTGTGCCCCACGTGCGGACGCCGGGTGGTCCGCCGGGTAACCACTTGCCGGTGTGGCGCCACCCTGCCAGCGGATCCCGAAGTCGACCCGCCAAGCGAGTCCACGAAACCTCCGGCGTCCAGCTTCAGCGCCGGGATGACGTTTGGCCTGGCCTTGGCCGTGACTGTGGCTCTCGCGGTTTACTGGCTCACCCGCGCACCGGCCAGCCAGCCCGCGTTGGTCCCCGAATCGTCCGCGACCGCCGTTAGTACTTCACCCACGGGAACCGGCGAACCGCCGCCGGTCTCACAGGGTGCAGCGGAGGCTGCCGTCGCACTCGACGCCAGTGCGTCGACGCCGCCACTCTCACCACCGGTGACCTCACCCACAACGGCAAGCGATCCCGTAGCCGCAGCGGCGTCGATCGAAGACATCGTCGGCCGGGCGATGCCGGCGGTGGTGCTGATCGAAACACCCTCGGGCCGGGGCAGCGGTTTCTACGTCAGACCCGACACGCTCCTCACCAACGTGCACGTGGTGCAGAACAACAGCGTGGTGACGGTGAAGCGCGCCGACGGCGCATCGGTCTCGGCGCGGGTTGAGTCACGGGCGCCGGCCTTCGACATCGCCGTGTTGAAGGTGCTGAGCGCGGCGCCGGGCCAGGTCGTCATTCCGCTTGGGAAGACGTCGACGCTGCGCCAGGGGCAGGACCTCATCGTCATCGGGTCGCCCCTCGGCCTGTTGCAGAACACCGTCACTCGCGGGATCGTGAGCGCGCTTCGCCGCGCCGGGATTGCCACGCTCGTCCAGACCGATGCCGCGATCAATCCAGGGAACAGCGGCGGGCCGGTGCTCGATCGCACCGGCACCGCCGTCGGGATCACGACGATGAGCTTCCGCGATTCGCAGGGCTTGCACTTCGCGGTGGCGATCGATCACGCGCAGGCAATCCTCGACGGCACCGCGTCGCCGTCGGAAACGGCTCTCAACAATGCCGCCGCTGGAATCGGCAACCTGTCGCCGCCGGGATCCGAAGCCGAGAACGCACGCGCCCAGGGTCAACGCGTGTTCGAGGCCACACTCGACGACTACGTCCGCATCGCCGCGAGTTTCGACGTGGAGTGGAGGCGCTTCAAGGACCAGTGTTACGGCGGAACCATTGTCGGGGTCTTCGATCACGAATGGTTCGCGGTGCTCGCGAGCGGCGCGATGCCGGGCCCGGTGGCCCTCGCGTGCGGGCCGTACGCCACGGAATTCAAGAACAGCGCGCAGAAGTTCCAGAACGACTTGCGATCGGCCGCCGACGCCGCCCGGCGCGCCGGCGTCGATCCGGGTCCGATCAGGGATGCGCTCCGCAGCCGGCGGCTCGACTTTCCGGGATGGAGCCGCTAATGGGTCCGCACGATGAGCGCCCGAGCCGGCATAGAAAGCACGACGCTCCTGCTGCTGGCGTTGCTGTCCGTCGGCACGGATCAGGCCGCCCCGCGGACCACGGTCGCCGTCGTGATCGAGACGTCGTTGGGCGAGATCGAAGTTGAGGTCGATCCGGTGCACGCGCCGGTGACCGCCGCCAACTTCCTCCACTACGTGGACCAGAAGATGTACGACGGCGGACGGTTCCATCGCGCCGTGCGGCTCGACAACCAGGCGCGCAAAGACGTGCTGATTGAAGTGATCCAGGGCGGCCGCGCTCCGGAGCGAGCGAAGGCAGAGCGCGGCTTTGGCGTGATTCCCCTCGAACGAACCTCACTCACGACCTTGCGGCACGGCGACGGCGCGATCTCGATGGCCCGCGGCGCCGCCGCCGACAGCGGGTCGTCGGATTTCTTCCTGTGCATCGGGCCGCAACCCGCGCTCGACTTCGGCGGCGCCCGCGCCGGTGATGGTCAGGGCTTCGCCGCCTTCGGCCGGGTGGTCAGCGGCATGGAAGTGGTCCGCCGGATCCAGGCCGGCCAGACCGACGGCAGCGAACAATTGCTGGCGCCCGTGCCGATCGTGCGCGCGTACCGGAAGTAGTGCTAGCATCGCGCTCGATGCAATTTCGCGACGAGATCCCCACTCCGGCCCTCCTCCTCGATCTCGACGCGTTCGAATCCAACATCGCCAGGATGGTCACGCACCTGAGGGATCGGAAGCGCGGCTTCAGGCCGCACGGCAAGACCCACAAATGTCCGGAGGTCGCCCGTGCGCTCGTCAACGCCGGCGCCATCGGCATCTGCGCCGCGCGGCTGAGCGAGGCCGAGGTGTTCGCCGACCATGGCATCCGCGGACTGCTGATCACCACCGCCGTCGTCGGCGCGCCCAAGATCGCCCGCGCGATCACCCTGGCCGCCCGTGCGCCGGACACGATGTTCTGCGTGGACGATGAGCACAACCTCCGGGAGTTGAATGACGCCGCGGGTGCGCGCGGTTTGACGGCGCGCGTCGCGGTGGACCTCTTTTTCGGGCGCACCGGCGTTCCTCCCGGTGCGCCGGCCCTCGCGCTGGTGCGTGCGATCGCGTCGCTCCCGAACGTGTCGTTCGCGGGCCTGCAATCCTACGACGGCGCCGCCGCGCACACCGCGCCGTTCGAGTCCCGCGAGGCGCGGACGCGCGGCACCATGACGCAGGCGGTCGAGACGCGGCACCTGATCGAGCGCGACGGCATCGAGTGTCCGATGGTCACCGGCGGATCGACGGGAACCTATCGCGTCGATTCCGAGATCGAAGGCATGACCGAGCTGCAACCCGGAAGCTTCGTGTTCATGGACATGGAGTACGGCCGCATCGGCGGCCCGCAGGGCACGGAGTACCGCGACTTCAAGAACGCCCTCACCGTGGTCACAACCGTGATCTCGAGGCCGCCCGGGATGGCGATCGTCGACGGCGGGTTCAAGGCGTTCTCGACCGATCGCCCGTTCACGCCGGAACCCGTGGGCCTGCCCGGTGTCACCTACGGATGGGCGGGCGACGAACATGGCCGCCTCGACATCAGCCGGGCGCCGCGCGACCTGAAAGTGGGCGATCGCGTCGAGTTCATTCCGCCCCATTGCGATCCCACCGTCAATCTCTACGACCACATCCATGCGCTGCGCGGCGAACGCATCGAAGGCATCTGGCCAATCGCCGCCCGCGGCAAGAGCCAGTAACGGATGGCTGACGCTCTCCGGCGCGAACTCGAGGCCGCAATCGACGGCGAGGTGCGGTTCGACCGCGTCTCCCGCGCCCTGTATTCGACCGACGCCAGCGTCTATCGAATCGAGCCCCTCGGGGTGGTGCTGCCGAGATCCACCGAGGCGGTGGTGCGCACCATCGAGATTGCCTCGCGTCACGGTGTGCCGGTCACGCCGCGGGGCGGAGGGACGTCGCAGGCCGGACAGGCCATTGGCGCCGGTCTCGTCCTCGACACGTCGAAGCACCTGAACCGGGTGCTCGCGATCAACCCCGACGAGCGTTGGGCCCGCGTGCAGCCGGGCGTGGTGCTGGACGACCTGAACCTGGCGCTGCGCCCGCACGGCCTTCGCTTCGCACCGGATGTGTCGTCGGCCAGCCGCGCCACGATTGGCGGCATGATGGCCAACAACTCGAGCGGCGCCCGCTCGGTGTTGTACGGCAAGACCATCGATCACGTGCGAAGCCAGCACGTCGTCCTCGCCGATGGCGGCGTCGCCCACTTTCGCCCGCTCAACACGCAGCAGTTCGCTTCGGCCTGCGCGGGAGACTCGATCGAGGCACGCGGCTATCGGATGGTGCCGGAGCTGGCGCGAACGCACGCGGCCGAAATCGCTCGGCGCTATCCGAAGATCTTGCGGCGGGTCGGCGGCTACAACCTCGATGCGTTCATCGACGGTTCCAGGCCGATGGACCTCACCAGGATTCTGATCGGCTCCGAAGGAACGCTGGGATTCTTCGTCGAAGCCACGGTGGGACTGGTCTCTCTGCCGAAGGTCAAGGGCGTCCTGACAGTCGAGTTCGACCAGTTGCTCGACGCGCTCGCCGCGACTCCCCTGGTCTTGAAACACGCGCCGTCGGCGGTCGAGGTCATGGACGACTTCATCCTGAGCCACGCCAAGCAGAATGCGGCACTCGAGGCGCAGCGGCGTTCGATGGTGTCGAAGGACGGCTCCGCCCTACTGTGCGTCGAGTTCTACGCCGACCGCGACGACGAACTGGGGTCAAGGCTCGACGAGCTGGAGCGCGATCTGGCTGCGTCGGCGTTCCGCTGCCGGTGCCGCCAGGTGAGAAACGCGTCCGAACAGCAACGCATCTGGTCGTTCCGCGAGGCCGCCCTGGGCCTGTCAACGGCGACCATGGACGATGGCAAGGCGATTTCGTTTGTCGAGGACACGGCGGTGGCGCCGGAGAAGCTGCGCGACTACATCGAGCGCTTCGTGGGCATCGTCAAGCGCCATCAGACCATTGCCGGCGTGTATGCGCACGCGTCGGT
>Ga0210377_10002389_pt1 | contig 16508 bp, 14 predicted proteins | sample PLM4_65_b1redo_FD_155480 | JGI IMG/M metagenome (GOLD analysis project Ga0210377, IMG submission 155480) | Groundwater sediment microbial communities from an aquifer in East River, Colorado, USA - PLM4_65_b1 redo | ecosystem: Environmental > Terrestrial > Soil > Riparian zone | place: USA: East... | reverse complement strand
CGAGCATCGGCGGCATATTGGGTCCGGCGGCGGCGAGCTGGAGTCGCGTGATGCGCCCCAGCCGACGGACCGTCTCCTTGATCCGGGCGGCGGCGGCCAGCGCCGCCCCCAGGCGTGCGCAACCGTAGTCATCGCGCGTCTGCGTTGCCTCGAGGAGCTCCAGGTTGGCGACAATGGCCATCAACGGGTTGTTGATCTCGTGGCCGACCATGGCCGCCAGCGCGGCAACCGAGTGCAGGATCTCAGATGGCTCTCCCTCCGGCGTCTCGCCGACCACCATGCCCGACATCAGCTCGCTGCCTGAGAAGGAACGCCGGCGGGTTGGGGCTGAGCGGCGGGCACCATCTTCCAGGGGTCCCATTCGGCCTTCATGCTGTCCACTCTAGTCGGCCCGACCCTGCCCCGCCCATTGGACCTTGGTCTAATGCCGGCGGGGCTCTGCGTCATCTCGCGCGCACCGGCCTCGAGGTCGCGGTGGACCGCGACGAAGTACTCACTTCGCGAAGAGACTCGTGAAGAAGCTCTTGACGCTGCGCCCGACCCCGACGGCGCCATCGCGCGCATTGTCCCACGCGGTCTTCGCCGGCGGGGCGGCAGCCTGAGCCGCATCCTTCACTCTTTCACCGCTGTACTTCGCGCCCTCGGACACGGTGTTGCCGATGCCTGTGGCCGTCTCGGCCACGCCGTCCCCGATCTTGCCGTCGGGGATCTTCTTCGCGCCGCTTTCGACCTGGTTCGTCGCGGCCTTGACCTTCGAGTCATCGGCAGCGAGCGCAGAACCGGAGGCAAGCAGGAAGAGTGGAAGCACGACCACGATGAGCACTCCGAGTCGTTTCATTGAAGTTCTTCTCCGTTGGCCTGACTCTAGACGACGTCGTGCGGCGCGTCTATGGGACCTTGGTCGGAGAAGAACGGCGGTGGCGAGGTAGCGTACCCCTGCCTAGCTCCGAGAAGCTCGACGCGACGCGAGGACGGCCCGGATGGCGGCCTCCACATGAGCCAAGACGGCAAACGTGACCCGCCTGGCGAGCGGCTCGGTGCCCGTCGCGGCACGGTCGCCGAAATAGTCGATGTAGCGGTCGATCGCGCGCCGATGATCGGTCTTGACCGTCGCCGGCAGATGACTATCGAGGTATCGAGGCGGTGTCGATCCGGAGGATGTCATGTGCACCTGAATCTAGTCCAGGCGAGGCTGGCTCGCCCATTGGACTTTGGTCCCATAGGCGACCGACGGGGGGCCCGCCCCACTCCCACCCCCTGCGAGGTCATCGCCATCGTGGGGATGACGCAACGCTGAGCAGGAGGCCAGCCGCCAAGCGCCCCCGAGCCGACGTCTCGAACTCGGCGTTCGTAGGTCCACCAACCGCGTCGAGGCCCTGTGAGCGCCGTGAGCGCGCCGTCCGCATCCGCTCCAGGAGCTGAGCAACGGAAGAGGTCCCGATGATCGAGTTGAACTGACTCCGATAGTTCGACACCAGACTCACGCCGTCGAGCACGATGTCGTAGACCGTCCACTGCGAGCCGCGTTGGGACAAGCGGTACTCGATCGCGATCTCCGACCCTTGCTCCGGAGTGATCCGGGAACGCACCTGCGCGAAGGCTCCGGCGACCTCCTCGTCCAGGGATGCCACGTTGCCGGTGTACCGTTCCACGATGGTCACGAAGGACTGCGCGAGCACGTCCCCGAACAGTCGAATGAACTCATCGTGCTCCCGCGGCAAGAGTCCCTTCCAGTGTTGCCCGAGGGCCCGGCGGGCCATGTCGTCGACGTCGAAGAAATCGTGGGCCGTGCCGCGAATCTCCGCGTGCCGCTCCTCGCCCGCGTCGAAGCCAATCCGTTGCGAACGCCGGCTCGCCAGCCCGTGCCACACCGACGAAGTCACGACATCGACCGGCCTGATCGCCGGGCCGGCGATCGGGGCGGCGGCGGCGAGGGTCTGGGTCTCGTCTCTGAAGCCCAGACTGGCGACCGACAGCACGAGCACAAGGGTCACGAGTCCGAATCGCTTACCCAATCTATTGGACCTTCGTTCCCTGGGGTACGGCGGCGCTTCGCCCAGCCTGGAGGTTACCGAGTCCCGAACGGCCCGACGCCGGGAGACGATCCATCGAGTGTGGGTGCCGGGCCGGTTCCCCACCCGGAGATCGCCGGCGCTCGCCGAGGCGGACGAGCGTCGGCAGCACCACCAGCGAGGCGGTCAGCGTCATCGCCGAGCCGATCACGAGGAGCAAGCCCAGACTCCACACGCCCCGGTGGTGCGCGACGAGCAAGCTGCCGAAGCCGGCGAGGGTCGTGAGGCCGTTGAACATCACCCCCAGGACGGTGCTGCGGGCCAGCCGTGGTCCACCACCGGGCGCCGACGCCTCCAGGGACCGGAGCACGATGTTCACCCCATATTCGGCGGCGGACCCGATGATGAGGGGAAGCGCCCAGACGTTGACCAGATTGAACGTGAGCCCGGTCCACCGCATCATGGCGACCGTCCACAGCGTTCCGAGGATCAGGGGCACCATCGCGAACGTGGTCTCTCGCACGCGGCGGATCATGAACAGCGCGATCGCGGCGACCAGCACGAAGGCGTACGCCAATCCCAGCCGAAACGACGTCTCGATGAGCCGCATCGACTCGTAGCCGACGACCGGCTGTCCGGTGACGTTCGCATCGACGGTCCGCAACTCCTCCACGAAGCGTGCCTGGCTCGGGCGGTCCCACAGGTCGACCCGGGAGTAGACCTGCAGGAGCAGGTGCCCGCTCTTGCCGATGAACTTGCGCCGCAGCTCGTTGGGCAGGTCGACGAGCGTGAGCGGCGCCGGCCGGACGACGTGCTGGAGCCGGCGCCACTGGCCGGCGAAGTCGTCCGCCAGCCGCCGCTGGTAGTCGGCGAGCGCGACCTCGACGGCGTGTCGGTCTCGCGCCGTGAGTCTCGCGAGAAGGGCCGACGTCGCCCGCGCCAGCACGAGGATCTCCTCGGGAGGTCCGACGCCACCGCGCGGCGCACTCGCGAGGTCCATTCGACGCTTCAGCGTTTCGAGCGCCGCGGTGAGCCTCGGTAGATCGAGGGGGCGCTGAGCGCCGAGATAGATGCCGTCCACCACGTCGGCCAGGCGGCGAAGCACGGCCAGCTTCTCGGGCTGTCGGTCGGGCAACACCGACAACACGCTCTGGACGTCGGAGACGGAGGGCAAGCGCCGGAAGGCGGCCTGCCTGGCCTCGAGCTCCGTGAGCGACGTCGCCATCGACAGCGCGGCGAAGACCGAGCGTCCCGACGCGGCGGCGGCCTTCCTCTCCCAGACGACCGACTCGGTGCCGTCGGCCTGGAGGTTCAAGATGTTGTAGTCGAAGCCCACCCGCGGCGCGGCCCACAGCGACGCTGCGGTCAGGAGGCCCGAGGCGATGACGATGGTCTTCGGATGGCGCACGAGCCACTCCAGCGCCGGCACCCGCAGCTGGCTGCGCGCGCTCACCGCTCGCGGGGCCGCCGGGCCGCCGGGGCTCGGTACCGGTCGGGTCGATTCGTGCCACCGGTCGATCAGCAGCAGGGCCGCCGGAAAGACGGTGAGCATCGACAGGAATGCGAGCAGGATCGCGGTGCCGGAGATGAACCCGAAATCGCGGATACCACGGAACTCCGCGATGGTCAGGATGTAGAAGGTCACGGCGGCGGTCAGGGCTCCGAGCAGAATGCCGGGGCCGCTTCGCGCGGCCGTTCGCTCGAGCGCGCCGACGAGCGTCGGACCGAGCACCCGCTCTTCCCGATACCGGAACAGGAAGAGGATGCCGTAGTCGGATCCCAGGCCGATGACGACCGACACGAACATCATGGAGAAGATCGTGAGCTGGCCGACGAGCAGCGTGATGATCCCCAGCGTCCAGCCGAGGCTCAGCGCGAGGACGGCGAGCATCGCACACGAGGCGGCGAGCCGCCGAAACGCAAGCAACAACAGGCCGAGCGTGAGGGCCAGCGCCAGGAGACTGGCGATCCGGCCGTCCTGGGTGGCGGCGCTCAGCTCATCACTGAAGAGCGCGGGGGCTCCGGTGACGCCGGCCTCGACCGATGGAAACTCGGGGCGGAGACTCGCGATCGCGCGCCGGACGGCGAGGATCGCCTCGTGCTCGGCGGCGAAGGTACGAGTCGCATCGGCGAGGTCGACCACGACGTAGAGCAGGCGCTGGTCGTGGGACATGAAGTAGCCGCCGTCCGGGGCGGGAATCGGGGAGCCGAAGAGGCTCCCCAAGGGAGAGCGATACGGCCGGCCGTCGATCCGCTCCGACATCCGGGTGAGGAGGTCGCCGAGCAGGCGCGTGGGAGCCTCGCTCGCCTCGTCCTCGCCGCCGGGGCCGAAGACCCCCGGCAGGAACGTCGCCCCGATGTACTGGTTGATGCCCTCGACCAGCCGGGCGAGCGTCGGGGTGGCGGCGAAGTCGGCGAGCAGGTCTTCCTGCCCGGCGACGGTGCGCAGCGTGGCGTGCAGGGTCTCGAGCGGCAGGTACAGCATGACGTGCGTGTCGAAGCGACTCGCGTCGATGCGATAGCTGATGCGCGCCGTCCCGAGCGCGCCATCGCGCAGCACCCGGGCCAGGCGGGCCGCGTAGGCCGTGGAGGTCTCCACCGCCGGGCTCTGCACCACCACGACGATGTCCTCGAGCTGGCCGAAGTCCTCGGCGTACTCCTTGTAGAGCGTCGCGTACCGCTGGTGGAGCGGGAGGAGATGGAACTTGGACGTCTCCAGCGTCAGGGCGTGCGCCGCGTAGCCGGCGCCGACCGCGGCCAGGACGAAGGCGACCGCCAGCGTCAACGCCGGGCGGGCGCAGCTGATCCGGACGACGGTCTGTAAGATTCTGCCGGTCAGCGAGAGCGGAACCACAGGCGCTCACCTTTCCCGCTAGATCACCGCTCAGCCCTGGGGCCTGCCGTACCCGCCGAGGGCGCCGAAAACTCGGCCTGGTTCGACTTGAGCCTCGCCACCAGGGTTTCGTACGAGGACGTCCGGATGATCTTGTTGAACTGGGCCCGGTAGTTCGCCACCAGGCTGATCCCGTCGACGCTGAGGTCGTACACCTGCCAGTGGTCGCGCGGTTTGTGCATCCGGTAGTCGAGCGGCATCTCGCTCCCGTTGCCGAGGGCGATGGTCGTCTGCACGACGGCGTGGTCGGCGTCCATCGTCTCGCCCCGGTACGTCATCCTGCCGGCGGCGTCCTGCTGGTCGACCTTGGAGACGTACGAGCGCTGGATCAGCGCGGTGAAGAGGCGAACGAACTCCCTGTGCTCGGCCGGCGTTCGCCTGTCCCAGTGCTGCGCGAGGGATCGCCTGGCCATCTCGCCGAAATCGAAGATCTCTCCGGCGACCGCGGCGATGGCGGCCCGGCGCTGAACAACCTGCTTGTCGCCCTTCAGCTCCGGGTCCCGGAGGATCTTGACCACCCGGTCGACCCCTTCGCGGAGCTGATCGGTGGGCAAGCCGGCCCAACCGCCGTGAACCGAACAGAGCATGAACAGCGAAATCAGAGTCCAGATGACACGCGCGCGATGCCTGATCATGGGTCCCGGCCCTCATCGTAAACTCTAGGGGACCGCCGGCAGGGCGAGCTATTGGACCTTGGTCCTACGACGGCCGACGTTGGACGTCCTCTTCTCGTACTTAGGCACAAGGTCCAATAGTCAACCGTCCCCTTCCGGGCGAAGGTGATGGGGAAGAGTCATGCCAGCCCACGGTCTCGGTCGCCGCCTGGAGGCGCTGGCGCGTACGATCACGCGATTCACCGGAAGCACGATGGGGTTCGCCCTCGCGCTCGGGACCCTCGTGGTCTGGGGCGTGACCGGGCCCCTGTTTCACTTCTCCGACACGTGGCAGCTCGTGATCAACACCGGAACGACCATCGCGACCTTTCTGATGGTCTTCCTCCTCCAGCGGTCCCAGAACAAGGACTCGCTGGCCCTCCAGCTCAAGCTGAACGAGATCGTGGCCGCCCTCGACGGAGCGAGCAATCGTCTGGTCAACATCGAGGATCTCACGGAGGCGGAGCTGGATGTTCTCCATGAGCACTATGCGCGGCTCGCGACGATGGCCAAGCGAGACGTCGACCTGATGCAGTCTCACTCGGTCGACGAGGCGACGACCCGGCATGCCATGAAGCACGGCCGGAAGAACAGCGGGCGAAGGTCGTAGGGCGCGCCACGCCAGCCACGGCTGCCATGGGACCAAGGTCCAGTAGCCGGGCGGCACCGTGTCGACTAGAGTCAGGCAACTTCAAGGAGGGAACGCTGATGCTTTCAACGATTCTCGTCGTCGTCCTGATCCTCGCGCTCTTCGGAGCGCTGCCCACATGGGGGCACAGCCGTAGCTGGGGCTATGGCCCCAGTGGAGGTCTCGGCCTCGTGCTGCTGATTCTCATCGTCCTCGTCCTGACCGGCCGCATGTGAGAGGGGCCGTAAGTGGCGTACAAGGCGTCGCCGTTGCGATTCGCTTACGATGCCCTCGCCCCATACATCGATGCTGAGACGATGGAGCTCCATCACGACAAACATCATCAGACCTACGTCGACAACCTGAACAAGGCGATAGAGCCGTATCCACACCTGGCCGATCTCACGATCGAGAACCTGCTGGGTCACCTCGACCAGGTGCCGGAGGAGATCCGGACGGCCGTTCGGAACCACGGCGGCGGCCACGCCAATCATCAGCTCTTCTGGGAGATCCTCGGACCGAAGGCAGGCACGTCGCCGAGAGGCGCGATCACCGACGCCATCACGAAGCACTTCGGCTCATTCGTACGATTTCAGTCCCTCTTCACCGACGCGGCTACGAAGCACTTCGGCTCGGGGTGGGCGTTTCTCGTCGTGAACCCATCGACCGAGGGGCTCGAGATCATGTCGCTGCCCAACCAGGACAGTGTGCTGTTGCACGGTAAGCCCGCGCTCCTCTGCTGCGATGTCTGGGAGCACGCGTACTACCTGAAGTACAGACACCGGCGCCCGGACTATCTCCTGGCGTGGTGGAACGTCGTCGCCTGGGACATCGTCGACGAGCGGCTCGCAGACGTTCGGGCCGGGAAGTGTCACGTGTAGCCACGAGGAGGAACGGACATGCGAACCAGTGAAGCTTTCGTTTTCGGAATGATCACGGGCGCCGTCGTCGCATGGCTCTGGCGGAGAGAGATCGAGGGCTATGTGGGAGAACAGACGCGCGGCGTGCGCACACGGGTAGCGGAGGGGATACAGGCGGTCGACGAGAAGGCTGGACAGGTTCTGGACCGCGGCGGGCGTTCCCTGCGTCGCGCCGAAGGCTTCTTGCAGGATACCAAGGAGCACGTCAGCGAGACGCTCCGAGCTGGACAGGAGGCGATTCGCCCGGCACCAACAACCTGAGAGGCATGGCCATGGAGGAAGGATTGCCTTGAAGCGCTATGACCAGCAGCGGCACGGCGCGGCGGCGGACGGCGAGTCCCTCGCGGCCCCGCGGCGTCTCACCACGACGCGCCGCCCGCGGTAGCGTGTCAGGCCGCGCCGGCGACCCGGCAGGCGGAGCAGCAGCTGAAGCAGGCTCGCCATCAGCACGACCTTCGAAACGCGGCGAACGACGGCGACGTCGAGGAAGCCGTCGATGGGCACCGCCGTCGGCGTGAGAACTGGTGGGCGACGCCGCAGCACCAGAGATAGCGCAGGAGGCGGCGGCGCGGCTGCGTGCGCCCACGCTCCGCCACGTCTGGGTGCCTCCGAACGATCGCCCTTGCCTCGACCAGCTCTGCCGCTACCTACGGCGTTTCGGAAACACTACCCGGCAAAGTACGTTTGACTTGACGCCTCGGGCGGATGCTACCGCGTGGACCTTTGCCTTGGCCGCGACCATCAGCCGAAAGCTGGAAAGCTGGACGTAGCCGTTGTCAATAAGGGTGACCGGGCCGGAGCCGCGCCGCCGTGAATCATCCTGCCAGCCCCCGCCGATGCCTAACCGTGAACCGGTCCAGCCTGGCCTAGGTATTTCGGGTTGATTCGTTCGACTTCTTCGGCCGTCACGTCGATCGAATGGCGGATTTGCTCCTCCGTGTGGCTGGCCGTGATGAAGAACCGCAGCCGCGCAGCCCGCTCGTCGACGGCTGGATAGAGAATCGGCTGGACGTTGATCCCGCGGTCGAACATCGCCCGCGAAAGCCGCAAGCAATGAACCGAGTCCCCCAGGATCACCGGCACGATCGCCGAGTCCTTGCTCAGGCCGGTGTTCAATCCCCGCGACCGAGCCAGCGTCAGGAACAGTCCCGCCCGTTCATGAAGCCAGGCTACCCTCTCGGGCTCGGCCTTCAGCAGCCGGATCGCTGCCAGGGCGGCGGCGGCGTTGGCCGGCGAGATTCCGACGCTGTACACGAAGCCCGGCGCCGTGTACTTCAGATACTCGACCATGGCCCGACAACCGGCAATGTAGCCGCCGCAACTGCCGAACGACTTGCTCAGGGTGCCCATCCAGAGGTCGACGTCCGGGGGATTCACGCCGAAGTATTCGCCGATGCCGCGTCCGTGGGCTCCCAGGACGCCGGTTGAGTGGGCCTCGTCGACCATGAGGAAGGCCTTGTGGCGCTTCTTTACTTCGATGAACCGAGGCAGGTCCGGGATGTCGCCATCCGTGCTGTAGACGCCCTCGATCGCCACCAGCACGCGGCGATAGTCACCCCGCAAGTCGGCCAACAGCTTGTCAACCACCCGCCAGTTGTTGTGGGGAAACGGCCTCCGGTGGGCGCCGGACAGGATGCATCCCTGGACGATGCTGTTGTGCGCCAGAGCGTCGTGCAGAATCAGGTCGCCCGGCCCGAACAGGTGGCCCACCGTGGTTTCATTCGTCGAGTGCCCTCCGACGAAGACGATCGCGTCGGCGGCGCCGATGAAGTCGGCGATCGCCCGCTCCAGCTCGCGGTGCAGGCCCGTCTCCCCGGAAACCAGGCGGCTGGCTGAAACCGATGTCCCATAGCGATCGATCGCGGCCTTGGCGGCGGCTGCCACCACCGGGTCGCCCGACATGCCCAGGTAGTTGTAACTGGAGAAGTTGATCATTTCTCGACCGCCGATCACGGTCGTGTCGTTGGTGACCCGCTCGTGGACTTTGAAGAATGGGTTGCCCAATTCCGTCGATTCGAGCATCTCAAGGTTCTGTTTCAGCTTGATGTATTCCGGATAACGATCGAAGCGATAGTGTTCCGGTGCGATCTCGACCGCCCGCGACGCCCCGCGGGTGTCGCCGCCGTTCACCAGGTGCTTCTGGACCGCGTCGATGACTTCGCGGCACGTGTACATCTCGGCGATCACCTGAGACGGGAACCGGCCGCCGAAGTGGTCCTCCAATGCCGCGACAATCTCCATGCGCTCCAGGGAGTCCAGCCCCATCTCGACGATCGACGAGTCCAGCTCGAGCCCGACCGTCCGGTCCTTGCCGATCGACCGGACCACGTCCAACACGATCTCGGCCGTCGCTTCGAGCGTCTGCCAGCGGGCCGCCGCGCGGCTACTGTTCGAAGTCGATGGGCCGCGAGCGGCCTCTGGCCGACGCGGCTCGGCTGCCTCGCCAAGGCTTCGGTCTTTGGATGTCGGGGCAGCGACCGGCCCGTCGCTCCCTGCCCGATGCCACTCGGCCTCCACTTCCAGGCTTCGGTCCCGGAACGCATCACGGCAGGCGTGCCGCTGGATCTTGCCGCTGGAGGTTTTGGGGATACTCCCGGCGCGCACGAGCACAATCGAGTCGACCACGAGCTCATGCTCCCTGGCCACGTCGCGGCGGGTCGCCTCGATCACCTGGGCCGCCTCTGCCCGTTGGCGCCGTTCCAGCTCCAGGATGATCACCAGCTTCTGTTCGGGACCCTCCTCCACTGTGAACGCAGCGCCCCAGCCGGCTCGCACGCCCGGGTGGCTCTTTGCCGCCGTGGCTTCGATGTCTTGTGGGTAATGGTTGCAGCCGCGGACGATCACCAGATCCTTCAGCCGGCCGGTGACGAACAGCTCGCCGTCGTGCGTGAAGCCCAAGTCACCGGTACGCAGGAACGGGCCTTCGCCCGTGTCTGGCAGGTACGCGCGGAACGTCTGCTCCGTTTCGTCGGTTCGCTGCCAATATCCTTGCGCGACGCTTGGCCCCGACACCCAGACCTCGCCGACCTGGCCGGCCGGCATGTGGGTGAGCCGGTTCGGGTCGGTAATGACAATCTGCTGGTCGGGCATGGTCTGCCCGCAACCGACCAGGGCACGGGCCCCGCCCTCGCCGGCTGCGATCGGCACGACGCGGTCGGCCTCCAACGACTTGCGATCGAGCCAGCGGACGATGGGTGGGGCGGTCTTGTACCCGCCTGACACCAGCAGCGTCGCCTCGGCCAAGCCGTAGCAGGGATAAAAGGCCTCCGGCCGGAAGCCGCAAGGCGCAAACGTCTCAGCGAACCGCTCAAGGGTGTCTGCCCGCACCGGCTCGCCCCCGCTGAAGGCCACTGTCCAACTGCTCAGGTCCAGTGTGGCCCGCTGATTGGGCGTGATCTTGCGAACGCAGAGGTCGAAGGCGAAATTCGGGCCCCCGCTCGTTGTCCCGCGGTAACGGGATATGGCCTGGAGCCAGCGGAACGGCTTTTGAAGAAAGGCCGCGGGCGACATCAGGATGTTCGGACGACCCAGGTACAGCGGCTGGAGAATCCCACCTACCAGCCCCATATCGTGATAGCTCGGCAGCCAGAACACGCCAGAGGCTGACCGCGTATGCTCGAAGGCATAGGCGATCAGCGCCGAGTTGTGCAACAGGTTTGAATGGCTCAGCATCACACCTTTGGGGGTCCCCGTCGAGCCCGAGGTGTATTGCAGGAAGGCCAGCGTGTCGCCGGTGATCTGCGGCCGCTGCCACTGCCGCTCGTACCCCTGCTCGGCCCCGTGGACGGTCCCGTCGGTGGAGAGCCAGCGAAGTCCTTTCAGATCCGATGTCTGGTCAATCAGCGCCCTGACCCGCTCCAGGACCGCATCGGTTGTCAGCGCCACCCTCGCGCCGGCATCGGCGGCAATCGCCTGGATGCGGGAAGGCGCGCGGTTCATCCGCGGCGGATACGTCGGCACCGCGACCACTCCGGCATAGAGACAGCCGAAGAACGTCGCGATGAAATCCAGTCCGGGCGGGTAGAGGAGCAGGGCCCGCTGCCCCTTCAGGTCCTGCGACCCCAGCCAGGCTCCGATGGCCCGGGCCTGCCGGTCGAGCTCGCTGTAGGTCAGATGGACTTCCTCGGATTCTCCGTCAACCAGAAACGTATAGGCCCGGTCGTCCGCTTGGCATTCTGCCCGCCGGCGCAGCAGGTCAACCAACGTGGTCGGTTCAGCAGACGGATCGAGGAATCGGTACTTGGGATGCACGGCGAGTCAACCTATGGACGGATACGAATTGGCGCGCCTAGCCTGGTGAACAGCCGGCGGGCCGACCTGTGTGAGGCGCAGTGTCGAGCGGTCATGCAATCGGGGAGGATTTCCTGGAGATGGTAAGGACCCGCCATGCCCGGGTCGCCGGCTCTCGAACCTCACGTGTTTGTTCTCGGCATCCTCGCGCCGGGCACTGGGCTGGGCGGACCGGCCGGCGGAGGCCGAAATCGCCCGTATCCTATTCGCATTAGCCTACCACGCTCTGAGCCGTTTCAAACCACCTTCGAGTGCCGAGGCCCTTGCCGCGGGCGACCCACGGAGACTGATAAACGGAGACTGATAAGATGAGGTCTTCATCCGGCGGAGGTCAGGCATGGCGGGCTCGGTCCCTGTCTCGTTACACCCTATCGAATTGGGGAACAGAAGGCAGCTCAAGGCATTCATCAAGTTTCCGTGGAAAATCTACAGGCACGATCCCAACTGGGTCCCACCCCTGATCCTCGACCAGCTGCAATTCTTCACCCCGGGTAAGAATCCGTACTTTTCCCATTCGACCGCCCAGCTCTTCATGGCGTTTCGGGGCGACGAGCCGGTGGGAAGAATTTCAGCCCATGAGAACAATCAGCACATCCGGGCTCATAACGACGGAGCAGGATTCTTCGGCTTCTTCGAATGCATCGATGACCAAGCGGTAGCCAATGCGTTGTTTGATGTTGCCTCGACCTGGCTGTGGGAGCGGGGACTCAGGACCATCAGGGGGCCCGTCAGCTTCTCCGTGAATCATGAAGTCGGATTGCTCCTCGATGCCTTCGACGAGCCGCCCCTCATCCGGATGACCTACAACCCCCCGTACTATGCCGGCCTGATCGAAGGATACGGCTTGCAGAAGATCCAGGACCTGTACGCGTATGTCATGTTTGAGAGCGAGGAGATTCCGGAGCGGTTGCGCCGCATTTCCGATCTTGTTCTCGAGGACCCCAAACTCGTCGTCCGGACGGTGGAGGTACGTGATTTCAAGAATGAGATGGAGCGGATAAAGAAGATATACGCGGAGGCCTGGTCCGAGAACTGGGGTGCCGTTCCTCTTACGGACGAAGAGTTCGATCGTATCGTCGGCGAGTTCAGATTGATCTACGACCGGGATCTGTTCTTCATCGCCGAGTACGACGGCGAGCCGGCCGGTATGTCGCTGGTGCTTCCCGATATGAACCAGGCCCTGAAGAAGGCTGGCGGCCGGCTGTTCCCCTTGGGTCTGCTGAAGATGCTCTGGTACAGGCGGAAGATCAACTCCTGGCGCATGCCCATCCTGGGCGTCCGGCAAGAACACCGCCTGAGAGGCATCGAGGTCGTCTTCTGCTGTCGTACGTACGATGTCGCCAAGAAAAACAGGAATTACCGGAAGGGCGAGATGTCCTGGGTACTCGAGAGCAATACGGCAGCCAATGCCGTACTGAAAAGACTGGGCGCGCGGAGGTCGAAGACCTACAGAATTTATGAAAAGCCGCTCGGGTAGAGAGGTAGCGTGCGGGTTCTGGTGACCGGAGGGACAGGATTCATCGGGAGCCACCTCGTGGAGGCGTTACTCGCGCAGGGCCACGAGGTCCGCTGTCTTGTCAGGGACACCCGACGGCTCGGCTGGATCTCGGGACTTCCCTCGGTGACGATTGCCCAGGGGGGCATGGACGAGCCGCGTTCTCTCCTGGAGGGCGTGCGTGGAGTGGACCAGGTCTACCACGTGGCCGGATTGACGCGGGCCCGCGCGGCGCGGGAGTTTTTCCGCGTCAATGGTGAGGGAACTCGACGTCTGGTCCATGCGTGCCTGGAAACACCGAGGGGACCACGTCGCCTCGTCCACTTGAGTAGCCTTGCCGCTGTGGGCCCCATGCCGATGGCGACGGCGTGTGCCGAGGATGTCTCGCCCCGTCCGGTTTCCCCCTACGGGTGGAGCAAGTTGCAGGGTGAGGCGGCCGTTCTCGGTGTACGGGATCGCCTGCACGTCACCGTGCTGCGTCCCCCCGTCGTGTACGGTCCCCGAGACCGTGGCGTCCTGGAGGTCGCCCGGTGGGTCGCACGAGGTCTTCTGCCAATGCCTGCCGGTCCGTCGCGGACTCTCAGCCTGTGCCACGTTCAGGATCTGGTGACGGCCTTTCTGGCAGCGGGCGAGGCCAAGGTCCCCTCTGGCGAAATCTTCCACGTGGCCGGCGAGGGGGCCTTCACGTGGGAGCAGGTGGGCGACGCCCTGGGCGAGGCCCTGGGAGTACACCCCACACCGTTGCGGATCCCGGTGCCGATTCTCTTCGCCTTGGCCACGGGCGCGGACGCTTGGGCGTGGTTCACGGGACGACCGGGGTATTTCTCACGAGGGAAAGTGCGGGAGGCTGCCGGGCACTGGCTCTGCGATACGGGCAAGGTGCGACGACAGCTTGGCGTCGTCCCCAGCGTTGGGTTGAGGAAGGGGGCGGCAGCGACCGTGAAGTGGTATCGAGAGGCTGGCTGGCTCTGATGAGAAGACGGATCTTCTTCATTTGCGGTTCGATGAATCAAACAACCCAGATGCACCAGATCTCCGAGCGCCTCCCCGAGTACGAGCATGCCTTCTCGCCCTACTACTGCGACGGCCCTACCGAGATTCTTCGAAGACTCGGGCTGGTCGAGTTCACGATCGCAGGGAACAAGCTGGCGGGACGCTGCCGGGGCTATCTGCAGAATCATGGCCTCCCCATCGACTACCAGGGCAAGAATGGGCTGTACGACCTGGTGGTGACCTGCACGGACCTGTTCCTTCCGAAGAACATCCGAGCCAACAGGATCGTGCTGGTTCAGGAGGGGATCACGGATCCGGAATCCAGTGTGTTTCATCTCGTCAAGCGCCTCCGGTTCCTTCCTCTCTGGCTGGCGGGAACATCGACGACCGGGCTCAGCGATGCCTACCGGGTTTTCTGCGTCGCCAGCGAAGGATATCGTGACTTTTTCATCCGAAAAGGCGTGCGCCCCGAGAAGATCGTCGTGACGGGAATACCCAATTTCGATGACTGCCGGCGATATTGCAACAACGACTTCCCCTATCGACACTACGTGCTGGCGTGCACGTCGCCGCTGAGGGAGATATTCCGGCGCGATGATCGCAAGGCCTTCATCCGAAGAGCGGTCGAGCTCGCTGGCGGCCGGCACCTCATCTTCAAGCTTCACCCGAACGAGAATATCGAGCGCGCCACCCGCGAAATCCACCGGCACGCGCCGGGGGCCATGGTGTTCACGACTGGCAGCGCGGAAGAGATGATCGCGAACTGCGATGTCCTGATCACTAGATTTTCGTCGACGGCCTTCGTCGGCCTTGCGCTGGGTAAGGAAACCTACTCGGACTTCGACGTGGACGAGCTGCGCCGGCTGATGCCGGTTCAGAACGGCTCGGCGGCCTTCCGCATCGCGAATGTCTGCCGCCGGCTTCTCGACGCGGCTCCGCTCTAGTTTCGGGTGCCGGCGGCCCGCGCTCCGGAGATACCTGTTGCCCCCGATGCGGCGAAGGGATGGCGAGGTGATATAGAGTGACGTTGGGCATGCTGAGCCTCGAGGAGGGTTGCCTGTCGACATGAGTACCAACGGCCGGCGCGATGACAGGCGCCGTGTGGTCGTGACCGGCAGGGGGGTCGTGACCCCCATCGGGGAGACCCCTGCCGAGTTCAGCGCCTCGCTTCAGGCCGGCCGTTCCGGAATCACGCACTGGAAGCACATGGACGAACGCACGCTGTCCAAGATCGGCGGCGACATGTGTGAGTTCGACCTGGGCGCGCACTTCGAGCGGGTCGGGGCGGAATATCCCCCTGACCTGATCAAACGCGCGCGCAAGGTCCTGCGCGCCACGCCCCTGACCGGGCGGCTGGCCGGCGCCGCGGCCCTGCACGCCTATATCGACGCCGGTCTGCACGATACCGGGCTCGATCCCGAGCGTGTAGGGCACGTGGCCGGCGGCAACAATCTGAACAACAACTACTTCGTGCAGAACGTCCGCCTCTTTGACCAGGACCCTGAATCCATCGATCCCCTCCTGGGGATGGTCTTCTGGGACACCGACGTCCTTGGTAAGGTCGGGGAACTGTTGACCATCAAGGGCCCCAACTACATGGTCGGCAATGCCTGCGCGAGCGGCAACGCGGCCCTCCTGTGCGCGATTGACCTCCTGCGCGCGGGCCGCGTGGACGCCGTGGTGGTCTCGGCCGCCACCCAGGAGTTGGACCCGGTCGCGCTGCAGGGTTGGGCGCTGATGGATGCGCTCGTGTGGCGGTCGTTCGCCGATGCCCCGACCCATGCCAGCCGGCCCTTCGACGCACGGCGCCAGGGGTTCGTGCCCGGCGAGGGCGCCGGGGCGGTCATCCTCGAGACCCTCGCTGGCGCGCGGGCGCGCAACGCGCGGATCCATGCCGAGCTGCTGGGCGGCGTGTCGACCTGTGATGCGACACGGCTGCCCAGGCCGGTTGTCGAAGGCCAGGTGCGGGTCATGCGCGGCGCTCTGCGCGATGCAGGCGTCACACCGGAGCAGGTCAACTACATCAATGCCCATGGGACCTCGACGGTCCTCGCCGATGCCGCCGAGGTCGAGGCGATCAAGCAGGTCTTCGGCGATCATGCCTACCGCATCCCGATCAACGCGACCAAGTCCATGCTCGGGCATTGTCTGACGGCGGCGGGGCTGGTCGAGCTGGTGGCCCTGCTCGTGCAGATGGAGGACGGTTACCTGCACCCGACGATCAACCTCGACGAGCCGGAGCCCGGATTTGACCTGGACTTCGTGCCCCATCTGGCACGCCGGTACGACATCGAGATCGCGATGTCAAATTCGTTCGGCTTCGGCGGGCTCAACGCCTGCGTGGTCGTGGGCCGAGCCCCCTAGTGGCGTTCGTGCAGGCGTACGGGTCGACCCATCCATGACGACAGAACCTGAACACGCAATCGACGTCGAGAAGCTGACGAAGCGTTACGGGGATCTGCGGGCGGTCAACGACATATCGTTTCACGTCAGGACCGGCGAAGTGTTCGCGTTCCTGGGCCCGAACGGCGCCGGCAAGACCACGACCGTCGAGATCATCGAGACAATCCGCACGCCCACGTCGGGGAGGGTGCGCCTGCTCGGGATGGACGTGACGACGAGGA
>Ga0210377_10002388_pt1 | contig 16509 bp, 14 predicted proteins | sample PLM4_65_b1redo_FD_155480 | JGI IMG/M metagenome (GOLD analysis project Ga0210377, IMG submission 155480) | Groundwater sediment microbial communities from an aquifer in East River, Colorado, USA - PLM4_65_b1 redo | ecosystem: Environmental > Terrestrial > Soil > Riparian zone | place: USA: East... | reverse complement strand
TGGTCCACATTGCCCCTCTCCACGTGATCATGAAAACAGATGTTTTGCGGGGCAAAAGAATGAAGCTGGGTCGCACCAGGCACCATGGCCTCGGCCGCGGTGATCACGGCAGGCAAAGGCTCGTATTCCACTTCGATCTTGAAAAGAGCTTCTTCGAGAGCATCCTCATCTTCCGCAGCCACCGCCGCTACTGGCTCTCCGGCGTGGAGGACGCGATCCATGGCCATAATCGGGTGATCCGGAGGAGCATCCGCAAGATCAGAGCGTCCAAAATAGGGTTGGATATCGGTGAGGTCCTTGCCAGTGAGAATAGCCAAAACACCGGGGACCCTCCCCGCTTTAGCCGTCTCTATCGAAACAATACGCGCGTGAGCGTAAGGGCTGCGGAGAATCTTGCCTGGAACCATTCCTGGAATGACAAGATCTCCGGCAAACTTCGCCGCTCCGGTTACTTTTTCAATCCCATCTACACGTCTTGCCGACGTGCCGACAATCCTCATAGGTCTGTCCTCCCCTGCCAAACGCGTTTCCTCTCCTTACTTGCCGCTCTGCCTTTTATCTCTTCAATTCCCTCAGAACTTCCTGGAGTATGCCAAGGTCAAATACTTTTGAAATTGGGATATCTTTCTTTACCCCTGCCCTTTCCTGCTCCAACTGTATGCTGGTTAACAGGCCCTTCTCACTTGGGCTTCCATCTTCGCTAAATGACTTTAAGCCCATGTCATAAGCTTGCCCGGCTATATCCTTGTCCAGTGCCAGCCATTCTGTCATGATTCGGACGCTCTCATCCCTGTTGTGTCTTAGAAAGAGCAAACCCCTGACAGCCGCTTTAACGACTCTTTTGACTTGATCCGGCCTGTCCCGAAAAAGCTTATCATTTGTCCCCAGCCCGGGTGTCGATAGCTCTATAAAATCTCCTGCATGGGCCAGCACCTTGAATCCCAAATTTCTGGCAACGATGACGTGCGGAATCAATATAACCGTAGCGTCCACGATTCCACGCTTCAAAGCCTCAAGCCTGACGGGACTATCTCCAAGAGCCACGATGAGCGCGTCCTTTCTATCTGGCTCCAGGCCATGCGCCCTTAATATGGCATTGGTCGTATATTGCTCAGTGCTGCCAAAGGAGCTTATCGCGAGGGTTTTGCCCCTGAGTTCTCGTACCGAGCTGAATTCGGCCCTTGAAACCAAATAATGCATGGGTTTGTTTACGAACGAGACCAACCCTTTCAGCGGCTGGCCTCTAGCAGAAGAGCGCACTATCGAGTCCAGCGCGGAGCCATAGTCGATGTCCCCTGTGCTCAGGGCGGTGACTATCACCCCGGCCCTCATCTGGATAATTTCTGCCTCTAGACCTTCCTCTTTGAAAAATCCCTTGATTTGCGCGATACGCAGCGGCAAAACTGTAATACCCCGGCTTGGGTATCCAATTCTTACCTTCTCCGTTTTTGCCAGTATTGGCAGGGGGACTTGCTGCGCCGCGGACTCTGAATTTACGAGAAACACCACGAGAAGATTGAGTACAAGTCTCTTTACAGCGGTCACCCTTATGAACCTCAAAGCCGATCTTCTTGCCAACATGCGCTTTACCCTCCTCGCGACTCTGTGTCTACCACGTCAGGCGATCGTATTTCCATAGGAAACAGGACCCTCGCTCTCAAGGTTGATGCCTTCTAGGGCTGCTATCGAAAAATCCTTGAACACCTAGTACTACTGTGTCATTAACGTTGATTCACCACATTACAACATGGACATCGATCGAGTTGTCTGGCGATCGCGCGAGCCAGCCTGTAGCGCAGCGTCGCAATCGAGTCGGGTACGTGACGTTGTGTGCGTTGGGCGCCCGCGCGGCGTGTAACGCGAGGGTAGGGTAGGCGCTTTTGGTCGAGCGGAGTTTTTTTTGGAGCCCCCATGCTTCAGACGATCCGCCAGCAAGAAACCGTACGCCGCAACACACAAGGTGGCGTGATGATGAAATCCGCGCCAGCCCCGTCCCTCATAGTGACTCAGGCCAAACTCCTGCTTGAGATCTTGATAGTCCCGTTCAATGCGCCAGCGCATCTTGGCCACTCTGACCAACTCCACAAGCAAGGTGTCGGCGGGCAACGTCGAGAGCCAGTACTTCATCGGCTCGGAGTGTCCGGCGGGCCATTCGATCAACAACCATTGCTCCTCACGCAGTCTGCTACGCCCCTCGTCACGATGCGCCGCAGCCACCCTGAGCAACGCAAAGCGCGACGACAATATCGCATTGGTACCCTCGCGCCAGTTTACCGTGTGCCATCGGTGCGCTGGCAAGGATTCAGCCAACGCTTTAGCGCTGAGCGGCGTGGCGCCCGGCGTGCGCCGCCACCTAGTCGGTGGACGCCCCATTTTCTGGCGCGCCTTGGGAGGCACAGGCCCCGTGCCGGCCGACCACACGGTGGTGCTCGATTGCACGCCCACGCAGTACTCCAATCCCAGCTTACTCAGAGCCTCGCGAAACGCCGTCTCATTGCCATAGCCCGCATCGGCCAACACGATGCCAACCAAAACTCCCGCCGCTTTTGCCGCTCGGATCTGCTCCAGTGCGATCTCAGGCTTGGTGAGAAACTTCACTTCCCTCGGCACACCGGCTTTTTTTCGCCGACGCTGGTCCTCGGCCCACGCCTTGGGCAAATACAACCGCCAGTCTATCGGCACACTCCCATCCTCCGAGGCCAACGACAGACTCACCGCCACCTGACAATTATCCTGCTTTCCCAGTTGTCCGCAGTATTGCCGCGCTACTCCCACCGAGTGCGTTCCTTTCTTTGGAAATCCGGTGTCGTCCACGATCCAATAACATCCGCTTTCCAGCCTCAGCCTGGGCATTACCCACGCCCGCACCCTTGCCAACACCGTGGGGTCCGACCACTGCGAGGTAGCCACCAAGTGATGCAACGACTGATGCTTTGCGCTCACATGCCACGGATCGGTGTGCGCCGCCAGCGGTTCGACGCTCTTGCGTTCAATAGGCAGCATCAACCCGCGGCTGTAATCGGAAAACCCGCTGTGGCGGTCCCGGTGACCCAGTGCTTCGCACAGATACTTCATGTACCGTTTAAATTCATCCAGTGTCGCCATGGTCGTTCACCTCCTGTGTGAACTATCATAACATAAAAGCATTTTATTTGTAACACAGTAGTACTAGCAGGCTGCTGAAAAATTCACTTGAGGAGAAGAAATTACCGTACAGGGAGCGAAGGTTGGTGCACAAGTGGGCGATGGGAATGAAAACATGAGCATGGAATTCTTCAAAAACTCGATATTGAGGACCCACTCTATTGCTTTCCCTTCAGCTCTAAACCGTTTGCGGCAGGAGTTTAGCCATGCGCAAAAGGTTATAAGCAGCTCCTACCCACCAAGCGGCCAGCTGGGTTTTATCTCTCCCTTTGTAGCGGGTTCTTCTGAACCCTCCCACGGTCTTCATCCAACCAAAGATCTCTTCGATTCTCTTTCGGATACGCTGACTGAGAGTATAGCTCGTATGGCGAGTGGTGCGGCCATCGATAGCCGACCCTCCTCTTCTTTGGGTATTGGCCGCCACGTGAGGAGTAATCCGTCTGCGGCGCAAAAGGTCGACAAAGTCCTTGGTGTCATAGCCCTTATCGGCCCCCAGAGTTTTCACCCCTTGCCCTTTTCGCCTCTGACGTTTGAGCATGCGCTCGGCCGCTTGCCTCTCAGAGCTCCCGGTGGCCTGACTGACTTCAAGATCGACCAAAAGCCCGTTTCGGTTCTCCATCAGGGCATGCGCCCCGTAACTGAGCTTAGCCTCTTTTCCCGGCCCCTTGCGCATCAAAAGACTGTCGGGATCGGTGGTGGACTCATGGGTGTCGTTTCGGCGCTTCTCACCATGAAAATCCACCCAGCGGTTTCCTGGATCTCCCTGATCTGGCCCCTCAGATCGCTCTTCTCCTTTGGGACGAAAGCTTTTAAGACTTGCCCAAGGAAAATCCCAATCACATACTTTTTCATAATTTTAATTTCCGTCCCCCGGAAGCTTTGCTGGACAGGATTGTGGGCCCGCAGTTTTCCAAAGAAACCGGATTCATGGGAAATTGTTGACCGGCTCTAACCCATCGTTTGCCCGACTAATTGGCGCATAAGGTGTAGCTCACCGTGATGCGCTCGGCAGCATAAAACTCCCGCAGAAAATCTTCCGGATCCGAATAGCTCCTTCTCGGCACTAGCCTTGCCGGAAAGGAAACGACCAAAGGATCGACATCAAACGGATAGGGTCGAACGACCGCCCGTTTTTCATCTAGGACATCGACGGTTAGTTTCACCGGTGCAACGCCAGTACGGACGGGAACCGCAACGTCATTTAACGTATGGTGAGGACCGAATTTGCGTACCGTGCTGTTCAATGGATACCGGTTACAAAGGAACTGCGCGAACTGGTCAAAAACCTCAACCAACTCATAGTTGGTCCAAAGCTGTTCATCGGACGAAAACTCTCGAAACTCTTCCGAGTGGCGCAATTTCTTGGTCAGCTCGAGGCGTAGCGCCTCCTGGTGCCGGATGTACTCCTGCACTCGCGGATCCGCAGAACGATCGGGCGGGTAAGCCAACCTGCCATACCCGGCATTCATCAGTCCGACGCCATGCAATGAAATGAGCAAACCCGCGTAAGGGTCCCGTTGCACGACGCGATCCACACCGTTCTTGTAAAAGTCGAGCCGCAACTGCCCCAGATATTTGAGACTGCCGTCGTGGTAATCCAGCGGATATCCCTTATCGTTCAGAGTTGACGGTTTCATCTCCCATTCCCACCAACCGTTGTCGTGTTCCTGAGCGGCCAGGACCACAGAAGCATACGGCCTTGGCGTTGAAAAATCTTCGTTGCCCCAATGGGCAGCTAGATACCCAGCAACCCGTGAATGATCGATTTGCAAAGCCAATAACAGTCTGGACTCATCGTAGGGATTGACCATCATAACGCACGCCTCCAACAATTGATCTCACATTCACAATGACCTCCCCCTGAGGCAAGGCCAGAGCCGATGCTAAGTTTTCGGAGAGGGCCTCGGTGTAAATACTAACGTGCTTCTTCAGAAATTCAGCAGGGTTTAACACGGCAAATTAAGCAATACAGGTACGGCACTCCGGAAGTAAAGCCAAAACCGCGCGGAGTTTGAAAAGGCAAGCAGTCGCGCCCGAGCCTACTGAAAGCCATGATGTGGCTGTTACAGAATTAATCACGTTTGTGATAGTACATCACTCGAGAAAAAGTCAAGCTTTTTGTTTCGCATCCTAAATCCCGTTGTTTGCCCGTCTTCAATCCCGGTTCACATGAGAGCCGGATGAAAGTTTGAACCGCGGTTCGCCGCTTAGCGTTTGTAAAGATTGTCGGTAAAACCGGTCTGATCCAGCTGCCGGACGAACTGATCGTCGACGATATCTTCGGGCTTGATCGCTTTGCTCTTTGACGTATCGATGGTTTTCAGCACGGTCTCAATCCCGGGTAGCGTCGGATATTGTTTTCTCGGTAATTTGTTCTCAGGGATGTAGCGGTCATACGACTTATCCATCGCCTCCCGGTCGGTTACTCGCATATATTTTGTCACCACTTTGAGCGTCATCTCACGGTCCGTCTTAATGCGATGCACCGCCTCCACATGGGCTCTGACGTATCTTCTAACGAGATCCGGATTCTCCCGAATGAGCTTGCGCGTGGTGACCACGCCATTGTGCTGAAAGGCCAAGCCAAGCTGAGAAACATCGGCTATGAGGTTGAGGCCGTTTTTTTGCGCCATAAACATGGTGGGAGGATTCAGCACCGTGGCTTCAACACGATTGGTTGCCATAGCCGCCAATCGATCCGTGGTGGTTCCCAACTGAACAATCGTCACGTCCTTTCTGGGTATGAGTCCGATCCTTTGCAGCGCAAACCGAGCGATGAAGTCAGAAACGGAACCGAAGCGGCTAATGGCCACAGATCCGCCGCGCAACTGCTCTGCCGTTTTGATATCCGGTCTTGCCATGAGCCAATAATCCAATGTGACGGAGCCGCCTGCGACAAACGTGACGTCATAGTCGCGCAGATAGAGATTAACGACTTCCGGCCCGGCGTTTTGAGATATAGCGACATCTCCCGCAATAAGAGCGAGCAGTCCGGTTGTCCCCCCGGTAAAGTAGACCAATTGAACGTCCAAACCATTTTTTTCAAAAAGCCCTGCTTCCTTAGCCACCCAGGCTGGAAGTTGATCATAGCTGAGCGCCGTGTAGCCGGCGGTCAATGGGGTAAGTTTCTGTGCCGTAGCATTGCAGGGCATGAAAACCGTAAATAAGGAAACAACAAAGATAGAAATTTGTAGTTGTCGCATCCCCGTGACTTCCTTTATCCGGTGATATGTTTCCACTTTTGCAAAACTCTCTGCCTCTCTTCGGGCTCCAAACCATGAGCTTTCGGAAAGTCCTTGATCCAGGTGAAGGGTTTGCACGCATCGATAATGGCTCGTGAATTAGTGAAGTCGCCCTGCCTTCTTCTCTCGGGAGAAATTCTTGGATCTAGAGGGCTGCTCCAACAGCCCCGAACAATATCGATGGAAGTCTCCGGATCGCATCGGGTCGCTATCGCCCAGAGAACATCAGCCGTGTTCGAGGGATCGATGTCATCATCCACGAGAATGACAAAGCGACCGAGGTATCCTCCCTCGCGCGCTCCGAGCGCCACATGCGCGGCTTGGCGGGCGTGACCACCGTAGCGCTGGCGAATGGAAATAACCAAGAGAAATCTCGACCCAGACTCCATAAGCCAAACCCCGCGCACGTCGGTAATCCCGCATTTCTCGATCTCGTTCCATATCTCCGCCGAGCGGAATAGGATCGACATATAACTGTCTAGCGGATAGATCTTCAGTAATGGCACGACCGTGATAATCGGATCGTTACGGTAATAAATGCGCTTTACATGAACTACCGGTGCCGGCCGTGTTCCCGAGGCGTAGTATCCGGTCCATTCCCCAAACGGTCCTTCGGGCCGCGAGTCGATCTCCGGCGGCGGCATCTCCCCTTCTAAAACGAGTTCCGCGTCAGCCGGAATCGGCAGACCGGTATGTTGTCCGGAGATGACTCGAACAGGTTCTTTGCGGAAATGGCCGGCGAAGTCGTACTCCGAAACGCCCCACGGCAGCCCCAACGACGCAGCGGCGAAAAGCACCGGCTCTATTCCACAGACGATCGCGACCGGACAGTTTTCCTTCCGCTCCCAGTATCGCTCGGCAATGAGTCGAGTCTGCTTTCCCGGCGAAATATAAACCGTAACAACGGACGGTTCTTGGACCTGCACTCTTGCGCTGCCCAAGTTTACCCAGTTTCCTTCGATATCCCTGGTAATGACCGCATCCTGCGTACCGATATATCGACCACCATCCTCTTTGTGGAGTTTGGGCGCGGGAAACTTAAAAAGATCCACGTGTTTTTCTTCGAGAATATTCTCTGTGACCGGACCTGATGTAATCGTGATGGGTGAGACGGGATGATAGCTTTCGAGAGTTGCGCGGATCGTATTCACCAATGCCGAGCCTTTCAAGGTATCCGCGAGACCCAATGCCGACGCGGTTCGCCGCTGGGTTTGAAACATGTTCGTTAGAATTCGAAACCCCTGCGGATAGCCTGGAATCTTGTCAAAAAGCAAAGCAGGGGCTTCTGGCCCTGACCCCACGACTTCGGACAGAGCGCCGATTTCAAGATCCGAATCCGCCCCTTCAATTACTCTGAGCTGATCCGTCGCTACCCAATCATCAATGAGTGTACGCAAGCTATCCAAGTGATAGAGAACTCCTTTCACAAAGAGCTTGGATTGTTACCTTTCATTCGCAGCTTCTTTGTAGGAATGCGCTTTGAGTTCCGCGGAGCTTTAGAAGGCAAGGCGGCATACCGGAACCTTCCGGCATGCGTGATGTAGCAGTTACAGCATTGACCATGCTGCCGTAACTAACACATCACTCCAAACGATGTCAACGGTCCGTATATGAAATGATACGTCAGGTTGTAGAGACTTGATCGTTGGCGATGGAAAACTTTTAAAAAAGGTACACTCCGGTCCGCTTTCTAGAAGGCGGATGGGAGCTTTGAGGAGATAAGTGCCCTTTAGGATGTGGATGCAGCGTTACTCCAACAGCCAGCCTCGAAAACGGAAAAACTACCTGAGGCCCTCGCTAAGCTTGGATGCAACGGCAGAATCTAACCGGAAAAGACCCGAAACTATTTTTTCAAGTTCATCGCCAGACACTGCATCGATATTTAAGTGAGATCTTTTAGCATCCGCCAGGAAATCGGAGTCTTTCAATGTATCGCTAAATGCACGCCTCAAAACTTTAACTCTATCGAGGGGAACTTCAGGCGGTAGGACATAGGGACGGAAGATAGCACCCCGGTCATCGACACCAACTTCGATCAGCTTTCGTTCTTCTGGTTTTCTAGTGAAATCCACAGCCGAAGGAACTCTAGAAATTTCAGGATCAGAGGTTGAAGTGATTCGCACAATAACAGTAACATCTCCAGAGTCTAACGCTTTACGCCAAGTTGATCGAACCGAATTCCAATCCATACATACACCATCCACCTCGCCATTTTCGACTGCTAAGCGTATTTCAGCAGTTCCTTTGTAGCCTGCCACTACCTGCATTAGCAGATTGAGAGCATAGCCCACTATTTTAGGAACTTCGTAGGTAAAATCACCCGGACCAATGCTTCCAATTTTAATGGCTTTCTTGGAAACTTGCCATTGTTGCAATCGTCACTCCGCTCTTCCTACTCAACACGCAAATGCTGAGGTCACGAGCTGGAGCACCGAGGTAATTGAACTTGCGAGCATCAAACTCTATTCCCGGCCGTCCAAGGACCTGACCCAAAAGCAATGTTCCGGTAAAGTTTCCAATGGTAAGGCCATCGTATTTGGCCACTTTGTAGATGTGATTGGCTCCCATGAGATGAGCTGCACCTGGCATGTTCTCTACAACCATCGTCGGATTTCCCGGGATATGCCGCCCCATATGTCGGGCAATGACTCGCGAGTAGGTATCGAATCCTCCTCCGGCTGCGGTGCCGACTATGAGCCTTATCGTCTTACCTTGATAGAACGGCTCTTAGGCGAAAACAGACCCTTTCGTGGAGAATATAAGAGCAATACTAACGGCCAGCAGCAAATGAATAATTTGCGCAGTCATAGTGGCGTTCCCATCAACTCACCTCAAAGGATAAAGTCTTTCTTCCGGCGGCGTGCATAAGGATTAATGATCCGAATATTTTCTGTCCGTTCGACATACCTTACAAACCTATAGCGGCGCCCTGATCATTATTTAGGTTCCTTTCTATAAGAGCCGATAGTTGTTCAGCGATCATACAAGCGCTCTTTAGCATTGGCTGTTTAGCGCCGCATAGATTTTCGCGGCAGTGATCGGTAGATCTTTAATTCTCACTCCGACGGCGTCCTCGACAGCATTCGCGATGGCGGCCGCGACGGGTAAATTGGCGGCTTCGCCAATGCTCATACTTTGGTAAGGTCCTGGGCCGTGAGGGACTATTTCAAGGACTACCGTTTTGAGCAGCGGAACATCACGGATATTCGGGATCTTGTACTCGCCGAAATTGGCTGTTGTAACTTTGCCGTCGTCAAAAAGGAGCTGTTCGGTCATCGCGTAGCCTAACCCACAGACTATTCCACCATCAATCTGCCCTTGATGCATAAGTGGATTGATGACCTTCCCGGTGGTGTACGCGGAAATGAAGTTTCTGAGCTTAACCTGTCCCGTCTCCGGATCGACGTGCACTTCCGCAATCTGAGCAGCGATCGAGTTATCACTCGCATTTGCGGGCTTTTGACAGTGGCCCTTCACTTGGACGGACGATTTATTGGCCTTAACTACTTTCGCGAAGCTCATCCGGCGCTTGGTTGGGCGGTGAACGACGAAACCGTTCGCCAAATCCAAATCATCTGAATTGACTTCCATCTGTTTTGCGGCGATGTTTACGATTGTCTGTCGCGCTTTCATTCCTGCTTCGTAGGCGGCGTTGCCGTATACTTGTGTCGCCCGGCTTCCTCCAACTCCTGTATCGTTCTGCACAGAACGGCTGTCGAGGCACTCGAATTCTATGCATTCCGCCGGGACTCTAAGCTCTTCTCCGACAACTTCGCATATCACCGTAAATATGCCTGCTCCCTGATCCAACACGGGTGAGGAAACAGTAATTTTGCCCCGCGCATCAATCTTCACGAAGACGGTGCCTTCGCCGCCGCTGGAACCCCATTCAGCCAAAGCCAGGCCGCGACCGACATTTCGCGCCTTCGGCTTTTTGTAACCCGACAAGGCAATGGCCTTATCCAGCGCCTCTGCAGCTTTTATCTGGCCGACCACGTGGCCTACAGGGGAAAGGTCGCCAGTATGCAGTAAATTGCTTCTTTTGAAGTCAGCCGGGTCCATGCCCAATTTCCGGGCCACGATGTCCAATTGACTCTCGGTGGCAAAAAAACCTTGCTGATCTCCCGGACCCCGCATGTGACCACAGGGAACCTTGTTGGTATAGACCAGTTTCTCCTCGATCAGGCAGTTCGCAATTCTGTACGGTCCGGCACAGGTCTCGGCACCCGGGAGATACCCTACCGGCTTCATCGCACCATACGCACCGCTATCGAAAATCAATTGGATATGATGAGCCAGAATGTCGCCGTTCTTTTTGACACCTGTCTTCACGCTGATGATGGATGCATGTCGGGGATTTCCAGCCATCAACTCTTCGTTGTAGTCCATCACAATCTTTACCGGACGAGCGCTCTTCAATGACAGAAGGTAGCAAATCGGGATGTCCATGGAGCCTCCCTTGCCACCAAAATCTCCGCCGATGTGGACCGGGTGAAAGACAAGCTTTTCTTTGGGGACATTAACGCTGTTGGCCAGCTGCTCGCGCACGGCGAACGGAGTCTTGCTGCAGGCCCAGATCTCCGCCCCCCCGGACCGATCAGCAAGAACAACGCAGGCATGAGGCTCCAAGTAAGCCTGGTGAATGACCTGGGTCTCAAAGCGGTTCTCGATAATCAAATCAGACTGTTGAAAGCCTGCATGAAGATCTCCCTTTCCCCAGGATAAGTGAACGAAGACATTACTCGGTATCTTGAGCTTCTCAGGAAGTCCCCTATATGACAGAACAGCCGGGTGAAGCAGAGGCGCTGTCGGTTTCAGGGCCTTCAGCGGGTCGAAGAGTGGCTCCATTTCTTCATATTCAACTTCAATGAGATCAACCGCCTGCCCGGCGGCCTCCTCGCTCTCTGCGGCGACCGCCGCCACTTTTTCTCCGACAAATCGCACCACGTCGTCTGCCAAAAGCGGCATGTCATAGATTCGGCGTCCTATCCTCATCCCCGCAACATCTTTTCCCGTGATGACAGCCTTGACACCGGGAACTTGCAGGGCCTGGCTTATATCAACCCTTGTTATGCGCCCATAGGGAACGGGGCTCCTTGCAACTTTGCCCCATAGCATGCCTGGTAATGTCACATCGGCTGAATATTTGGCCGTGCCCGTAACCTTCTCCACCCCCTCTACCCTCGGCGTCGACCTTCCAATAACCCGAGTCATCAATTACCTCCCAGATTCCCTCACTTACATGCTTACCCTTATGCTCGATCTATTCTTATTCGTCCCAAAGGACATGTAGCGGCAGACACACCGCCACAGGGCACATCTGACCCCGGACTGTTCGCCATGCTTGCTTGATGATAAGGGGAGCGTCCTTCACATCCATAAGAGTTAAGTTTGGAATTCGTAAAGCATCAAGAATGGGCTCTGCTACCCACCTGGTACAAGCATGGACATCTCGGACTTCTCCCAAGGCAAAATTGTGGCCGTAGAGGATTAGGGTCGCCATGCGTTGCTCATGGCCGAGCGTTGAAAAAGCCAGCGTGCATAGCCCCAAACCAGAGGCTTCTATGATCAGCACCGGGTTTCGCCCGCCCATGAACGCACCCATTGCGATGGCCAGTCCCTCGTCCTCCCGCGTCACAGAAACACTGGTGACTTGAGGATCCTCCGTTGCCATACGCTGGACAAAGTAATTAGCACTGTCAGGTAGATAGACCACGAAATCAATACCCGCTTCTCTGAGGCTGGAGTAGATAATACGGGCTTTTTCCAGAGAGGGGCGGGGCCCGGCTTCGATTTCTGCCTCAATTTCTGGAAGGATGATGGGCGTTGAATGGTCCTCCGGCGCCAGCCATTTACCCTTGGAGACTCCGGCGTGCCCAGAGCTGATCCATCCACGTTGGATAAGTCCTCGGCGAAAATTAATAGCTTGCTCCACTGTACCGACAGGTTTCGCCGGGAGATCAGGCATGGGTGTCTTATTTATTTTCGCAACGATATAGTTCGGGCCGTCCTTGGCAAAGGCATCACGTAGCGCAACTTCGAAGTCTTTCAAGGTTTTCACGGTAGTCGAGCGCTCAAAGCCTGCCGCCCTGGCAAAGCCCTCCAAATCGGTGCGACCCCCAGTAGCCGTGGGAAAAGGACCGTAGTGGCGTCTTGTCCCCATGGTGCCTGGAGATAGCCACGCACCGTTATCCCACACGATATGGATAAGGTTTTTAGGGGACATATTTGCAACCGTGGCGAGGCTTGATATACCCGAGAGTGCAGAACCGTCCCCTTCCGTGACAACCACTCTCTGTTTGGGCAGAGCGAGAGCCAGCCCCAAGCCTACAGGCGTAGGGTAAGGCATTGGCGAATAGATGTTGAGGTCACTGGGAGACTTGGTGTTAACCTCTATCCCCATCCCACCCGTTCCGTGCACTACGATTGCATCCCGCCGCAACTGGTTAAAAATCTCGATCGCCTCCCATCGATTCATCACAGCAAGTCTCCTCTCTCGCGTAAGATCCAATCCAATTTATTTAACTTGAGAAGGCAAGCACGCGTAGCTGAGCGCATTAAGCAGCGCGAGACTTTCAGGGTAAACATCTATTTTCTTCCGTAAAGCCGATCGATAAAACCACTCGCTTTGATTTTTTCAAGCAGGCTCGAATCGATAAAGTCCGCTGCCTTGGATCCTCTAGCCTTCGGATGTTGCAGTGAGTTCAACACTGCCTGGACTCCCTTGGCCTCGGGAATAGGGTACTCTCTTAAGCTCTTTACTATCCTTTCATAGGTCTGCTTCGCCGCGTCGGAATCGTTCATGCCTAACTCTCGGTAAACTTCTAATACTACAGACGGACGGGTCTTGTACACGTAAATACCTTCTATCAACGCCTTCAAATGTTGTCCCAAAAACTGTGGCTGGGTCTTCAGCAAATGGGTGGATACAACTTGACCGGTGCGGGCGTAATCCATTGGTAAATCCGTGAGATCTGCCAAGACGCGGCAACATCCACTGGCAAGAACTCGGTGTACATAAGCGGGATTTATAAGCGCCCCATCGACATGTCCTGCAGCCAAGCTAGCCATCCTGGTAGGGGTATTACCCACCTGCAGGAGAGTTAAATCTTTATCCGGATCCAGCTTCCAAAAACGCAAGGCAAGCCGAGTCGTGATGTCAGAACCGGAGCCGAAACGGCTTACCGCTATCCTCTTATTCTTCAAATCCTCCGGCGTTTTAATCCCACTGCGAACCACAAAGCTATGCTCAAGACGATTTATCGTGACGGCGACTATCTTAACGTCAAACATTCCCGAAACGCCCAGGTTCAACAACGTGGGCACGTCTGACTCCGAAGTCTGTATTTCACCCCCGAGCAGAGCCTGAGCCACTAGACTACCGCTATTGAAGTAGATCGGCGTCACCTCTAAACCATGTTTCTGCCAAATTCTTTCCTTGAGCATCACCCGGATCAGATCGTCAGCTCCAATGCCGGACCCGCTGTAGCCCATTCTGTGGACTGTCTGCCCCTCGGCCTGCTGTATTGCAAGATTCAATAGCAGCAAAAATGGCAAAGCAAAAACTGTAATCAGCCTGCTACGCATGGTCTCACCTCCCCGAAAAAAATTGATTTCCTTTAATAATCGCACGCAAATGTCCACGTTTTCGCGCTTCCTTTCATGAAGGGCTCGTCCACCTCACCTTCTTCCTTGCAAGCTATAAATTCTCTAATCAGACCGGCCTCTTCCGTATGTGTCTTTGCGTAATGCGACCCTACCAGAAACCTTGTGAGTAACTTACGACACTTTTTTAGCCCTGCACCTTTCCCTCAATTGCGGCAAGGACTGTTTCAGGATCTAAGGGAAGTTCTTTGATTCTCACCTTTAATGCATCAAAAATGGCGTTGGCCACAGCCGGCGTAACACCCAGGCCGGCAAGCTCGCCCAACCCCTTCGCGCCAAAAGGCCCTTCCGGAAGAGGAACCTCCACTTTGATAGGTACGATCTCAGGAATCTCCATGCAAGAGGGTATCTTATAGTCCATAAAGGAGGGGTTGGTTACTTTACCGTTCTCAAACTGAATCCGTTCATATAAAGCGTAACCCATCCCCATTACAGCCCCACCGACGATTTGGCCGTCAGCCGTGAGGGGATTTATGGTACGCCCTATATCATGAGCAGAAACCATCTTCAGGATCTTTACAACTCCCGTTTCTTCATCCACCTCCACCTCGACAGCTTGGGCACCATACTTCCAACCTGGGGTGGGCTCCTTTCCAGTGACTTTATGGGGAAGCCCGGGCCAGTCGCCTTTTCCCCCCGCCCACCCTTTTCCTAGAATCGGCTTTCTGTCCGTATGCGCGGCCCGTATGATTTCCTTGAAGGTTAAACCAACACCAGGATGTTTTTTGGAGATAACCCTTTGCTGGTCGACTTCCAGATCTTCCTCCGGGATCTCGGTCATCTGAGATGCGATTTCCAGGAGCTGCTTTTTGGCCTTCGCAGCAGCGGCCTTCACTGCCATCCCAGTGTAAAGCGTGACCCGGCTTGAATACGTTCCCTCGTCGAATGGAGTGACTGCCGTATCTAGAGATTGTCAACCTCTTAGTTGAAATTTTCCTGAGTGACTCCTGCCTGGATTCATCATGCCGCCCACTTTACTTTCCGACCTGCTGCCTGCTCTGCCTCGATGGCCCCTGCTGAAGGGCGTCCGTGCGATAGTTTCGCTCTATAGCTTAAAGTCGATAGTTTTTGGCAAAGAGGCCCCGGCATGCAGGGGATCTACTAGGCCTTGATTCACGAGGGCTCGCCTGAAAGCGATCCCATTCTCGGTCAATCCGAACGCGTAAGCCGGCAGGTCACTGACAATAGTCTTATCTACTTTAGCCACCAAGAGTCCAACTTCCCAAATACTCAATATCTCCTTAAGTTCCACCTCAAAGGAGCTTAGATCCCTGACGGTTTTTGCCTTCGGAATTCCCATGCCTCGTGCAACCGCCTCTATATCCGTATTGCCGGCCGTAGGGCTGGGTAAACCGTAAGGCGTCACAAAGGATTCATTATCCCATACGACGATGAGAAAGTTCCTTGGTCTCAGGTTTCCAATGACACTCAGCGTTGAACAACCTGACAACATAGAGCCATCCCCATCCAAAACGATAGTCCGCCTTTCGGGTATAGCAAGCGCCAATCCAAGTCCTAAGGATACGGGATAGGGCATGTTTACGTTGTAAAGATTCAGTTCGTGATGACCAACAGAATAGAATTCCCTGCCTCCAGCTCCCACACCAACAATGACGATTTCATCTTTTCTATATGATGCGAAGACCCGGAGAGCGTCAACACGTCTCATCATTCATCCTCCCATAAAATGTGGCGGGGAAGCGAAATACATACCGGGATAAACTGCCCTCTCACCGTCATCTGGGCCTGTTTGAAGAGCCGCCGAGCGTCTTTAATGTTGTCCAGTATTATGGATGGAACGTTAAGGGCATCCAACATCGGGAATGCCACGGTTCTGGTCACTGCGTGATAGTCCGTGTACTCTCCAAGGGCAGGGGTGTGGCTCAAGATAATTAAAAGCGCCATCCTCTGCATCGCTCCTAGCCATCCTAGAGCTAATCCAGAAAGACCGAGGCCAGATGCCTCCATGATAATCGCAGAGTTCTTCCCCCCGATAAAGGCACCCATAGCGATTGCCATCCCTTCATCCTCGCGAACCACCCCCACAGAAACAAAAGAGTCGTCCTCGATGATTTTTTTCTGAAGTAAATAATTCCAGCTGTCTGGAACGTAGACAACGAAATTGATACCCGCAGCCTTAATCGCCTCCTTAAGCTCACTTGCATTCGCTTCGCTGAGCCTTGCCATAACCTAACCTCTCTAGTCCGTTGAAGAACCGACAGATCCTAGACTAGCCTTTTCATTTGGCTTGCACCTCTCTCAAGATCGAGAGATCATACAGATCGGACAACCGGACTGGAGGGGGGTTAACGGCACCCTTTCTCGCCTCATCATAGGAAGCCGTTACGTCTTCTTCCGTAAGAGAACCGTCAGCACTTAGCACCTCCAGATTTTTCTGATATACGAAATCGAAGTGATCGGGCTTAATTTTTGTGTGCTTAATCAAAAGAGGCCTTAT
>Ga0210377_10002387_pt1 | contig 16515 bp, 13 predicted proteins | sample PLM4_65_b1redo_FD_155480 | JGI IMG/M metagenome (GOLD analysis project Ga0210377, IMG submission 155480) | Groundwater sediment microbial communities from an aquifer in East River, Colorado, USA - PLM4_65_b1 redo | ecosystem: Environmental > Terrestrial > Soil > Riparian zone | place: USA: East... | reverse complement strand
CGGGGGCCTCCGGGCCTCCAATGTCGCGGCCGCCGCGGCGCTGGGCACCTGGGCACTGGACGCGAGCTCAGGCGTCGAATCGGCGCCGGGCCGCAAGGACCCGGGCCTCCTTCGAGAGTTCTTCACCCAGCGCAGGCGACTTCCCGGACGCGGAGACGACAACGCATGAAACTCGCCGGCCGGTTCGGTCGCTTCGGAGGAAGCTTCGTCCCCGAAATCCTCATGCCCGCGCTCGAGCAGCTCGAGACGGCGTTTCTCACGGCACAGGACGATCCCGCGTTCCAGCGGGATCTCGATGATCTGCTCCGAACCTATGCCGGCCGGCCCACTCCACTCTATCGCTGCCGAAACCTGGCGGCTTCCTCCGGTTCGAAGCTCTATCTCAAGCGCGAAGATCTCCTCCATGGCGGGGCGCACAAAACCAACCAGGCGCTCGGGCAGGGGCTTCTGGCCAGGCGAATGGGCAAACGCCGCCTCATAGCCGAAACGGGTGCGGGCCAGCACGGCGTCGCAACGGCCCTCACGGGGGCGGTGCTGGGACTCCCCACCCGTGTCTACATGGGTGCGGTCGACATGGAGCGCCAGAAGCAGAACGTCTTCCGGATGCGGCTGATGGGTGCGGAAGTGGTGCCGGTGACGACGGGGTCCCGCACGCTGAAGGATGCAATCAACGAAGCGCTGCGCGACTGGTCGGCGAGCTACGAGGACACCCACTACCTCCTCGGTACCGTCGCCGGCCCCCACCCCTTCCCCCTGATGGTGCGCGACTTTCAGCGAATCATCGGCGACGAGGCCCGGGAACAACTGCTCGCCGCGGAAGGCACGCTGCCCGATGTCGTGATCGCCTCGGTGGGGGGCGGGTCGAATGCGATGGGAATATTCACGGCGTTCCTCGCCGACCAGTCGGTGCGCCTCCTCGGAGTGGAAGCGGCCGGCGAAGGGCTCGAAACCGGACGGCATTGCGCGACCCTCACCGCCGGCCGCCCGGGCGTGCTGCACGGCGCATACAGCATCACGCTGCAGGACGACGAGGGGCAGATCGGCGAGAGCCACTCGATCTCCGCCGGCCTCGACTATCCCGGCGTCGGCCCCGAGCACGCTCATCTGCAGGAGACCGGCCGGGCGGACTACACCACCTGCACCGACACCGAAGCGCTCGCCGCCTTCGGATCGCTGGCACGCTCGGAAGGGATTCTCCCCGCGCTCGAATCCGCCCACGCGCTTGCCGTCGCCTTGCGGGAGGCGGAGGGCGCTTCGCCGCCCGCGACCATCCTGGTCAACCTCTCCGGCCGGGGGGACAAGGATCTCGAGACCGTGCTCCGTCACACCAGCCCGGCAGGAGGCGGCGCATGACCGGAACGGCGAAGGGCGGGGTTCGGTATGCCACGATGTTCGCGGGTCTGTCAGCACGGGAGGAAGGCGCGTTCATCCCCTTCACGATGCTGGGAGATCCCGATTCTGCCCGGAGTCTGGCCGCGGTGCGCGCGTTCGCGTCGGCGGGAGCCGATGCGCTCGAGCTGGGTCTCCCGTTCTCCGATCCCGTGGCCGACGGACCGGTCATCCAGGCCGCGGCGGCACGCGCGCTCCTGGCGGGCGTGCGCCAGGCCGACTGCTGGGGCATCGTGGCCGAAGTCCGCCGGGACTTTCCCGAGCTTCCGATCGGACTGCTCGTGTATGCCAATCTCGTGTGTCACCGGGAGCCGGACCGGTTCTACGGAGCGGCGGCGGCGGCGGGCGTGGATTCCGTGCTCGTCGCCGACCTGCCGGTGGCCGAGTCGGCGGCGGTGGCGGCCGCCGCGCGGGCGCACGGCGTCGCTCCGGTCTTCATCGCGCCGCCCAATGCGGACGATGCCCGGCTCGCGCGCATTGCGGCGGCGGGCGAGGCCTACACCTACGTCACGTCGCGGGAAGGGGTGACCGGCGCGGACGAGACGCTGCGCCGGGACCTGAGCGATCTCATTGCGACCCTCAAGAAATACGGCGCACCGCCGCCGGTACTCGGATTCGGCATCGCCACACCGGATCACGTCCGCGCGGCGCTCGCGATGGGCGCGGCGGGAGCGATCAGCGGGTCGGCCGTCGTTCGACGGCTCGCGGAGGGAGAGGACGTGTCGGAGTTCGTGCGTGTTATGAAGGCGGCGACCCGGCGTGCCTGAACGCGCGACCTACCGCGGCCAGCCGGCCGGCCGCTGCTCCAGCAGAAAGATGATCGGCGCGCTGAGGTCGCCCGCGAACACCGTCGACTCGAGCGGCATGGTGCGCTCGTCGTCGTCCATCGTCATCCCGATCGAGCAGGTGAGTGAGACATGCAGCACCGGCTGGTCGAGCAGCGCCGGCGGCGGGATTCGTTTCGGTCCGAACGACATCCCGTCACGCACCGTGGCCGGAACCCGCCCCGAAATGTGGACCCGCTGCCCCAGCAGGACGTGTAGCATCCGGTAAGTCAGGGTTGTGGACTCGCCGCCACGAGTGACCACCCCGAAAACCGGGGCTTCGAACCGCCCGGTCCGCGGGAAAAACGCGAAGCCGTAGTCGAACGGATGCCCGTTATCCTGAGCAATGGCAAGGGTTTCCGTCAACAGGTCGTGAACGGCGATCAGGTTCTTGGGAATCGGGTCGACGTTCATGAAGCCGCCTTGTCAGGATGCCCGGAGCCTCAACGGGCAGGTACCGGGCCACCCTCCGCGGATGCGGACGGCACCAGGTGGAGGCGGACGACGGTCCCGCCGCCTTCCGTGCTGCTCACTTCGACTCTCCCCCCCCACCCCTCCACCAGGCGTTTCACGATCGGCAATCCGAGTCCGGAGCCGCTCGTCGAGGTCGAGAACCGGGGTTCGAATATCATCGGCAGGAGCGAGGGCGGGATGCCGCAGCCGTCGTCGTACACCGCGAGCGTGGCGCCGTCGATCACGATGCGAATCCGGCGCGCCTGCGCGTTGCGGGCATTCTCGAGCAGATTGACCAGTGCTTCCTTGACCTCATCCGCCCGCGCCGCGACCAGAACCGGCGCCAGCGTCTCGACGACGATCTCCGCACCTTCGGGACCGAGCCGGTACAGGTCGGCCACGTCGCGCACGACCGAGGGAAGCTTGACTGATTCCATCGGTCCTCGTTCCGAGGCGGGAACGCCGAAGCGGCTGAACGAACGGGCGATGCGATCGAGCCGGTCGATCTCCGAGAGAATGCGCTTCGTGGTGTCTTCGAGAACCGGGCCGATGGGGGTGCGCCCGTCCTGGTGAACCCGCCGCAGGTGCTGCACCCCGAGCCGCATCGGCGTGAGCGGATTCTTGATTTCATGCGCGACCTGGTTGGCCATCTCACCCCACGCGACGATCCGCGCGACCCGCTCCTGTGCCTCCCGGGCGCGACGCACGTCGGCGGTCATCTTGTCGAATGCCGCAAAGACCGGCGCAAATTCGGCCGACGGCGGCTGCTCGAGCGGCGGCACCGGCTCGCCGCGGCCGAACGCCAGGGCTGCATCGCGGAGCTCCGCGACCGGACGCGAGAGAGCCTTGGCCGACACCCGCGCCGCGAGGAGCGACGCGGCGACTCCGGCCAGGCTGGCGAGCAGGAGGAGCATGGCGAGATCGAACTGCCGGCTCCCGAGCATCGGATCCGCCGCGGTCTGCGGCAGCGCCAGGACGCCGCCGCCGTAATCGGCGAGGCGGACCGCGCGGTAGCCGACCCGGGTCGCCACGGCGCCCGACGGCCCGCGGGTCGAAGCGACTTCTCCCCCATGGATTTCGATCGCATGATACGCCTCCGCATCCATGAGCGGGGGCAGAATCCCGAGCGCCTCCAGCAACTCGCCGCTGGATCCCGCGATGTGCTCCCCTGCCCGGTACAGCGCAAGGTCCGCATCGATCCGCTCCGCGAGCGAATCCAGTGCCCCGTCGAGATCGGGCAACGCCGGCAGTGCCGCGCCCGGGGGCACGATGTCTCGAAGAGTCTGCTCGATCATCCGGTCCCGGCTGTTCGCGACTTCGGCGCCGAGGCGGCTCACGCCCCAGGCGGCAAACAGCACGGTCGGCGCGAGATAGAACACCGCCAGCGCGGCGCCCAGGCGCGCCTCGTACGACCGGAGCTCGGGCATCCAGGTCGGGCGGCGAGGCGCGTGACCACCGAGGATCGCCGCGAACGACCAGAGCATCGCCAGCAGTGCAACGTCAAGCGCGATCACCAGGGCGCCGCGCACCGCCAGCGACGCCGGAGATCCGAGCTGCACGGTGCCGGTAATGTCGCGCGGGACGCCGGCAATGAAGGCGGCACGCTCTCCGCGGGCCACCCATCCCTCCCTCCTCCAGAGCGCCATATCCCGGGAGGGCGGCGCCGCGGATGGCGCCGGGGCGAGGGTGAGCCGGTAGAGCGGCGAGTGTGCGGGTTCGCTCGCGAGCAGGCGCGCGAGCCGCGACCGCGGTACCAGCGCCGATTTCGGTCCGAGTACCGCGCTCACCACGGTGTACTCATCCCGGCGGACCAGGAGCAGGTAGGAGGTCGCCGGCTCCCGATGCTCGGCCGAGATGCGGAAGGAGTCGCTCGGGGCCATCGCGCGGATCCGCGCGGCCACCGAATCCCTGGGCATATCGAGCTGATCGAGCTCGAGCTCGACGATCGGGGTTCCGTCGGGGCGCCAGACGCCCAATGCACCTCGCCGTCCCGCCCGGAAGATGGGTGACGATCGCCAGAGCGCGTAAAGCTCTGGAGTCGACCGCGGCGCAGGTCGGTTCAGCACGGTGCGTCCGAACGACCGCAGCGCCGCTTCCGCCGATGGATCGGGAGTATCGCCGAGGGCCACCATGTCGGCGCGCGCGGCTTCGAGGCGTCCTTCGATTTCCGCACCCCAGGCCAGCAGCGCGGCGGCGCTTCCCGCCACCAGCGCGATGCCGATGATGGTTGCGCGCCGGGAGGCCGGCCGGGTCACCAGCACCAGCGCGGGAAGCCAGAGCACGGTGTACCAGTCGGGCCACCCGTATCGCGCGTTCCAGACCACCGTTCCGATCGCGGCCGCGGTGAGCGCGATCGCCACGCCGGCACCTGGCCTCCACCAGGTGCTCCCGGACGGATCACGTCCGCGGAGCAGCGCGGCGGCCAGACTGATCAGCCCCGCCGAGATCAGGAAGAGCGTGAGATGCCACGCGAGCCAAAGACCGATCGAGACACCGGATGACGGCGGAATGATGCCGCGACCGAGCTCGGCCATGAGATATGGCGCGCCGGCAAGGAGAAGGATCGCCACGACGACGCCGGGCCACCGCCGAACCGGCGCTCGCTCCCAGAGGAGCGCGCCGATGAGGACGATGACGATTCCCACCAGCGCGAGCGGGCCGGCCGCGGACGACACCGGACCCAGCACCTCGCTCCGAAACACCGCCGGATCGAAAGACGCCGGAACGCCAAGGAGGAGTCCGAGCGGAGAGCGGAGCGCGAGCCCGAGTGGAAGGAGCGCGAGGGCCACCCGTCCTGCTCCCGCCGGCACCAGCCATACCGCCAGCACCAGGGCTGCCAGCAGCGCCCATGCGACACGCCGGGAGCCCTCTCCCCTCGCACGCGCGATCGCTTCGCCCTGCCCCGGTGGCACGAACTGGGCGCTGAAGAGCACCCGCGTCCCGCCAGTGGTCGGCTGCTCGTAATCGAACACATCGGGACTGTCAGGGGCGGCCTGGGGTGCCGTGATCGACAAGCCGACTTCGGTACGCTCCCGGAATCGGGCGGCCAGCCCGCGTTCCTGGTCCGGGACGGCTGGCTCCGCGCCAAGGAGCACCGCCCCCACGGCCACGCGCCCACCTGGCGCGTGGCGCCGCACCTCCAGCACCGCGTAGTATGGAGTGAGGCGAACGTCGAGCGAATCTCCGCGCGGCGAGGGAGGAAGGCGGAAGCGCCCTCCCCAGATGTAGGGAGCGCCGCTCGCATCGTAGATCACGACGCCGGCTTCGAGTCCCCGAATCGGAACGAGCCGCTCGGCGGCGGTGAAGCCCTCCTCCCGGGGCAGGCCGGTCAGACGGATCGCCCGGCTCGCAAGCGTATCGGCCAGGAGCCTCGCGTCCTGGAGGTCGTTCGCCAGGCGTCCGGACGCCGATGCGATGCGGCGCTCGCGCTCGGCGGGCCACGAGTTCGCCAGGCGCTCGAGGCTCCACTGCGTCAGTCCGAGAAACACGGCGGTCGCGGTCAGCGGAAAAACGAGCCAGCCTCTACGGCGGAGCAGAATGGTGACGAGGAGCAGCAGAATGGCCGTGAGCGCGATTCCCCGGGAGGGCGCGCGCAGCCATTCGCTCGACGCGATGGCCGCGGCGGCGAAAGTAAAAACCCACCACGAGAAGGAAGCGTTCAGATGACGCGACCGCTGCGGTTGAAGGAGATGTCGCCAGGACGGGCCGCGCTGATCCTGGCTGGGAAACCGCGATTGTTGATTCCGGCGGGAACCCTGGAGAACCGGGGGCCCCATCTGCCGCTGGGATGCGACACCGTCATCCTCGAGCGGCTGGCGGATGATCTCTCCATCCGAACCGGCATCGCGCGCGCCCCCGCGCTGGAGTTCGGGGTCCACGCCACCCCGGATTCGATGAATTGCGGTCCGTCAGCGCTGACCCGCAAAACGCTGCACCGCGCGGTCAACGAACTTATCGCGATCTGGGAAGAGAAGGCAGGCGTGCGCGACACGCTCATCCTCACCGCCCACGCGGCGGACCAGCACCTGGAGGCGCTTTCCACCATCCGCACCTCCGGCAGGGTCCGAGTCGCGGACATCCTCTCACTTGGCGTCCTCGCGCCGATGCGCGAATCGAGCCGAGGCCCGTCGCACGGGGGCGAAGTGGATACCTCCCTCATGCTCCATATCGCTCCCGATCTGGTCGAACTGTCGCTGGTCCCCTACAACCTCCCTGCGAGTGCGGAGAAAGGCGCTCGATTCTATGAAGCCATCCTGGCCGCCCTGGAGAAAGAGCTCGCCCGGCCGGCGACGGCGAAAGGCGCCGCAAAGAGCGAGCTCGCCGAAACGTAACTGATTATGTTACATTGTGTTAGACTATGTTTGTCGCAAGCTGAAACCTTTGGCGATATCGCGCCGTTATATGGGATGTTCAACGACCGCCCGAAACACATAAGGAAGAACACCATGACTCGCTGGGCCAGTGTCCTTCTTGGACTTTCTGTGACTGTGACGGCGGGGGGAATCGCCCAGGTGCCGACCGGGCAGGCTCCCGTCGCTCCGACCCGCGCCGCACCGACCGCCCGGCTGACCCTTGCCGAGGCATTGGACCTGGGCCGCCGAAACAGCCCCGCCTACCGGCAGATTCTCAACGATGCCGGCGCTGCGAATTGGGCGGTGCGGAACGCCTACGCCAACCTCCTGCCCTCGGTGGACGCGAGCGGAGGCATGGGCTACACCGGTTCGGGCGCCTCGACATTCGGCGGCTCGACCTTCAATCAGACCTCGCCCTCGCTCAGCTCGAATTATTCCCTTTCGTTCAACTGGCAGCTTTCGGGACAGGAGCTCTCGGCCACCGGTCAGCAGAAGGCCAACCGCCGTGCGACCGATGCCGATATCTCGAGCGCCGCGGAACAGCTTCGCAACGACGTGACGGTGCAATACCTCACGGCGCTGCAGGCGACGGCGCAAACCGAAGTCGCCCGCGTCCAGGTGCAGCGAAACGCCGACTTCCTTGCCCTCGCCCGGGCCAAGTACACTGTCGGGCAATCCACCATGCTCGATGTGCGACAGGCGGAGGTGCTCAAGGGCCAATCGGACGTCACCCTGCTCCGCGCGCAGCAGACCGAGAATGAGGCCAAACTCGAGCTGTTCCGCCGGATGGGGGTGTCCCTGCCGGGGTTGCCCGAAACGATCGCGCTTTCGGATTCCTTCCCGGTGACCGAGCCGCGCTACGACCAGAAGGAATTGCTGACCATCGCCCAGGAGGAGAATCCTGCGCTCAAGGCGTTTCGCGCCAGGGAGAGCGCGGCCACCTGGGGGGTGCGCTCGGCCAAGTCGCGCTATCTGCCGACGGTGAGCGTCAGCGCCGGCATCCAGGGCTTCACCCAGGAATTCACCAACGAGAGCGTGCTCCTCAATCAGCGGCTCGGAAGCGCCCAGTCCGGCGCGGAAAATTGCCGCTTCCAGAACGCGCTGATCGGCTCGCTCCCGGGCGGCGGCGTGGTCGGGTACCCGAACGGCGGCATCATCGCCGACTGCAATGCGTTCTCCAATCTCGATGCGACCGGCGACGCGCTGCTCCCCTCGTTCCGTGACCAGCTGATCGGAAACAACAACGTGTTCCCGTTCAGCTTCACCAAGCAGCCGTTCGCCGCCCGGCTCACCATTTCGCTCCCGATCTTCGACGGCTTCACCCGGAATCTCCAGGTGGCGCAGGCGCAGGCGGCCGAAGACGACATGGCCGAAAGCGTGCGGGCCCAGAAGCTCTTGCTGGAGGCGAACGTTTCCGGCCGCTACCTCGGGGTCATGAACGCCTATCAGTCCATCCAGGTCCAGGAGCAGAACCGTCAGTCGGCCCGCGAGCAGCTTCGCCTGGCTCAGGACCGCTACCGGCTCGGCGCCGGATCGTCGCTCGAAGTGTCGGACGCGCAGAACAACGTCACGCGGGCCGAAGGGGACTATGTGAACGCGATTTACGAATACCACAAGGCCGTCGCGGCGCTCGAGCTCGCGGTCGGCCGCCCACTGCGCTGAAAGAGGATCGATCATGTCACGTCGTGCCAAGTGGACCGTGGGCGTCGCAATCGTCGTCGTCGTTTTCGGCGGCATCTTCGCCCTGTCGGCCGCCAAGAAGGGCAGCCGCGCCACCGAGGTTCGGCTCGAGCCGGTGTCCGCGCGCGACCTGGTCGCGGCGGTCACCGCCAGCGGCAAGATCGAGGCGGAAACCAAGGTGGATGTCAGCGCCGACATCACCGGGCGCATCACCACGATCGCGGTCCAGGAAGGTGACCTGGTCAAGAAGGGCCAGTTCCTCATCCAGATCGAGCCCGACCAGTACCTTTCGGTGGTGAGCCGGCTCGAAGGCCAGGTGGCGCAGACGGAGGCTTCGCTCGCCCAGGCCCGCACCAACCGGGACCAGTCCAGGCGCCAGCGGGACCGCTCGATCGAAATCCAGCGGACCAACGCCGAGCTCATCGCACGCGAGGTTGTCGAACAGGCGATTCAGGCGTTTGACGTGGCGGAGGCGAATCTGAAGGCGTCGCAGGCGGGGGTGGACCAGGCCCGCGCCGCACTCGCCGAAGCACGGAGCAATCTCTCCAAGACGCGCCTGACCGCTCCGATCGATGGACGGGTGGTCCGCCTCGCCGTCGAAGAGGGCGAAGTCGCGGTGCCGGGACCATTCTCCCGGGAAACCGGTTTGCTCATGACCATCGCCGACCTGTCGGTGGTCCTTGCCAAGGTGCAGGTGGACGAGACTGACGTGGTGCGTCTGCATCTCGGCGACTCGGTGTCGGTCAGCATCGACGCCTTTCCCGATACCTCCTTCGTCGGCCGCGTGACCAAGATCAGCAACAGCGCCAAGCTGTCCCAGACCGGCTCGGCGAGCGGCGGTTCGACCGACCGCGCGGTGGATTTCGACGTGGAGATCACGCTCGACAAGCCGCCGGCCGGGATCCGGCCCGACCTCTCGTCGACGGCCCGCATCATCACCGACACGCGGAAGCAGTCGCTCTCGATCCCGATCATTGCCCTCACGGTGCGGTCGCACGAGGATGTGCCGAACGAGGTGAAGGGCGGGACCGGGACGCCCGTGGGCGCGACCCCCACGGGCAAGAAGCCCAAGGATCGCGAAGGGGTGTTCGTGGTACAGAACGGCCTCGCGATGTTCAAGCCGGTCAAGGTGGGTATCGCCGGCGACGAGCACTTCGAGGTGCTCGAGGGGCTCAAGGCAGGCGACACGGTGGTGGCCGGCCCGTACCAGGCGGTGCGCGACATGAAGGACAGCGCCAAGGTCAAGCAGGCCAAGGACGCGAAGGGCGGCGACGCCCAGAAGAAGACGCCATGAACCACCTCGTGATTCAGATTCGGGAGCTGATCCGGACCTACGAGATGGGCGCGGAGACGGTGCAGGCGCTCCGAGGCGTCTCGCTCGAGATCCGGCGCAACGAATACGTGGCGATCATGGGCCCCTCGGGGAGCGGCAAGTCCACCCTGATGAACCTGATCGGGTGCCTCGATACGCCGACCTCGGGCGAGTACTGGCTCAACGGGCAGGAGGTGTCGCGGATGCCCGACGACGCGCTGGCGCGGGTCCGGAACCGTGAAATCGGCTTCGTGTTCCAGACATTCAACCTGCTGCCCCGTGCCTCCGCGCTCGCGAACGTGGAGCTCCCGCTGGTGTATGCCGGCATCACCGCCCGCCTGCGGCGCCAGCGCGCCGAGGCGGCGCTCACCCGGGTCGGGCTCGGCGACCGGATGGATCACCGGCCCAACGAGCTCTCCGGCGGCCAGCGGCAGCGGGTGGCGATTGCCCGCGCGCTGGTGAACCAGCCCGCGATTCTGCTGGCCGATGAGCCCACCGGCAATCTCGACAGCACGACGAGTGAAGAGATCATGCGGGTCTTCGAATCCCTGCATGGTCAGGGTCAGACGATCATCATGGTCACCCACGAGGCCGATATCGCCGCCCACGCCCACCGGGTGGTGGTGCTGCGGGACGGCCGGATCGCCAGCGACACGCCGCGGCAGGAGGCGGCGGCCTGATATGATGCTCAAAGACGCGGTCGGCATGGCGCTGACGACGATTCGCACCCAGAAGCTGAAGAGCTTCTTCTCGCTGCTGGGGGTGCTGATCGGCGTCACCTTCCTGATCGCCGTGGTCTCGATCGTCCAGGGCATGAACGTGTACATGGAGGACCAGTTCGCCAACAAGCTGGTCGGGCTCAACACGTTCCAGCTCCGGCGGATGCCGAACTTCACCGATGCGTCGGAAGAGCAGTGGCGGGAGTGGTCGCGGCGGCCGCGCATCAACTACGTCGAGGCCGATTTCGTCGAATCGAGGATGCAGACCCCGGCCATCTTCTCCCGCTTCTGCAGCGAGCGGCTCCCGATGATGTGGAACGGCACCACCGCGAAAGACGTGGACGTCTGGACCGCCGATGCCCCGATGTTCCGGATCAAGAATCTCGACCTCGAGTCCGGCCGGGTCTTCACGCCGCAGGAGGGCGCGGCCGGACTGGCGGTGGTGGTGATCGGGTGGGAGATCGCGGAAAAGCTGTTCAAGGGCGCCGATCCCATCGGGAAGAGCGTCGCGATCGAGGGGCTCCCCTACCGCGTGATCGGCAGGATCGCCAAGCAGGGCACCATCTTCGGGATCTCGCTCGACAAGTTTGCCGTGGTGCCGTTCGATTCCCCGGTCCACCGGGTGGCCTGCCGCTCCGGCTTCATGGATGAGTTCCACATTCGTGCCGACAATGTGGTGAGCATGAAGGCGGCGCTGGCCGAAACCGAGGAAGCGATGCGCATCCAGCGGCGGCTCAAGCCGCAGCAGGAAGACAATTTCGCGATGCAGACGGCCGAGGGCGCCCTCGAGGGGTGGAACAAGATCTCCGCCATTCTCATGACCGCGCTCCCGATGCTGGTCTCGGTGAGCCTGGTGGTGGGCGGCATCGTGATCATGAACATCATGCTGATGGCCGTAGCGGAGCGCACCGTCGAAATCGGGATCCGCAAGGCGCTGGGGGCCAAGCGCCGCGACATCATGGCGCAGTTCGTCGTCGAGTCGGCGACGCTCTCCACCGTCGGCGCCGGCATCGGCATCCTGACCGGTATCGGCCTGGCGTTCGCGGTCCGGTCGCTGACCCCGCTGCCCGCGGCGGTGGCGCCCTGGTCGGTGCTCCTCGGCGTGTCCCTCGGCGTGGCCGTCGGCATGATCGCGGGGATCTACCCGGCGAGCCGCGCGTCCAGACTCGATCCCATCACCGCGCTGCGGGCAGAATGAAAAAGCTCCGGAATCTGGCCGGGAGCGGCGCGCGCATCCTCGAGGGCATGGGGATGGCGCTCGACTCGGTGCGCGCCAACAAGGTCCGGGCGGCGCTCACCATACTCGGTGTCGCGATCGGCGTGATGGTGGTCATCGCGATGGCGTCCGCGATCACCGGCATCAACCGCGCGGTGGCCGCACAGCTCGAGACGCTCGGACCCAAGACCTTTTTCGTGTTCCGGTTCTTTCAGGGCGGACTCAACATCTCGGACGGCTCCGACGAGATGTCCCCCTGGCGCCGCAACCCCTGGCTCACCACCGACGAAGCCGCGCTCCTGCGAACGCTGCCGACGGTGGACGATGTCGGCTACCGCGAGTCGACCGGCGCCCCGGTGGGATCTGGCGACCTCAAGCTCTCCAGTGTGCAGCTCATCGGCTACACCACCAACTGGCCGCGGGTGTCGGGCGGCACGATCACCGGCGGCCGGAACTGGACCGACATCGAGTTCGCCGCGGGATCCGCCGTGACCGTCATCAACGACAAGCTGGGGGAAACGCTGTTCCCCGGCCTCGACCCGGTCGGCAAGCGGATCAAGATCTACGGGCAGCCCTTCCAGGTCATCGGCGTGTATGCCGAAGCATCGAGTCTCTTCGGCGGCGGCTCGAGCTCGATGGCCATGATCCCGCACACCACCTTCACCAAGGTGGCGGACTGGTTCAAAGGGTGGCTGGACTTCGTGGTTCTTCCCACCGACGCGGCGACCGTTGCCGAGGCGCAGGATGACGTCATCGCGGCGCTCCGGGCCCGGCGCGGGCTCCGGCCGAGTCAGGAGAACAATTTCGCGGTGGTGAGCCAGGACAAGTTGATGGAGACGTTCAACGCGGTGACCAGCGGCTTCTTCCTGGTGATGCTCGCGCTCTCCAGCGTCGGACTCATGGTCGGGGGTGTAGGCGTCGTCGCGATCATGATGATCTCGGTCACCGAGCGCACCCGCGAGATCGGCGTCCGCAAGGCACTGGGCGCGACCCGGCGGGAAATCCTCTTCCAGTTTCTCGTCGAGGCCGCTTCCCTGACCATGATCGGCGGCGCCATCGGCTTGGCCGTCGGCGCGCTGATGGCCTGGGCCATCGCCTCCTTCACCCCGGTCCCCGCCGCGGTGCCGTTGTGGTCGGTTGTCGCGGCGCTGCTGGCCTCCGCGATCACCGGGGTCTTTTTCGGGATGTACCCGGCGACGAAGGCGAGCAGGCTGGATCCGGTGGAGGCCCTTCGCTACGAGTAGAACGTTGCAAGGTGCGCAGTGAGCGGTGAGTAGTGAGCGGGAAATGCCTTTCCTGCCTGCCGCTCACCGCTTACCGTTCACGCATACCGCTCACCGCTCACCGCTTACCGCTTACTGGCATATGTCAGATCTGACTGAAACGCAGGCCCGCGGCATTCTCGAAACGGTCATGCGGATGTCCCGAGCGGACACCTGCCAGGCCGCGATCGGCGGGGGCTCCGGTGGCAACATCCGGTTCGCCCGGAATTCCGTCAGCACCGCGGGCGAGACCTCCAACCGCTCGCTGAACGTGTCGTCGAGCTTCGGCCGGCGGACCGGCTCGGCGAGCGGCAATGAATTCGATGATGCGGCCCTCGAGCGCGTGGTGCGCCGCGCCGAGGAGCTCGCCCGCCTCGCCCCCGAAAATCCGGAATGGGTCGAGCCCCTGGGCCCCCAGCAGTATCTCACGACCCCCGGGTACTTCGAGTCCACCGCGGCGATCGGCCCCGAGTACCGGGCCCGGGTGGCCGCCGACAGCATTCTCCCCTCGAGGGAGGGGAGCTGCGTCGCCGCCGGCTTTCTGCAGGACGGACCGCGATGGTCGGCGCTGATGAACTCGAAGGGGCTCTTTGCCTATGACCGGCGGACCGATCTCGATTTCTCGCTGACGGTCCGCACCGAGGACGATCTGGGCTCCGGATTCGTGGCGCGCGACTACAACGACGCCGCCCGGTTCGATTCGGGCGCGTCAGCGCGGGTTGCCATCGGCAAGGCGATCGCGTCGCGCACGACCCGCGCCATCGAGCCCGGCAAATACACCGTCATTCTCGAGCCGACCGCCGTTTCCGATTTCATCGGCAACCTCCTGAACGGCTTCAACGCGCGGGGCGCGGAAGAGGGGCGCACCTATCTCTCCAAGCGTGGCGGCGGGACCAGGCTCGGCGAAAAGCTCGTCTCCGAGCGGGTCTCCCTCTCGACCGACCCGATGCATCCCGACGTCCCGGCCCCGGGGTGGGGGTTCGACGGGCTGCCCCGGCGGGCGATGACCTTCGTCGAGGACGGCGTGGTCAAGCGGCTCAACTACGACCGGGTCTGGGCGGCCCGCAAAGGAGTGGAGCCCACGCCGAGCCCCGGAAACCTCATCATGAGCGGAGGCACCGGCACCGTCGACGACCTGGTTCGCGATACGGCGCGTGGGATCCTGGTGACCCGGTTCTGGTACATCCGCTCCGTTGACCCGCAGACGCTGTTGCTCACCGGGCTCACCCGCGACGGAACCTTTTTCATCGAAGACGGAAAGATCCGCTACGCGATCAAGAATTTCCGGTTCAACGAATCGCCGATCATCATGCTCAACAACGTCGAAGCCATGGGCACGCCGGTTCGCCAGGGAGGGAATCTCTTCCCCCCGATTCGCGCCCGCGACTTCACCTTCTCCAGTCTGTCCGACGCGGTCTGACCCCAGCAACGAGCCTCGCATGAAGAGACGCCGCTTTCTCGAAGCCACCGGTCTCACCGCGGGCGCCCTGATTCTCCCCTCGGGCGCCAGGTACTGGCACGGCTCGCTCATGGCGATTCCGAGCGCCGACAGGAAAGCGCTGGCGGATGCGGGGCTCGAGGCGGCCCGAGGTGCCGGTGCCGCGTATGCCGACGTGCGCATCGGGCGCTATCTCAACCAGTCGGTGTCCACCCGTGAGCGCAGAGTCCAGGGCATCGCCAACAGCGAGTCGTACGGCGTCGGGATCCGGGTCATCGTGAACGGCACCTGGGGATTCGCGGCGACGCCGGACGTGACCCCCGACGGCGTCACCCGTGCGGCGGGCAGGGCCGTCGCCATCGCGAAAGCCAACGCGAAGCTCCAGACCGAGCCGGTCCGTCTCGCGGCGGTACCGGCCTACGGAGAGGTGGCGTGGAAGTCGCCTATCCTGAAGAACGCGATGGACGTCCCGGTGCAGGAAAAGGTGGACCTCCTCCTGGCGGTGAATGCCGCCGCGCTCGCGGGGGGCGCGCGATTCGTCAATTCCGCAATCTCCATCGTGAACGAGCAGAAATACTTCGCGTCCACCGACGGCACCTACGCCGACCAGGACGTGCACCGGATCTGGCCCACGTTCACGGTCACCGCCACCGATCCGGCGAGCGGCCGCTTCCAGACACGCGATGCGCTGAGCGCGCCCGTCGGCCTCGGGTATGAGTACCTGCAGGCCGGCTCCGGCCGCCCGGGCCCCACCGCGATGTACGGCCCGCGTTACGACATGGTGGAAGACGCCGCGCTCGCGGCGGCCCAGGCCCGGGAAAAGCTCACCGCGCGGTCGGTCGAAGCGGGACGCTGGGATCTGGTCATTGACCCCACGCAGCTTTTCCTGACGATCCACGAGTCGGTAGGGCACTCAACCGAGCTCGATCGCGTCCTCGGATACGAGGCGAACAACGCGGGAACCAGCTTCGCCACGCTGGACAAGTGGAGGACGAAGGCGTTCAACTTCGGCAACACGCTGGTGAATTTCGTTGCCGACCGAACCCAACCCGGGTCCCTCGGCGAGACGGGATGGGATGATGAGGGGGTCAAGGCGCGGCAGTGGGACCTGATCCGGGAGGGGATTCTGGTCGGGTACCAGGCCACCCGCGATCAGGTGCACATCATCGGCGAGAAGGCAGGTCACGGCTGCTCGTACGCCGATTCATGGGAATCGGTCCAGTTCCAGCGCATGCCCAACGTGTCCCTCTCGCCCGGCAAGGCGCCCATGACTCAGGCCGAGCTCATCGCCGGGGTCGACAAGGGAATTCTCTTCTATGGCCGGAGCACGTACTCCATCGATCAGCAGCGCTACAACTTCCAGTTCGGCGGACAGCTCTGCTTCGAGATCCGGGGCGGGAAGGTGGTCGGGTTGCTGAACGACGTGGCCTATCAGGCGAACACTCGGGAATTCTGGAATTCGGCGTCGGCGATCTGCGACAACCGCGACTACCGGCTCAACGGCACCTTCCGTGACGGCAAGGGGCAACCCGGGCAAATCAGCGCGGTGTCGCATGGGTGCGCGACGACCCGGTTCGATCGGGTCAACGTCATTAACACCGCGCGGAGTTTGGGGTAGGGGTCAGTAGTCAGTGGTCAGTGGTCAGGGAGACACGCCTTACCCGACACTGATCCCTGTCCACTGACCTCTGACCACTCGGCTCTTATCTTTCCGCATGCCCCTTCGCGAAGCCTTCTTCCTCGCCCTCGAGGCCATCCGCACGAGCAAGCTCCGTTCGTTTTTTACCCTGCTCGGCATCATCGTGTCGGTCGGGTTCCTGGTGGCGGTCGTGGCGATTATCCAGGGGATGAACTCCTACGTCCGCGATAA
>Ga0210377_10002386_pt1 | contig 16516 bp, 9 predicted proteins | sample PLM4_65_b1redo_FD_155480 | JGI IMG/M metagenome (GOLD analysis project Ga0210377, IMG submission 155480) | Groundwater sediment microbial communities from an aquifer in East River, Colorado, USA - PLM4_65_b1 redo | ecosystem: Environmental > Terrestrial > Soil > Riparian zone | place: USA: East... | reverse complement strand
CGGGGAGGCCGGCGGGTGCCGGTCATCGTCGAAGGCGACAAGGTCACCATCGGCTACGGCGGGAGTTGAGGCGTCTGACCCCTCCGGCCGGCGGCCGGAGACCCCCGATGTCACACAGCGAACGCGAACGCTTCCAGGCCCAGTTGGGGCGCATGCTGGAGGCGATCGACGATCCGATCAAGCTGTACAAGACGGCGCTCGGCCAGACCGCGCGCTTCCTCGAGGCGGACCGCGGCGCGGTCATCCTGCGCAACCCGGTCGCCGACACACTGAAGGCGTACGGCTGGGGCCGCGACGGTGTCGTCTGGGACGACGCCACCGTGCGCGCGTTCCTGGCTCTCAAGCGGCCGGAACTTCCCTCCACCGACATCATGGCGCCGATCGTGGTGGCCGGGCGCGCCGCCGGCCTCATGGCGCTGCGGCGCTCCGCCGGCGCCTTCCCCGAAGGGGCCGGCCGCTTCCTGGTGCGGCTCTGCCGGAAGGTGGCGCACGAGATGGCGGTCCGCGAGGAACGCCGCCTCAATCGCATCGTCGACCAGATCAAGGACCGCACCGTCCGCGACCTGCGGCCCAAGGACCTCTTCTACCAGGTCCTGCACGGGCTCAGGTCGCTGACCCGCTACGACCACAGCTCCGCGCTCCTGATCGCCGAGGAGGACGGTGGCCGGCTCGTCCTGCACGCCGAGCAGATCGCCTGGACCAAGGCCAAGAGCCGCCGGATCGGGCGGAAGATCCGCGTCCCCGAGGATCTGCGCGGGTTGCTGCGCCGGACGGGGTTGGTGCGAATCGTCTCGTTCGATGCGGCGCGTGGCCGCCGGGCGGCCCCCGGCGCCGAAGGCGGGGCGGCCGCGCGCGCCGCGGCGGACGCCGCGCACCCCGCCGCCGCGGGCGCGACCGACGCGCCGGCGGCGCTCGGGCGGCTGCTGCGCTGGGGCGGCCGCGGCAAGGAGCCGCAGGAGGGGACGCTGCTCCTGGCGCCACTGCATCACGAGAACGAGCTGATCGGCCTGCTGAAGATCGCGGCGCTGCGGCCGGCGGCCTTCGGCGCGCCCGAGGCCGAGGCGGTCGAACGGGTGCTGCGGCACGTCGCCTCGGTCATCCACCTGTCGCGCCGCGCCCTGTCGATGGAGGAGCGCATCATCGAGAGCGAGAAGAAGCACGCCATGGCCGACCTGGCGCGCGCCATCTCGCACGACGTCAAGAACGCCATCGGCGCGATCCTGCCGCTGGCGCAGCAGGCCCGGGAAGAGCTGCTGGCGGGGACCTTCGACCGCGCCGTCCTGATCACCGACCTGCAGCAGATCGAGCAGTCGGCGCAGATCTGCCAGCGGATTTTCGACGGCATGCTGCAGCTGGCCCGATCGGGTGTCCGGCCTCCCGAGCGCGCCCCGCTAGCCCGCATCCTGCAGGGGGCCCTCGGGATCCTGGCGAGCCGCATGCGGCGCGCCGGCGTGGCCCTCGAGGTGCGGCTTCCCGACGACCTGCCGGAGGTCAACGCCAGCCACGGCGGTCTCGAGCAGCTGTTCCTGAACCTGTTCACCAACGCCCTCGACGCGATGCCGGCCGGAGGCAAGATGCGCGTCACCGCGCGCCTTGCCGGCGACCGCATCGAGGTCAAGGTCGCCGACAACGGCACCGGCATCCCGGCCGAGCAGCTGAAGCGGATCCACGAGCCGTTCTACACCACCAAGGACGACGGGTTCGGTCTTGGGCTGGCAATCTGCCGTTCGATCCTCTGGGAGAACGGCGGCGACATGAAAGTCGACAGCGCCATGGGTCGTGGCACGACGGTCGCCGTGACGCTTCCCGTGGCAGCGCCGGCGCCGGGTCGTCCGCCGGGTACCGCCCGCCGCCCGCCCGACCCGGCCGGCCGGGCAGCCGGGGGTGGGGGGCGGGGGTGAAGCCGATCCACGGGCGCGTGCTGGTGGCCGACGACGACGCGTCGATGCTGCGCACGGTCGAGCGCATCCTCGCGCCCGGTCACACGGTGCGCGGCTGCGGCTCGGGTGAGGAGGCCCTGCTGGCGTTCCGCAAGGAGCCGTTCGACGTCGCCATCATCGACATCCGCATGCCCGGGATGGACGGCTTCGAGCTGACCCGGGCGGTCAAGCAGCTGCGTCCGGCCACCGAGGTGATCCTGGTGACGGGGTCGATCTCCGACCTCGACGACAAGCTGGTGCGATCGGTCAAGGAGCGCGCCGGGTTCTTCATCACCAAGCCGTTCTCGCGCGCCGTCCTCACCTCGCTGGTCGAGCGCTGCCTCGAGATCCAGGCGCTCGAACGCGAGCGCGCCGACCTCGTCCGCCGCCTGACCGAGGACCTGGAGCGGGCGCGCCGGTTCCAGATGGCGCTGCTGCCGAAGGACCTGCCGAAGTCCTTCGGGGCGATCCGTGTGGCCGCCGCCTACGTGTCGTGCGAGGAGGTGGGCGGGGACCTTTACGACGTGGTGCCGCTGGCCGACGATCGCCTGCTGTTCTTCGTGGCCGACGTCGCCGGGCACGGGGTCGCCGCCGCCCTCGTCACCGGCATGATCAAGACCGCCGTCGAGCGGTCGCTGCACGAGCGCGCCGACCTGGCCGCCGCGGCCGGGGCCGTCCTGCAGACGCTGGCGCCGCTGAGCCAGCAGCGGGTCGTGACCCTCATCCTGGCCATCGCCGACCCCCGCCGGCGGACCCTCGACTATCTCAATGCCGGCCACCCGCCGGCGCTCGTGTGGGGGCCCGACGGTCGTGCCGAAACGCTCGACGCGACGACGCCGCTCTTGTCGTTCGGTCTGGGGCTGGCGCGCGACCCCGTGCGCCGGCGGGAGTTCGGACCCGGCCAGCGGCTGGCCCTCTACTCCGACGGGCTCTACGAGGTGCGCGACCCGGCGGGGAACGAGTACGGCCGGGAGCGTCTGTTGCGCGAAATGGCGGCCGAACGTGGCCGCATCGAGCCGATGGCCGAGAAGGTGATGGAGGCGACCCGCGCCCATGCCGGCGGCCGCCCTCCCGAGGACGATCTCACGCTGCTGCTCGCCGAGTTCGGCAAGGGGTAGCGGGCGCCCGGCGGCGGCGTCCGCCGCGCGGCCGTCAGAACCGGTACGACATCGTGGCGTAGACTTGGTCGTTGTCCTCGGCCTGCCCCTGGTTCCGCTCCAGGGTCGTGGTGAACATCCAGTGGCGGCCGGCGAACAGATCCCAGTTCAGGCCGTACCACTCGTGGTTCTCTTCCGGCACCCAGGAGCCGAGCACGGTCTCGCGCCGCACCCCGCCATAGGCCTCGAGAAGCGATCGTGCGGTGAGGTTGAACGACGCGGCCAGCGACACGAGCCAGCCCTCGAGCTGCACGTTGGTGTAGCGCGTGCCCCGCGTCGACAGGTTGAGACCGGCGGAGGTCAGCCCGCGCAACCCGAGCAGGATCGTGGCCGCGTCCGCGGTGTCGTCGTCCCCGGCGTCGGATCGGCGGAATGAGATCCCGTAGTTGAAGTGGTCGCCCGCCCGGCCGTCGGCCCCGAACCAGAAACCGCGCCGGTAACGATCGTCGAAGTCGGTTTCGGGCGAGATGTAGTCGCGGTACAGGAGCACGTTGCGCCGCGAGTCGTAGCCGGCGTTGAGGCCGAACGTGTCGGTGGCGCGCCAGCGCAGGCTGGCGTAGCCGCTGGTGGCGGTCCAGCGATCGCCCTCCTGCTCTTCGCGCCAGCCGCGGTTGATGTCGATCTCCTGGGTGAAGAACCCGGACAGCCGGCGGTCGTCGTATCGCCCCTGCAGGAACAGGAACTCGCGGTTGATGGTGCCCTCCTCGTGGGAGGCTACCGCCCCGCCGGTCACCGCCCAGCGCCGCTTCGCCGCCACGGCGCTGCCGTACTCGGCGAAACCGCCGTAATCGCGCACGGCGCCCGAGTAGCCGAAGTCCTCCGCGTCCGGCTCGGTGCCCGCGAAAACACCGGCGGCGAACCGGTCCTTGCGGTATTCGCCCAGGAAGCCGTCGAGCAGGCTGACGACGGCGAGCGACGGCGAGAGCAGCCGGCCGAAGGTAAGCCGGAAGGGCGACCCGGCCTGCTGCCAGGCACCGGCGAGACGGTACACCCGCGTGCGGTTCTCGGTCTGGGAGTCGCCGTCCGCGAAGGTCCGGTAGCTTCGGCGGGCCCGGACATCGGCGTACATGTCGAAGTCGGACCCGCCGACGCGGGTCCCGTCGATCCGGAAGTCGATCGCCGGCTGCTGGTAGTCGGGGCCGTCGTTGCTGTCCCAGACACCCATGAAGCGGACACCGACCCGGCCGCGCAGCCCGAACGCGCGCAGGCCCGAGTGGGTGGCGGCGGCGGGCGCGGGGGCCGGCGCGGTGACGGGTGCGGGCGCGGGCTCCGGCGCCGGGGCGGGCGCCTCGGCGGGCGGGTCGCCGGCCGCGGTCGTGCCGGCCTCCTCAGGCGCGGGATCGGGCGGCGGGTCGGGCTGGGTCGCCGCGGCAGGCGCCGGGGCGATCCCGGGGCGCACCGCGTCGCCCGCCCGGATTTCGCCCGTTCCTTCGACCCGCCGGCAGTCCGCCTTGTGGGGTGTCGTCAGGCGCACCTCGAGCAGCGCCATCACCACCCCGTCGCGCACGACCTCCAGCCGGTCGCCGGCCGACAGCCCCTCGGCCTCCCCGGCCGAGATGTAGACCGACGACAGTGAAACGGTCGTGACATGCGGCGCGGTCGGTGACTCGTCGGCGATCAGGGCCGGGCCGGCCGCGCCGGCCGCGAGCAGGAGGGAGAGGGCAATGGGGACGACGCGCTCCACCGCGAGTTCCATGAGCCGCGGGCTCACGGTTGTTCCCCCGTGGGGTGGCACTGGTAGCAGGCCTGGCTGTCGTAGGCGTAGTTCGAAATCCCCGCGTGGTCGTCGCCGGTGTCGACCTCCGCGTGGCACAGGAAACAGGAGAACTCGCGGTAGGTGCCGGCGTTGACATGGCAGTCGGAGCAGCGATCCCACCGCCCCTGGTGCTGGCCGCGGTTGATGGGGAAGAACGCGCCGTCATGCTGGGTGTAGCGGGCGCCGCTGAACGACGTCGTGTTGTGGCACTGGGTGCAGTCGTGATCGAACCCGGCGACCAGGTGGTTGGGGTCGCGCGTCCCCTCGTACATGACCCGGTGGCAGGAATAGCAGTCGGTCGGCTTGCCGTTGTAGACCCCGTCGGCATGACAGGACGTGCAGGCAAGCGCGAGGTGCGAACCGGTGAGCGGGAAGCTCGTTTGCGCATGACTGAAGGTCGCGCCTTCGAAGCCGGCGGGGGTGTGGCAGAGGGCGCAGTCGGTCGGGAAGCCGGCGGTGCGGTGCGCCGGGTCGGTGGTGTTGTTGTAGTCGTCCTGGTGGCAGGAGACGCAGGCGGGATCGAGATTCGGGTTGAACGGCACGCCGTGGCAGTCGCTGCAGTCGAGGGCGGTGTGCCGGCCGGTGAGCGCGAAACCGGTGCGCCGGTGGTCGTACTCGAACGACACGGTGTTGTGGCAGGTGATGCAGTCGCTGCGGTCAGGATGGCTGGTGGCCGGCGGCCGCTGCGTCGCGGTCGTGAAGGCGCTGTTGAGATGGCAGGCGTCGCAGTCGGTAGGCACGCTCAGGTAGGTCATGGCCCCCTGTGGCTGGGTCCGATGGCAGGCGTCGCAGTCGGCCGTGACATGCGCCCCGGTCAGGGGGAACCGGTAGGTCCGGTGGCTGCGGACCATGTTGATGCGGTCGATGAAACTGCGCGGCGTGTGGCAGCGGGCGCAGTCCAGGCCGAATTCGCCGATGTGGACATCCTGGTGGCAATGCACGCAGGCAGTCGATGCCGGCGGCTTGTCGAATTCGAGGGTCGTGTGGCAGGCGCGGCAGACGGCCGTGCGGTGCGCCCCTTCGAGGCGGAACCGCGGGCTGTGCTTGAACTCCTTGGTCGGCGCGATGGGCAGGAACGGCTCATCGCGATGGCACCACGAGCAGTCCTCCGACCAGTCGCCATGAGGGTAGGGTCGATCGCGCGGGTCCTCCTGGGCCGGCGCCGCCGTGACGGCGAGCATCGCGACCACGGCCAGGGGGATGAGGGCGCAGGGCAAGATGAGGGCGCAGAGCAAAAGGAGTCGACGGTGCAACATCGCTCGTGGCCTCCCCGGGGTTGACCCGCCCGACGGGGTCGGCGGGATGGTCGAGGTGGGCGTCAGCAAGGACGCGGCCAAAGCGCAGGCATGGCCGTGACCGGGGGGTCCGATGGCGAACGCGGGAGTTGCATCGTGGGGCTGGTGCCACCGGGGCGATGCCCCGGACAGCCGCGCCGGGTCGGGCGCAGGGCCGTGTCGCGAGGTTCGGGATGGCTCAGTCTGCCATCCGGCCCGGGGTCTGGATGATGTTCCGGGGCGCCCTCCCCCCTCCCCTGACCTGAGAAAAATTTGCTGCAGGGAGGCGATGTATGGCGCAGAATTATCGTGGTTAGGGCATCTGGGCGACCCCCGATTAGGGGCAGCGGGGGCCTCAAACCAGCCCATGGAGGGAGGGGGCTTGTGAAACTCCGCACAAGTATCCGATTCCCATATCAGAGGCTTCGGTCGGGATTCAGTACCCGCCGGGAAACCCGTGCCGCGTGCACTTTTTCTGCCGCCTCCGGCGTGGCATGCCGGTTGCGTTATGGCTTGGCCCATGGGACCGCTGAATCTCCCGACCAGGCTCTCGCACGGCGCCCTCAGCGGGGAGGGCGCTTCTCGTATATGTGCCTTGAATAACGCCGAAGGGAGTCAGGACACTGCGGCCGATGACGGTTTCGCGGTCGTCCTGCCGATCGGCAGCCGGGACACCACTTGGAGGAGGAGCTAGCCAAATGACCCACAAGACAAGGGCCCCGATCAGAACCCTGAGCATCGCACTCCTGGCGCTGGCTGCGACCTGGGCGGGTGCATGGGCCGCGGTCCAGTCCCTGGACGACGGCGCGCTGCAGAACGCCACCAGCGGCGGGTGGGACCTGCCGGCGCAGGGCACCTGCCCTGCGGACCCGACCCAGCCGACCCGGGCCGACTGTCTGGCGCTCAGGCTTCCCATCCTGCAGGCGAGCTGCGTCGCTCCCGACTACTCGTGGAACACGAGCGGCGTCTGCAACGACCTGGTGAACACCACCCAGGTCGCCTGCGAGGCGCAGCCGGACCGCCTGTGGAACAGCGGCACGAGCGTCTGCGCCATCGTCATGAAGGGCGACGATCGGAACAACCTCGTCTGCGCGCTGCATGGCGGCGTTTGGGCGGGCATCGGTCCTCCTGTCGTCCCCGCGGGATACGCCGGGAGCTGCATCGGCGCCTGGGTCATGCCGGCGGGCAGCACCTACACTCCGCCCCTCGTCTCGGGCAACGGGCCCGGTGATCAGTGCCTGCGCTGCCACAACGCCGACACCCAGTACAACGGTCCGCGCGTCCGCGACACCGAGAACTTCCTCTACACCGGCCACAAGAACATGGCCCGCAAGGTGGCGGTCAACAAGCCCTGGGGCGGCCCGCCGTTCAGTTGCACGAACCCTCTTTACACCGACGAGCAGACCTGCGAAGCGAACGGCGAAGAGTGGCACCCGACGATCTATCCGTCGGATGACACCGGCAACGTGATCGACTGGATCACCGGCCAGATCACGGTCGGCGGCAATGCCCGCGACCTGACCTGGATCTACGGCGACTGGCTCGGCCCGCTGCCGCGGGCGGTCTACAAGGCCCCGGCGGGCGCGAACACCTGCAGCATCCCGCTGGCGGGCGCCTGCAGCAACCCGGTCTACCTGACCCAGGTCGACTGCCAGGCCAACGCCGGCACCTGGACCGCCAACAGCACCCAGGCCGGTTGCGAGGCCAACGGCGGTATCTGGATCGCCAACGCCGGCGCCGCCTACACCTGCGCCCGCTGCCACACCACCGGCTGGACGAGTGACGTGACGGTGAACGCCGCGAAGGAGCCGGCGAAGTCCTTCGGCGCCAGCCTCGTCTGGGACCGCCTCGGCCCGGCCGGCTTCGGCCAGGTCAACACGGCCGGCGGCGTGACCGGCGATGCCAACAAGTCGTCGTCGTGGGACGTCTGGGGCATCTCCTGCACCCGCTGCCACTCTTCGGCGGTCGACAACGCTACGATCGCGTCCTGCTCCGGTCTGGCCCAGGCGACCTGCACGGGCCTCGGCGGGATCTGGTCGGGTCCGACGAATTTCACCTGCTCGGGCGCGCCGATCACCGCCGCCGTGTGCACCGCCAACGGCGGGACGGTTGTCAACAGTTCGCCCACCGGCATGTCGAGCCATCACAGCAACCTGACCTCCTTCGACGTCGCCGCCAGCGCCGGTATCTGCAGCGACTTCCGCTTCACCGCGCAGACACAGTGCGACGCCGCGGGCGGCGCCTGGCTGACGGCGTGCAGCATTGCCGGGGTCTGCAGCAACCCGATCTACACGACGTCCGGCACCTGCGTCCTCGGCGGCGGCACCTGGACGAAGTACGACACCCAGGCCGCCTGCACCACGGCCACCGGCACCTGGTATGCCATTTCAAACACCGTTGCGTGCAGCGTCGCCGGTGTCTGCAACACCATCAATCCGGCGCACAACACGCAGGCACTCTGCAACGCCGCCGGCGGGCAGTGGGCTGCGGCGACCGACATCGTCCGCTGCCTCGACGTCCACGCGTACGGCAAGGAGAACAACATCCCGGCGTACGAGGCCGCCCGCTGGACCGGCTCCAAGCCGAACCGCGGCCCGATCATCGTCAGCCTCTGCATGGGTTGCCACCGCCAGGAGACCGGCGGGATGCCGTATGCCAACACCACGGCCTCCGCGGGGACGCCCGATACGGTCAACCCCGGTCTCTACCTGAAGGTCGGCCCGGCGCACAATGACGTGGCCTTCGTCAGCCACCCGCACGGCAACCAGTTCCTCAACAGCCCGCACGGCAAGTTCACTGGCACGTTCAACCAGATCGGCACCGGCTCGTTCAACTACGCCATGACGGGGCTCTACAAGAGCTTCTTCCAGACCGAGGGCGAGGCGAACAACATCGGCAACGGCTGCACCGGCTGCCACGACGTGCACGAGAGCGTGGTGCCGGAGACCAGCCCGTTCCCGGCGATCCACGAGGAGTGCACGGAGTGCCACGCCAAGGACCTGAACCAGGTCCTGCACCCGAAGCTCACCGGCACGCCGCTCGAGAACATGGACACCAACCCCGTCGAGGCGTGCGAGATCTGCCACATGCCCGAGGGGCAGCACCTCTGGCGCGTCAAGGCCGATGGGGCGTACACCACCTTCCCGGACACGGCGATGGCCGCGACGGTGAACGCCAACACGTCGCCTGACGGCACCTGGACGAACGCGGTCTGGGTTGACATGGATCATTCCTGCGGCCAGTGCCACGGCGGCGGGATGGCCTCCACCCCCAGGCCGACCACCGGCAGCATCACCGCCGGAACCAAGGTCCTGACTGTGGCCGACTCGACCGGCTTCCTCCCCAATCAGCGGATCTCGATCGCCGATGCCGGCAGCCTGACCTATGACGACGAGGGCGCCGTTGTGAACGGCGACTTCCACACCTACATTGTCTCGGTGCCCAACGCCACGACGATCAACCTGGCCGGCAACGCCACCAAGACTGTCGCCGGGAAGGCAGTGGAGATGAACCCGACGAAGAACGGCGCCGGCTACATGACCCGCGCCGCCCTCGCCGGCTGGGCCGCCGGGATCCACAACGACAAGCCGACGGTCACCTTCGCCACCTCGATCGGCAGCCCGAACACCCTGACCGTCAATGTCGACGCCTCGGCGGCGACGTGCAGCGGCAGCGCCGCCAACTGCGACGCCTATGAGTGGAGCTGGGGTGACGGCACGCCGGACGGCTCGGGTGTCACCGCGTCGCACACCTACGCCTTGGAGGGCGCCTACGACATCACGCTCACCGTCGAGGAGTACGGTGTCGGCGGCGCGTCCGCCACCCGGAGGGTCAACGCGTCGACCCCGGACTACCCGCCGACGGCGGTGAGCGTCTGCACCTTCAACGCGAACACCTGGACCCTGACGGTCACCGACGCCTCGATCGACGACGACAGCGTCAATCAGGTCACCGTCAACTGGGGCGATGGCACCGTCATCTCCAACGACACCACGGGCCCGGCGTTCGGCCCGTTCACGCACACCTTCCTCAACAGGGGCACCTACACGGTCACCCACAAGGCGATCGACAGCATCGGCCAGCAGGCCACGTCCACCTGCGTCGTTTCGCCGGCCTACTTCACCCTCAGCGGCACGGTGCAGACGCCGCTCGGCAGCAACCTCGCCGGCGCCATCGTCACCGTGAAAAAGGGCGTCCAGACCGTCGGGACCGGTTACAGCGCCAGCAACGGCACCTTCACGGTCGGCAACCTCAAGCCGGGAACCTACACGCTCACGGTCACCAGGAGCGGGTACACGTTCGCCGTGCCGGCGGCGACGATGGTGGTCGGGCCGAACGACTCCGACACCATCACCGCACTGACCGGCCTGGGCTTCGCGCCCAAGACTCCGTCGACGGACACCAAGAAGAAACACGGCCCCAGGAATCCCGGCGGCGTCGTCGACGTGCCGGCTCGCTGAGCGAAAGGAAACGACGATGCGAACTCGTCACATCATTGGAGGGACAATGAGACGCCATATAAGGACCGCGCTTGCAGTTGCCTTCGGACTGTTCCTGGCCTCGTCGGTCGTGGCCTACGACCCGCCGGCGCCGGCCGCCGGATCGGGGATTAATGGAACGGTCCACGACCTCGCGACGGCGCACAACGGGATGAGCTATGTGGCCCTCCCGGCCGACACACTCGCGAGGGTGTGCATCTTCTGCCACGCGCCGCACCACACCTACAGGCTGAGCCCGGCGAACGGCGGCCCGGGGGCCGGGGTCGGCAGCGGTCCGCAGGCTCCGGATGCCTTCGACTACCTGCCGCTCTGGAACCACGAGCTCACGGGCAACTACGCGTCCTACAGCATGTACCAGAACGGCCCCGGCGCCCCTCAGATTGGCGCCAAGGCCTCGCAGGCGATCCAGAACGGCATGGTCCCCGGCAGCACGTCGCTCCTCTGCCTCAGCTGTCATGACGGCAGCGTGGCCGTGAACTCCTACGGCAACGCCCCGCAGCCTGCGGGCTCGATCAGCGGCGGCGGCGGCACCATCGGCGCCGGGTACGTGATCGGCAAGGACAACTACCTCGGCAACCACCACCCGATCGGCTTCAGCTACGACGCGGCGCAGGCCGTGGACACCGAGCTGCGCGTCGCGGCGACCGCCACGTTGGGCGCCGCCGGCACGGTGGCCGAGCACCTGTATGGCGCCGCCAACGCGATGGAGTGCGCCACCTGCCACTCCGTGCACAACAAGGGGAACACCGGCGAGAGCCTTCTCTGGAGAAGCGACGCCAGCAGCCGCCTCTGCCTGACCTGCCACGACAAGGGGACGGATCCGGGTGTCACGACCCCGTAGTTATTGACCGCTTCGTTCGTGGCGAGAGGGGAATGCACCCATTCCCCTCTCGCTTTTTTTTGGGCCGCAGCGGGTGCAGCGGGTGCGTGCGGTGAGCGGTGAGACTCGAGCCAGATGCTAGAATGCGCCCGGTTCCAGCGGGCCGAGTGGAACCGTTCTTGCTCCTCAGCCACGGTGCGGATGCGCCGATGCGCGGCGCAATCGCCGAGGGAAGCGACCGATGTCCAAACGCGCGCAAGGATTCACCTGCCTGGCCCTGCTGCTCCTCTCCGCGGCCTGTGCCACCGCCCCGCGCAAGGCGGAGGCGCCGGTGTTCTTCCCGCCGGCGCCGGGTCTGCCGCGCATCCAGTACCTCACATCGTTCCGTGGCCTCAAGGACGTCGAGGAGCAGTCGTCGTTCGACAAGTTCGTGGTCGGCGAGCAGCAGGATCTGCGGATCGACAAGCCGTACGGCATCGGCATCCACGACGGCAAGCTCTACGTCTGCGACACCAACGCCACGGTCATCGTCTTCGACCTCGCCGCCAAGAGCTACAGCGGCCTGAAGGGCGCCGCGGGGGCGGGGAAGCTCATCCAGCCGATCAACATCAGCATCGAGGCGGACGGCACGAAGTTCGTCGCCGACCCGGCGCGCGGCCAGATCGTCGTCTTCGACCGGAACGACGACTACGTCAGGGCCTACGGCACTCCAGGGAACTGGCGGCCGGTGGACGCCGTGCCGTTCGAGGACCGGGTCTACGTCGCCGACCCGGCGAACGGCCTGGTCAAGGTCTTCGACCGGGCGAGCGGCGAGCAGGTCAAGACCATCGGCGACAAGGGGGAGCCGTCGGAGCGTCTCGATCGCCCGACCAACCTCGCCTTCGACGGCGAGGGGTATCTCTACGTCACCGACGTCGGCCGCTTCCAGGTGTTGAAGTTCGACCGCGACGGGCATTTCAAGGCCGCGATCGGGAAGCCCGGCGACAACCTCGGGCATTTCGCGCGCCCGAAGGGGATCGCCGTCGACCGCGAGGGGCGTCTCTACGCGGTCGACGCCTCATTCAACAACGTGCAGATCTTCGGCAAGGAAGGGCGGCTGCTGATGTTCTTCGGCGAGGGTGGCGACGTACCCGGCGGCTTTCTGCTGCCGGCCAAGGTGACCATCGACTACGACAACGTCAAGTACTTCGCGAAGTACCTCGCGCCCCAGTTCCAGGCCGAGTACCTGCTGCTGGTGACCAACCAGTTCGGCGACCACCCGGTGAGCATCCTCGCCTTCGGACAGGAAAAGGGGAAGCACTACCCGACCGAGGAGGATCTCTTGAAAGCGATCGAGGACAAGCGCAAGCAGGAGCAGGAAAAGGAGCAGGAGAAGCCGCCGACCCCGTGAGATGCAGCGCGCACCGGCAGTGGCCAACCGTGGCCCGATGAAGGCGTGGGCGGTCGTCACGTGCGCCTGCGCCGCCGCCCTGCTGACCGCCGCCTGCGCGGCCACCACGCGTTACAGGGTCCTGACCTTCCTGTTCGACGGCGTGCCGCCGCCGCGCGCGCAGGCCGCCGCCGGGGAAGCGGGCGCGGCCGGGCCGGCCGTCCCGGCGGCCCGGGTGGCGCCGCGCGACCACGGCCCGTACGCCGCCCGGATGTGCGGCGCCTGTCACGAGGCCGCCGCCACCAACGCCCTCGTCGCCCCGAAGGACCAGCTGTGCTTCCGCTGTCACGACCTTCAGATTGACAGGCGGTACGTGCACGGGCCGATCGCCTCGGGCGGGTGCCTGGTGTGCCATGACCCGCACAGCTCGTCGTATCGCTATCTCCTGGTCTCCGATTCGGACAGCTTCTGTTTCCACTGTCACGACCGCGCGGCGGTTGCGGTGGTCGCCGGGCACGAGGGGGTGGAGAGCGGCTGCACCGGGTGCCACGATGCGCACGCGTCCGACACGAAGTTCTTGCTGAAGTGAGAGGCGGGAAGGCCGGTTGCGTCGAAGAGTCGCTGTCATCCTGTTCGCGGCGCTAGGTCTCGGCGCGCCATCCGCCTTCGGCGACGCGAGCGACTTCATCCCGCACCCATGGGACAACGGCGCCTACCTGGATCTCTTCGGGTCGTACGAGAGCGACGACATCACCCGCGTCAGCGCCCCCTACGGCTGGGACGACACCTTCTTCCGGGAGAAGGTCACGCTGTTCTCCGACGGCTACGTCTATCATCCGCGCTTCCTGCAGTACCACCTCTCGGTCGGCGGTGCCCTCAAGCAGGAACGCTACGACACCACCTACCTCGAGCCGGCGGGATGGACCCATTCGTCGGGTGTCGAGTACGACGCCCGGCTGTTCTTCCTGCCCGAGCACCCCTACAACCTCGAGCTGTTCGCGCTGCGCTACGAGCCGCTCTACAAGGAACAGGCATCGACGCAGCACAACAGCGTCGAGACCAGCTACGGCGCCTTCTTCCAGTACCGCAGGAAGCCCTGGCTGACGCACGCCAAGTACAGCATCGACACCCTCGACCAGGGGCTCTACTCCACGACCACCAGGCGGCTGGGGCTGGATGGCGAGTACTTCAGGCGCTACCTCAACGGCAACCAGCTGTCGTTCAACGCCGCCTACAACCCCTCGACGTCGACGACGTCGGAGGGGATCGAGGGGAACACGGATCAGTACCTGTTCGGGAACCTCATCGACCTGCGCAAGGTGCGGTTGAACACGAGCGTGACGCGCAACGACTACAGCCAGGGGAGCACCTTCTCGGGCACCTTCAGCAACGACCAGTTCGCCTGGTGGGAGCTGCTGAGCGTCTACTTTCCCTGGGACCTGAGGAGCGAGGTCTCCTACAGGCAGCTGGAGAACGACAGCACCATCCCCGCCCCGGTCAGCGGTGCGGAGCGGGACCTTACCGACGACACCGACGAGTTCACGTTCAAGCTCATCCACCGGCTGTACCAGAGCCTCGACACCTCCTACATCTATCTCGATTCGTCCAGGTCGTCGTCCGGGGGCGACAACGACACGCGCTTCCAGACGCTCAACTTCAACTACACGAAGACGATCCCGGACGATGCCCGGCTGAATCTCGGCCTGAGCCTTGGCCGGGGGACGACCGAGTGCCAGGGACAGGTCGACATCGTCGACGAGCCGCACCCGGCCGTGGTCGTGCCGGGGAACTTCACGCTGGCGCAGCAGAACGTCCACCCGGCGAGCATCGCGGTCTTCGTGAAAACGGCCCTGCCTCTGTGCGCCGTCGTGCAGCTGATCGAGACCGTCCACTACCTCTTGACGCCGATCGCCAATACCTACCAGGTGAACATCACCAACCTGCCGTTGCAGTGCGTGTTCGCCGGACCCTACGATTTCTCCGCCTCGTACTCGCTCACCCCCTGCGACTACGAGCTCGGTTCGACGACGCGCGCCTTCAGCAGCAGCGTCGACCTGTTCAATACCATGCTGACGCCGTACTACAGTTACGTCGCGGTACGCTCCGATGTGCTCTCCGGGGTCTACCCGGGGATCCCGTTCGACTCGACGACCAACACCGCCGGCGTGCGCTATCAGCGAGGTCCGTGGCGCGCCCGGGTCGAGTACCAGGATCTCGACTGGGATGTCAGCCCCTACCACGCCTACCGGGGCGATCTTCAATACGTCGGCAACATCAACCCCACGCTGAGTCTCTACGGCACGGCGGCCTATGTGAACAAGTACTACCCCGACGGCAGCTCGGCGGGGTTCACCGACCCCTACACCGACGAGACGCTGTCGGCGTCCGGCAGCGTGCGCAAGGAGATCCCGAGCCAGGGTCTGTCGTTTTCCGTCGGCGGCGCGCTGTCGGAGACGCGGGGGTTCGTCGACACCTCGGCGTGGTCGCTGAACTCGTCCTTGAGCTGGAAGATCGGCAAGCTCGACGTGAGCGCGGGCGCCAACGTCTACGGTTCCGACACCAGCGGCGCGACCACCGTCGACAGCGACCGGGTCCACCAGTACTACTATGTCACCGTGCGCCGGGTGCTCTTCTAGATGAGGGTGAGCGGGTCATGATCGCGATGCGCGCAACAGGATTCAAGGGGACACGGCAGCGGCCGATGACCGCCGCGCTCCTCGTCGCCGCCGTGCTCGCCGCCCTCTCCCCAGGATGCGCCGCCACCCGCTGGACGATGCGCGCGGCGCGGCCCGAGATCGCCCTGCAGTGGCCCTACCAGCCGAACCCCCCCAAGATCACCTACGACCGCTCGCTCGGCGGCTTCACCCAGCACCGCGGCGGCGCCGCGGCGCTGCGCGCCATCGTCTACGGCCGCGACAAGGAGGAGAGCAACGCCTTCGTCCTCCCGGTGGCGGTGGCGAAGGGCCGCGACGGCCGCATCGCCGTCGCCGACATGGGGCGGCGCTGCGTGCATCTCTTCATCCCCGAGCGGCAGATCTACCTCAGGCTCGACGGCACGAAGACCGAGAAGGTGGTTTCGCCGGTCGGCGTCATCTTCGACGACGCCGACCGGCTCTACCTTTCGGATTCGGCCGGGCGCGTGTTCGTCTTCGGGGCGGACGGCGCATTCCAGATGACGATCACGGCGGCGGGGACCGAGCCTCTCCAGCGCCCGACCGGGCTGGCCTGGAGCCCGCCCCGCCAATGGCTGTACGTCGTCGACACGCTGTCGCACCGCGTCCATGCCTTCACGGCGGCGGGGGAGCACGTCCGGTCGTTCGGCACGCGCGGCGACCGGGAGGGGCAGTTCAACTACCCGACGCACATCTTCTGGGCCGCGCCCGGCGAGCTCTACGTCACCAACTCCCTCGACTTCCGGATCGACATCGTCGACGAGCTCGGAGCGCCGAAGGGCTCCTTCGGCCATCATGGCGACGGCTCGGGGGACCTGGCGATGCCCAAGGGGGTGGCGGTCGATCGGGAGGGGATCGTCTATGTCGCGGACGCGATCTTCGACAACGTCCAGCTGTTCAACCGGAGTGGTCATTTCCTGCTGACGGTCGGGGGCCGCGGCACCGACTTCGGCGAATTCTGGCTGCCGGCCGGCCTGTTCATCAGCGACGACGGCGAGCTTTACGTCTGCGACACGTACAACAGGAGGATCCAGGTGTTCCGGATCACGG
>Ga0210377_10002385_pt1 | contig 16517 bp, 13 predicted proteins | sample PLM4_65_b1redo_FD_155480 | JGI IMG/M metagenome (GOLD analysis project Ga0210377, IMG submission 155480) | Groundwater sediment microbial communities from an aquifer in East River, Colorado, USA - PLM4_65_b1 redo | ecosystem: Environmental > Terrestrial > Soil > Riparian zone | place: USA: East... | reverse complement strand
TTACTTCGTCCTGCCTTTGATATTCGATTGGAAACGCTGCCTCATCTGTGCAGAATATTAAAATTGAAGCTGTCTGTTTGGGATGCAAAGACCCCGAGACGAAATCTGGTCGCAAAACCCTTTTGGGTGTAGTCTCTGGCGAGCAATAGCGAAACCGACCCACCACTTCCGGGTTGGTTTTTATTTAATCGCCGAACTGGAAATAAATTATAGGAACCATAAAGTAATGATGAAATTATTCTCCTCAAAAAATAATTCTAACCGGAGCATTCGCGGCCAGGCAATTGTCGAATTTGCGATTGCTCTGCCCATCCTTCTCTTTATTCTCGTCGGGATATTGGAAGTTGGGCGTATGATCTTAATCTATTCCGCCGTGACGAACGCCAGCCGAAATGCCGTACGTTATGGCTCAGTTGTTGGGTTCGAAGATAGTGGACAGTATCATAAATATCTATATTGTGATGGAATCAAGGAGATGGCGATAAACTCGGCATTTCTAATGAACTCCTCAGACCTTACAATATCAATTTCCTATGATAGTGGCCCTGGCACGGCGTCTCTTGGCGATTGTGATGTAGAAGGTGGTGAGGCGGCTGTTTCCGTTTCTACCGAGGACCGGGTGGTTGTCGAAGTTATCGCACAGTATCGCCCGATGGTCAATCTGGTCCCTCTTACTGCACGACCGTTTACTTCAAAAAGTTATCGAACAATTCTTGGGATCGTGGACTTGGACTAGTAATCAAGGTTCCAGGTAGAAGGAGAGAAATATGAAACCAAATACATTTACTGAACGTGGTCAGGCATTGATTATCATTGCATTTGCGGCAATTGGCCTGTTCGCCATCGCAGGTCTGGCGATTGACGGCAGTGCAAAGTTTTCCGATCGGCGCCACGCGCAAAATGCGGCGGATACCGCGGCGCTTGCTGCGGCATTGGCAAAGGTGGAGGCACTATCGAATGGTGCCTCGGATAATAGTCCAACGACGAATAACTGGGCAACTTGTCCACCACCCAGTGGTGTTTTGCCATCTCCAGTTTGTGAAGCTACGCAGTTGGCTGGCCTGGATCGAGCCGATAGCAATGGCTATGACAATAATCTGGTTTCGAATACTGTTGAGGTCTATTCCCCGCCGATAAGCGGGTATTATGCCGGCAACGCATTGTATGTGCAGGCAATCATTACCTCCAATATAGATACCTATTTTGCACGTGTCATCGGTATCAATCAGACTCGGAATTTGGTCGAGGCAGTTGCAATGACAAAAGAAGGCGGGCCGTTATTCGATGGCGCGGCGTTTATTTCGGTAGATCCAAGCCCGAATTGCTCCGGCGGCAACGGTAGCGGTGGTGGCAGTGTTGACGTTAGTGGAAACAGCATCATCACCCTGAATGGCGGCGGTTTTTTTGTTAATTCCAACGAAACTTGCGGTTATTCACAACCAAATTGCAGTGTGACCATGGTTATCAATGGCGGGGGGATCCTGTCTGCTGGTAGTAATATATACATGCAAGATAAGGTTACTGGTACGGCTTGCAATACAGGAGATCCTATTCCTACCGATTCAACCCAGAGACAATACGCGGTTCCAGGTGAAATATATATGCCGAAAGAGCCAGATGAATGTGGTCAGACCGCTGCTAACGCCGACCCTATTGGTGTTGATGCAAATGGTGTTGAAATGTGGCTCATTCATCCGGGCTACTATGAGGATTTTCCTCAAGCAACACTTATCCCCAATAACAAACATATTGTCATGGAGTCCGGGGTTTATTGTGTTAACGATAACCTCGGTTGGAGTGGCAGCAGCTTTAAATATCTTGACGGAACCAGCGGCGTCACGATTTACCAGAAAGCGGGTTGGGATATCAGCCTTACCATTAATAGTCCTATTTTGCTTAACGCTTCCAGTTCGGGTGATTATGAAAATTACGTGATCATTCAGGATGGAAATATGAACTCCATCCAAAACTGTAAATTCACTGGCGGCCAATATCTTGAATTAAACGGGACGGTCTTTGCTCCGTATTGCGATATAACAATTAATGGAGATAGTTCTACCAATTCAGAATTTAACGCCCAGTTCATTGGGTGGGATCTAAAAATAGACGGTAATAACTTAATTACCGTTAATTATGACCCTGACTATACCCCCCAAATTAAACACAAAGTTGGTTTGATGCACTAAATGGTTTGAAGAGGGCAAACACTATTTGCATCTGCGTTTGCCCTCTTTTCGTGCCAGTTGAAAATAAAAATGTAATGGAAGTTGGGAGAAAAGCATGGTAAAAAAAACAAGCGCACAGAGGGTCCCGGGGATCACAGACCCGGAGTTATTACGTCCCAGAGTCTTGAAGTATCTCGTCGAGTTGGCAGATGAAACCCCTCCATTGGGTGAACGCTATGAGGAGTTGTTGAAGGATCTGATCTTCCAGGCCTATCAAAATGCGAACGGCGATCTGGGCGAGAACGAAAAAGCATTCCTTGATGAGATTTTCAATTACGCGGCAGGCTATGGCGCGATCGAGGAATTCTTTGAGGACCCGCAGATCAGCGAGATCATGGTCAATGGTCCTGATCAAATATTCATCGAAAAACACGGAAAGCTTTTATTAACGGGGGCAAAGTATGATGGCGAGCTCCAATTACGCCTCGCGATCAACCACATTATCAACCCGTTTGGAAGATATGTGAACTTTAAGCATACCATGGTGGATGCCCATCTTAAGGATGGTTCGCGCGTCAATGCCATCATCCCTCCGGTGGCGCAACAGGGATCGTGTGTTTCCATCCGCCGCTTCCTCAAGGATAAATTGTCCGTTCAGGATCTGATCGATAAAAGCGCGCTCACGCAAGGCATGGCGGATTTTGTGGCGGTCTGTGTCGCCGCACGATTAAACGTCATTGTTGCAGGAAATACCAGTTCCGGTAAAACCACATTCCTAAACATTCTGGCGCGTGCCATCCCGGATCATGAACGCATTGTGACCATTGAAGATTCGGTTGAGTTGCAAATGATGCAGACTCATAAAGTGTCCCTGGAAGCACGTCCTCCTGATTACAATGGAGATGGACAGGTGACCATTCGTGACCTTGTAAAGAACTCCCTGCGTATGCGCCCTGACCGGATCATCGTCGGCGAGATCCGTGGAGGAGAAGCCCTGGATATGTTGCAGGCCATGAACACCGGTCACGATGGTTCGATGACAACCGTCCACTCCAATTCCCCGCGTGATACGCTTTCGCGCATTGAAACGATGACATTAATGGCCGGGTTCGAGCTGCCTGTCCTCGCGATCCGAAAACAGATCTCGGCGGCCATCGACCTGATCGTGTACCTCACGCGCTTTCCCGATGGGACCAGAAAGGTCACGCAAATATCCGAAGTGGCTGGCATGGAGTCGGAAGTGATAACCCTGACGGATATCTTTGTTTTCCAGCAAAACGGTACCGACCCGGAAGGAAGACCTCTCGGTCAATTTAGACCCACGGGTTTGCGCCCCATGTTCGCTCCAAAACTGGAGGCGATGGGCTACCGTCTGGATCGCCAGATGTTCATGATCAAATGATTTTATTTAAAACACAAAACTGCCCGCCAATATTGGCGGGCAGTTTTAATTTTTACCACTTATCCGATGATTGAATCGCTTCCCTCATCGAGTTTTGCCACTTCAGCCTCGGTCAACTTCCAACCCAGGGCGCCTGCGTTCTGTTGAGCCTGTTCTGCGTTCTTTGAACCAGGGATGGGGAGCGCACCCTTGGAGATCACCCAATTGAGTGCGACCTGGGCGTTTGACTTGCCGCCATGATCCTGTCCGATTTCGGTCATCGTTTTGATAAGCGGTGGAATTTTAGGAAGCAAATTCGCATAATTCCCAGCGCGTGAACCGGGTGGTGGATTGCTGGCGCTATACTTTCCCGAGAGCAATCCCTTTTCGATTGGACTATATGCGATCAATCGGATCCCGAGCTCTTTGCAGCGTGCCAGTGTGCCATTCTTTTCCACAGCGCGGCTCAACAAGCTATAGTGGACCTGATTCGAAGCAAGAGGGATGCTGTGACGCGCAAGAGCGGAGTAAGCGGCCAGCATGCGTGACTGACCAAAATTTGAAACGCCGACAGTTCGAGTCAGACCGCTTTTCACGCATTCCACCATGCCATCCATTAGCGCGTCAGTACTCATGGAGATGCTGGGCCAGTGGACCTGGTACAGGTCCACGCTTTCAGCACCGATGCGCCCAAGGCTGCCCTTTAAAGCTCTCGGCAGTGCGCCCTTTGTAAATCTCCAGGGCCATGGAAAGAATTTGGTCGCGATCAAAATTGGCTGGTCTGTCCTTTGGATGAACTGTCCAAGCAGGCGCTCGGACCTTCCATTACCATAAATTTCAGCAGTATCTACAAACCGGATGCCCTCATTAACCGAAGTCTCAAATGCGCCTTGCACATCCTCGGCGCCATATCCCTGTCCGTATTGCCAAACGACGCGGTCACCCCATTGCCATGCGCCCAGTCCCATTTCAACAGCGTGTAAAAACCTGGTTTCACTGCTTATTTCGGTCAATTTTGCCTCCGGAAAGAACGGACAGATTTTATCTTAAAATATGAACGTATCATAGCCAGCATGCATAATTCAGGTTAAAATTCAGCCCGCTCAATATTTCGGAACTAATGGAACGCAAGTACCTCATCCCAGATTTGGATGAGAGGGGTTCTGGCGCTCCCTGAGTTCCGGGGAGGTTCCTGTGAAATCTGATTTCCACGCGCGGGACTTTGAACCCGCATCAGACTTAAGCCGGAGGCTGGGTCTGTTCTTTTCAAATTTATCCCTGCTGACGCGTGCCCTCACGCATCGGTCCTACGTCAATGAAAACCCCAGGGCGATGGAGGATAACGAGCGGCTCGAATTTCTTGGCGACGCTGTGCTCGACTTCATCGTTGGTGCATGGGTTTACAACCGCTTTCCGGAAATGCACGAAGGCGATTTGACCAAGATGCGATCGGCCATCGTCCGCAATGACCAGCTTGCATCATTCGCCAGAAAATTGGATCTGGGCAGGGCCCTCCGTTTGGGACGCGGCGAATATGTGTCAGGCGGGCATTCCCGTGATGGGTTGTTGGGCTCCACTTTTGAGGCGCTGATCGGCGCGTTGTATCTCGACGCAGGCCTCGGCGCGGTCGATGCGTTCGTTAATCCATTGCTGGAGGGTGTGCGCGAATCTGTGTTCACGAAGATCCATGATCCAAAGAGTCAACTGCAGGAATGGGCACAGGCGCAAAAGCTGGGCGCCCCGCATTATAAGACCGTCTCGTCCTCGGGACCTGATCACGCCAAGGAATTCGATTTGGAAGTGGAAATCGGTGGGCAGGTAGTTGGGCGAGGTCATGGAATGAGCAAGCATGCCGCGGAGCAGGTTGCCGCACAAAATGCACTGGATAATCTGGGAATAAAATAATCACGACAGAAAACACAAATGCCTCTTCGTCTAAAATCCCTCGAATTACAAGGTTATAAAACGTTCGCATCGAAGACCACCTTCGAGTTCGCGAGCGGGATCACTGCCATTGTCGGACCGAACGGTTCCGGCAAATCGAATGTTGCCGATTCTCTGCGCTGGGTGCTGGGGGAGCAATCGTATGCGTTACTGCGCGGCAAAAAGACCGAAGATATGATCTTCAACGGCTCCGAGCATCGCTCACGTGCAAGCATGGCTTCAGCGCATGTTCTTTTTGATAACTCCAACGGCTGGCTTCCCGTGGATTTCACCGAGGTCGGCATGACGCGCCGCGCCTATCGCGATGGACATAATGATTACCTGCTGAACGATCAGCAGGTCCGCTTGCGCGATTTGAACGAATTGCTCGCCGCATCCGGTTTGGCCGACCGGACGTATACCATTCTCGGTCAGGGGCTTGTCGATGCATCGCTTGCCTTGAAAGCCGAGGACCGTCGCCGTCTGTTTGAAGAGGCGGCAGGGGTGGGGCTGTACCGTTCTCGCCGTGAAGAAGCCTTGAAGCGACTTGAAAACACCATGCACAACCTGGAACGAGTGCTCGACATCATGTCCGAGCTTGAGCCGCGTCTAAGGAGTTTGGAACGTCAGGCAAAGCGATCCATTGAATATTCCCGCGCGCAGGCTGACCTCAAGGTAATTCTGCGCGAGTGGTATGGCTATCACTGGCACCGCGCCCAACGGGAATTGACCAATGCGCGCGAAGTTGTGAAAGCGCAGGAAGTTCGTGTGCTGGAAGCGCGTGAGTCTCACCAGAAGACGCAGGATGAATACACCACTTTCCGCGAAAGACTTACAGGTCTGCGCGCGCAACTCAATGGATGGCATCGCCAATCTGCAGAGTTGCACAATCAGCGTGAGGAAGTGAGTCGCGAGCTGGCGGTCCTTGAAGAACGGCGCCGCTCACTGCTCACCACACAATCCTCCGTCCTGTCAGATAAAGAACGCGCATCCGATGAAGAGAAACTGGCGCGTGAACGTCTCGAAGAAGTGGAAAAAGAAGTCGCTCGGTTGCAGGGTGAATATGAAGAAGCACAAAAGCAATATGAGTCCGCACGGCAGACAATGCAAACGCGGCAAACAGAACGCGCCTCCCTTGAAGAGAAATTGCAATTCGCCCGCGCCCAGATCGAAAAGTGGAATACTCAACTTGCTGAATCACAGGCGCGATTGGATGAATTGAAATCACGTTTGGAGACTCTCCAAACGCGGCTGGATAGCGCAGGCAAGGCAATTGAATCCGCTGAGTCCAAAACGCGTGAGACAGAGGAGAGGTATGCGCGGGCGCGCGAAAAACGAGAGACCGCAGATAACGTGTTGAAAGAGGCTCAGGAGAAAGAGGAAAGAGGAAAGAAGGAAGTCGAGCGACTCGAAAACGAGAGGCGCTTAAAAAATGATGAACGCGCGAATCGTCTCGAAGATCACACGCGCATCAAAACACAACTTGAAGTACTGGACCAAGCCGAGCAGTCACTGGCTGGTTATGCGGAGGGCGCGCGCTTCCTGCTGGATGCGGTGCGCCAGTCGCGGCTTAAGGGTGCGCGTGGCGCATTGAGCGCGGCCCTGGATGTCCCTGCAGAGCTTGAGGTGGCGATCTCCGCCGCGTTGGGTGACACGCTCGATGCCATTCTGCTCGATGCAAACGATATCGAAGAGGCGTTGCAATTGCTCGAGTCTGATAATGCCGGGCGCGCGGTTTTGCTTCCGCTTGAAGAGAACAGACACCAGCCGCTTACGAAACCCGGCGATGAGAACTGTCTCGGTGTTGCGGCGGAACTTGTCAATGCACCGGATGATCTTCGTTCTGCAGTTCATCTCATGCTTGGGCAAACGCTCGTCGTCCGTGACCGAGACACCGCGCGGCGATTAATTCAGGATATCCCGACTCACGCGCGCGTTGTGACATTGCGTGGGGAGGTCTTCCGTGGTGATGGACTCATCATCGCCGGGAAGACCGCTTCTTCCACAGCTTTGAGTCGCCCTCGTCAAAAACGTGAGTTGACCGAATCTCTGGCCGCGTTGGGCGCGCAGATCGAGTCTTTGAACAGCGACATCGATTCGCTTTCCGCTCAGATCAACATCGCGCAACGGGAGTTGAGTCAAGCTGAGGGCGCGGTGCGCGAAGCACGCGTCAGCTTGGAGGAGGCTCAGGGTTCCGAGCAACAGGCTGGATTGGAGTCCGAAGCGACGCGGCGACAATTGGAATGGCAGAAGAGTCAGTATGTCCAGTTGAAGGCAGAGGCGGATGAGGCGGCTTCGATCCGTCAGAATTTAATTCATTCACAATCTGAGGTTGAGTCTCAGTCCGGGAGGGTGCGTGAGGATGTGCGTATTCTTACTGCGCAATTGAGTGAGACGGATCTGGCGGATGTTCAGGGACAGGCGACTTATTGGAGCACGCGTGTAGCTGTGGTCGAGCGTGCCCTGGGTGATGCAAGTGCAAGGAAAGATGAAAGAAGGAAAGATACGGAAAGATTCGATACGCGCCGCTTTGAGCTAACGACGCGTCTGAGCGAAGCGGAAACATCCTTGAGCAGTCTGGATGCCGATAAGGCCTCGATGCGTGAGCGTGAAGGCGCTTTGCATACACAGATCGAAGAGCTGAATGTGTTCATTGAACCCGCCGAAAAGGATCTGGAAACTGCCGAGCAGGAGGAAGCGCGTTTGCAGGAGACAGAAGCGCACGCACAGCGCGCACTCGCGACTGCAGAGCGTTTGTTCGGTCAGGTGCAGCTGGAGCAATTGAGAAAACAGGAGGGGCTGGATAATCTGCGCCAAAGGATCATGGATGATTTTGGTCTGGTAATGTTCGATTACGCGGCGGATGTCTCCGGCCCCGTGCCCCTGCCATTGGAAGGCATGGTGGAGGAATTGCCTGTTGTAACGGAAGTTTCTCCCGAGCTTGAATCGCAACTTGCGCAGAGTCGCACGCATGTCCGCCGCATGGGACCGATCAACCCGGAAGCAAAACTGGAATTCGACAAAGAGTCGGAACGATATTCATTCATGCGCGCGCAGATTGATGATCTGCGCAAAGCCGAAGAGGACTTGAAGCAGGTGATCGCCGAATTGGATGAGTTGACGAAGCGGGAATTTTCTAAAACATTCGATGCAGTGGATAAGCAATTCCGCGCGATGTTCACGCGTTTATTCGGCGGCGGCTCGGCGCGGCTTTCCTTGACTGACCCTGATAATCTTGTGGAAACTGGTATTGAGATCGAAGCTCGTCTCCCTGGTCGCCGTGAACAGGGATTGGCGTTGCTCTCGGGTGGTGAACGCAGTTTGACGGCAGTTGCCCTTGTGTTCGCCTTGCTAAAAGTTTCGCCGACACCTGTCTGTGTAATGGATGAAGTGGACGCAATGCTCGATGAAGCCAACGTGGGCCGTTTCCGTGACCTGTTGTTGGAATTGAGCAGGGAGACACAGTTCATTATCATCACGCATAACCGCAACACCGTTCAGGCGGCGGATGTGATCTACGGCATCACAATGGGACGTGACTCGGCCAGCCAGGTGATTAGTCTGCGGCTGGATCAGGTGACAGAAGAAATGTTGAAGAGGGTATAGTCCAGAACACAGAGCAGAAAACAAAAAATCGCCCACTCACAAGGAGTTGGGCGATTTTATTCATAAAGCAATCAGATCAGATTATTGCGCAGGTTCATTCAATGCTGCGGGTTCAGTTGGAACACGGTCCTTCCAAATATCGAAGGTTGTAATGGTGGCTGTTTCCTTGGTCTTGGTGAGCCAATCACTCAAAGCGGTTTCACGATTCTGTTGGTACTGGCTTTCTGTAACGGGCAGTTCCTGTCTGCCAAGCACCTGAATAATGTGATAGCCATATTGAGTCTGGACGATCTCGCCGATTGCGCCAATTTCCTGGCTGAACGCGGCATCTGCAAATTCAGTTACATAATAACTGCGTGGCTGCCAACCGAGGTCGCCGCCATTCGAACCGGAGCCGGTGTCTTTCGATTGCTCCCTCGCAAGCTTGGCAAAGTCGACCCCCTGCAGGAGCAGGACTCGCGCAGCCTGTGCTTTCGTAGGGTCATCAAGAAGGATGTGACGCGCCCAAACCTGTAATTCAGAGTGCGGGATGTCGGCTGCGATTTCTTCCAACAGTTTTTCGCGGATCAGTTGAAATTCATAGATGGAGCGGAGTGTAGATTCGCTAATGTTGTAGGTTTTAAGATCCGTCACAGACTTCTCGTATTGCGAATTGAAACCATCCAGTGTGTATTGGGTTGCAGTCGCAGTTGGAGGTCCGGGGACAAAGGTCGGTGTGGAAGGCGCGGCAGTGGATGTCGCGGTCGAGGTGGCGGCTGGATCAGGTGTGTTTGTCGGCGCGACTGTGGAGGTAGGTGTTATCGTTGGGGTGGCCGTTGAGGGGTAGATGGTCAGCTGTTCGGCTGAAAGGGTCGGGAGGGAGAACTCAGGCGGAGTAATGGTCGGTGTTTGAGTCCCGTTCGGGAAAAATCCATACACATTGTGGATCGAGTTTTCCACCTCTTCATCAGTGACCGTAATGCCGCGTTTCTCAGCTTCCTGACGGACAAGGCGTTCGTCGATCAGCATGTCCAGCACCTGCTGGCCGATAATCGATGGTGTTCCCAGCATGGTTAATATCTGCTGTTGCTGTTGGGAAGTATCCATGCCGAAGCTTTGCTGGTAATAGGTATACGTATCATAAAGGTTCAGTTGCCGTATCCGCTCGAGCTTGACGCGTTCCTGCCATTCGCGGGTGGTGATCGCATCACCATTGACCTCTGCAACAGGTTCACGAAGCAGTAAATAATTGAGTTTAAGATAGCCATATCCAAGAAGCAGGACCACAACCACAATACCGGTGATGGCTATTGCAGTAATAATCCTGGCCTGTTGCTGTTCTCGTTGCAGTCGGGCTATGTGTTTTTTGGTGACAATTCTTGGTGTAGTGCTCGGTTTTGCCATTCAATTTCTCCAAGGCGCAAAGACGGGGTATGGCGCGCCATGCCCCGCAAGCGCTTTTACGGTATTAGCGAGATTCTTCCCAGTGCTTGCCTGTATAGGGAAGCAGGGCGATATAGCGGGCCTGTTTGACGGCCTCAGCCACAACACGCTGGTGCTTCGCACATGCGCCCGTCTGGCGGCGTGGGCGGATCTTGCCATCTTCAGTGACGTACTTTCTAAGCAGATCGGTCTTTTTGTAGTCTATCGTCAGTGTCTTATCTGCGCAGAACTGACAGAATTTTGGCTTGGCGAAAAAGCGGCGTTCGCCGCCACCTTCTCCGCCAGCCTCGGTGCTTCTTCGATCTTCAGCCATTTGTTACTCCAGTTTTGTTCCAGGTGCAGAAGAGATCAATCGATACGCTCCTGCAAAAAATTAGAATGGGAATTCGTCCTCGTTGGCGGTCAATTCGTGTTCATCCGAAGCAGGTTCGGAGGGTTGCTGGGTGTGGTTGTTATGATCGCGTCGTTCGCCAAGCATCATCATCTCGTTGGCTACCACCTCGACACTGGTGTGCTTCACACCTTCCTTGTCATCCCAACGACGGGTCTGCAGGCGACCTTCGATATAGACCTGCTGACCCTTGGTGAGATACTGTTTGCAGATCTCGGCCAGGTTGCCCCAGGCGACCACATTGAACCATTCCGTTTCGTTGTGACGCTCGCCGTCAACTGTGTTCCACGAGCGGCTGACCGCCACCGTGAAGGTTGTGACGGGTCGTCCTGATGGGGTGTAACGCATTTCAGGTTCACGTCCCAGATGACCGATAATTTGTACTTTATTAAGGCCTCGGCTCATGTCATTCTCCTTGTTATAAAATCGACCGAGTTATACACAATAAATATGGACTCTATACAGCAGTCAGCATATGGCGAAGGACAGTTTCAAGATAACGAATGTTTCGTTCCAGAACGCTGGCAGACTTGGGGTCAAGTGAGATGTTCAAGAGAACATACTGACCATCGCGTTGTTTGCGGATTGGGTAGGAGAGCCGGCGGCGTCCCCACATTTCCACTTTGTCCACGCTTCCGCCTGTTTCAGTGACCCAGCCCTGGACGCGTTCGACCGCGCCCTTAAAGGCAGTTTCATCCAGATCGGGCTGGACGATGCAAACCAATTCGTATTTGCGCATAAGAGAGAGTTCCTCCTTTCCATGGGATTGTTCCTGTTCAAACCGTGGGTTTGCCGGGAACGGAAAGGCACGTTACCGTACCTGTTTTGAGCGGCGGAAGTTTATCACAGTTCCTTAAAATGGGGAGGGTTATAATCAAAAGTGTACGCAAAATATTTCCGGATTTCAAAGTCTTCGCGGAGCACCCCAGTGGGGCCTGACTTCGTATGACAAATCATGAGATTTTGTATTCCATAATTTTCAATGAGGCATCCATGTTCGATCTCCCCAATGACGAAATACTATCCCTATCGAAAGAGCACGTTTTCTATACCTGGTCTGCACAGGCGAAGGTGAATCCTATTGCGGTGGCACGTGCGAAAGGCGTCCATTTCTGGGATGTGAATGACAAGCGCTATCTCGATTTCAATTCGATGACCATGTGTGTCAACATTGGTCACGGTGATGAGCGTGTGATCAAAGCCATGCAGGAGCAGGTGGCGGAACTTCCATATGCCGCGCCGGGGATGACAACCAAAGTCCGTGCACTGGCGAGCAAGGCAGTGGCGGATATAACACCACATCAAGCATTGACAAAGGTATTGTTCACGTTAGGCGGTGCGGACGCCAACGAGAACGCGATCAAGCTTGCGCGCGGTTATACAGGGCGGCACAAGATTTTGACTCGCTATCGTTCCTATCATGGAGCGACCGCTGGAGCAATGGCTGCGACCGGCGACCCGCGCCGCGTCGTTTGGGAACCGAACCTGATGACCGGCATCGTGCATTTTCTCGACCCGTACCGCTACCGTTCAACCTTTCACCGGACGAATCCTGATATTCCCGAAAAGGAGTTCACGCAGGATTATCTAAATCACCTCGAAGAGATCATCCAATACGAAGGACCCGATACCATCGCGGCGATCCTGATGGAATCGGTGACAGGCACGAATGGAATCATCATCCCGCCAGATGGGTATATGCAGGGCGTGCGCGCCTTATGTGATAAATATAGCATCCTGATGATCGCCGACGAAGTCATGAGCGGATTTGGCCGCACCGGAAAATGGTTCGCAGTCGAACACTGGGATGTTGTCCCCGATATGATCACGATGGCAAAAGGACTCACATCTGCTTACGCGCCTCTAGGTGCCGTGGCAATGAAGCCTGAGATCGCGGCGGCGTTCAATGAGACTCCGTTCGAAAGCGGACTGACTTACACATCACACCCTGTCTCTTTGGCCGCGGCGGTGGCAAACATCAATGTAATCAAGGAGGATAAGATCGTCGAGCACGCGGCAGGCATGGGTCCGGTATTGAAGCGCATGTTGACTGATCTGGGGGAGGCACATCCGTCCGTCGGTGAAGTCCGCAATATTGGTCTGTTTGGGATCATCGAGCTGGTCAGGGATAGAGGAACGAAAGAACCGATGGCACCCTGGAATGGGTCGTCACCTGAAATGACTGCATTGAAAAAATATTGCCTGGATCATGGATTATTCTTGTACACCCACTGGCATACCGTGTTGATCATCCCGCCATTGATCATCACAGAGAAACAATTAAAGGACGGCTTTGAAGTGCTGGATAAGGCGCTGGAGATAACGGATCAAGCCGTGAAATAAAATTCAGACTCTGAGTTCAAAGCTCAGAGTCTGTTTATCAAATTGTTTTGCGGAACTTCCACCCTGCTCCCAGGAGAAGTAACCCTGTGATCAATGTGGAGACTCCCATCATCAGCCAGGCAAAGGGATTTCTCATAACGTTTCCGGATAAGGTGACCACGATGATGGCAAGTACAATCAATCCAACACCCGTCTCCAGGAGATGAATCCATCCAAGCCACATGAATAATACGAAGACCGCTGTGGGTGCAAGAAGGGCTACACTTGCGTGATTTCTGGTGAATATTTCGTTTATGCTCACAATGAGCATGATCATTATTGATGCGTCAAGTAACACTTCGGCGCCAATCCTTAATCCATTTGCGAGTCTCATACGAGCCTCCTTCTTCTATTATCACTATATGACGAATCAAAATGAGACCAAGTGACGAATATCTGTATTCGTAGGTAATATTAATTTATTTCCAATCTGCGAATGAAGCCAGCGCGGGATTGGCGTGATCGGGGGTGTTGGTCTCAGGGATGTAACAAATAACACCCTCCACGCTTAAGAAATGACTGGAGCCCGTATAACCATCCACCTGGACAATCCGCAATTATTTGGATCGAGTCCGTTGTGATGGATCGACCGTATCCTTCTGCGCCTAATCCCGTCTTGTTCTTGAAGGTAAGTTGGTTGTTTCCCAGGCCATCCTCGAGAATGGGCCGCCCTCGTGTGATTTGTAGCAATACAACTGCAAGGTATCTGCCCAACGCGCGCGTCTCTACGGCCGAGGGCGCGACCTTAATGTTTGTTACAGGCGGCATGGAAAAAGGGCCGGAACAATTGTATAATGATCGTGGCTTTGGCATTAGATACTGCATTGTGTGGTGTCCTTTTTGTTCATGATTAACCAAATCTGTTTATCTCACAACGACATGAGGGGTTTGAATTTCGTTTTCCCCTGTAAGGTTTCTGTAAGTCTGATATGACCTTTGTATCTTGAGGTAATGACTATCGTCTTTTATACTGGTATAGGCAGATTAGGTTTTTTCTATTTTTTCGCTGATAGTTAAAAAAGGAGTAACAATGAACACCAAGCGTATTTTTAATTTAGGGATGGTGCTGATGCTATTGGTCACATCATTCGCTGTGTCCCAGCCGGTCGGCGCGCAGGGACCTGCAAAGATCAAACCCAGCATCATCGCCGGCGCACAGGTTGTGCCAGGTGAAGTGGTGGTGGCCTTTGCTGATTCAGAGGGAAAGAACCTGGTCGAGAAGATCGAACAGGCAGTCGAAACAGCAAATGAGGCCGATGGTGAAGTGACCCGCCTCAGCGTGGACGGCTCCGCCGTGATTCGCGTGGATGGCGATGCCGCGGCTGCCGCGGCTGAGTTGAACAACCAGGCCGATGTTCTGTATGCAGAACCGAATTATATTTATTCGGTCCCTCCTGAGGCCCAGGCAGCTGAAGAGGGATACAAGCCCTCATCGGATTATGTCTTCCGCAGTGTGACTCCGAGCGCGAATACAAACTGGAAGAGTATTATGGCCGTTCCACGGTCAACCATTGAAGGTATGGTCGCGATGGGGACATATCCGACTGATACGTATCTCAATGACAACCAGGGATGGTTTGAAACCGGCGCTGATATCGTCTGGCCCAACCCCACACCAAGCGCCAATATCTGCCAGATCGATACCGGGGTCGACATGGTTCATCCAGATTTATCCTATGTGTACAGTTACACTTACACTTACAAATCGGGAAGGAAGTGGAAGACTGGTATAGCCTATGCAACAGCTTATCGTGTTTATCCGGGTTACGATTTTGTCAACGCGGATGCAAATCCATCGGATGATAATGGGCACGGTACACATGTGGCGGGGATCATGGCCGCGATGCCGAATAACAGCTTCGGCATTTCCGGAATTACAACCGGATATGTTATTGCGGTGAAGGCCCTGGATGCACAGGGCGTTGGCACGAATTTCGATATTGCCAAGGCGATCCAATATTGCGCCGACCGCACCGATGTCCGCGTGATCAACCTGAGCCTCGGCGGACCGGCCCCCTCGACATCCATTCATGATGCCCTGGTCTATGCCACCACTCCCACTACAGAACTCGTAACTGGTGCGGGTGCTTTTAATGGCTTTGCGGGCAAAGGCAAATTGATTGTCGCGGCAGCCGGGAATAATAACTCCCAGGTCGAAATATATCCCGCTGGTTATTCCAACGACCCGGAATTCGCAACAAATCGCATTCTCTCGGTGGGCGCGACTGGATATACTCCACTCCTCCAGGAAACTGATTATTCGTGCCGCGCAACCTTCTCAAACTATGGACTCTGGGTCAACGTGGCGGCCCCGGGTTTGGATATCTATTCGACCACACCCTGGGATATACCGTTTTACCGGAATTACTATTCACCGGGGCTCCAAACCCGGTTCGATTTTGATAGCGGCACTTCCATGGCGGCGGCTTTCGTCTCCGCCGCTGCAGCACGCAGGATGGGATACAAACCATTGGAGACCAGCCAACAGGTCGGTACTCAGGTGGTGACCTCTGGGGACCTCCTCGGAATCACCAAGCCAAATTGTGTACCTCTTGAAATGCAGGCGGTTAGGAAGGTCAATGTCGCTACTTTATTGGATCGTACCGCGGTGCGTGCGCCTGTCTTCGATGCCGCTACGGGGCTCCCCCTTTATAACGGGTATGTTGGGGTCGGCTATACGGATGCGGGTGTTGCAGCAATAAAATATTCGCAAATTACAGCACAAGTTTCGAAAAACCTGCTGGGCTTTGATCTCGACCCGAACCGTCTATTCACCTCGTATATCCCCTATACCGATGTTCTTGACCTCCCGACCAAGGATGTCCTTGGCGCCACCATTACTACGTACACGGGAAATGTCTTCAAAGGTGGCTATACGGCTGGCTGGCAACAGGCATTTCAGCAGGATGTACTATCAAACGTGACCCTGACTCCCGGCTCAATTAGTGTGCTTTCTGACACCGCGGTACCACCCGCGAACACCGGGTTTAATGTTGTATTAGGCTGGCAGCAACCCGGCTTCACAAACAATGTTGAAGTCCAGGATCTGGATCTTTATGTTTGGCTGCCACAAGCACCAGGTGTTGACCCGGGTCAGCCTGCTGGGTTTATTGTCGGATACGGCGGAGATGCCTTCGGTTATGTGGAAGGTGATTCGTTTGGAACAATGACTGCCTTCCCATTTGCCCGTCTCAAACGCGAAGGCGGCTTCCTGGATAACGGCCCTGCTATCGAATCGACCACGATC
>Ga0210377_10002383_pt1 | contig 16530 bp, 20 predicted proteins | sample PLM4_65_b1redo_FD_155480 | JGI IMG/M metagenome (GOLD analysis project Ga0210377, IMG submission 155480) | Groundwater sediment microbial communities from an aquifer in East River, Colorado, USA - PLM4_65_b1 redo | ecosystem: Environmental > Terrestrial > Soil > Riparian zone | place: USA: East... | reverse complement strand
ACGCCACCTTGGCTTTACCCCGATCCTACTAATCCTATCAGCCATGGATTTATGGTTATGGGCGGTAATACTTGGGATATGGATATGGTTGCAAATATTTTTATTAAAAAAATGGGGCCACATACGAAATTTGTGTTTTTAACTGCACGCGAGGCAGAGGCTGTAAAATATTGGGAAAATGTGTGGGGTGCAATGAAGGTTATCTTTAGCAACCACATGTATGATTGTCTCAAGGCTTTGGGAATTTCGTATACCAAAACTCGCGAGGGATGGGCAGCTGACCCGCGTGTCGAAAGAATGCATACAGCAGTATTTGAAAAATCAAGAGGCTTTAGCGGTAAATGTTACCCCAAGGATTTAAGGGGATTTATATCATCAGTTGAAAGGGCCGGCTTTAATCCTAAATTATTAAAACTTATATGGAATCTTAATAGCGAATATCGACCTGATGAATTTAAGCCAATAAAGACATAAAGAAAGTTTGTATTTAAAAGATTATAATTATAATAAGGACATGTTAGATATAAACTATATAAGAGAGAATAAAGAAGAAGTTAAAAAAGGAGTTGCCGCAAAGCAATTTGATGCCAAAATTGTTGATAACGTTCTTGCTCTTGATGAAAAAAGAAGAAAACTAATTTTAGAAATTGAAGAGATTCGTGCAAAAAGAAATAAAATTGCAAAAGAAGGCAAAGCATCAGACGAAGGTAAAAAAATCAAGGAAGAGCTCAAAGACTTAGAGCCAAAACTTTCTGAAGTTGAAAAGGAATATAACCAAATTCTATATCAAATTCCAAATACTTTTTCTAAGGATACTCCAGTAGGTAAAGATGAGAGCGAAAACAAAGTTATTAGAAAGTGGGGCGAGCCTCCGAAGTTTGATTTTGAGGCGAAGGATCACGTTGAACTTGGAGAAAGTTTGGGGCTTATTGATATTGATAGCGCCTCAAAAATATCAGGGACAAGATTTGCATATTTGAAAGGCGATGCAGTACTTTTAGAATTTGCACTTGTTCAATTCGCACTAGGTATCTTAACTGATGAAAAAATTCTAAAAGAAATTGCAGGTAAGGTAGGAAAAGGGTACAGCTCAAAAACATTTATTCCAGTTGTACCACCTGTATTTATTAGAGAAGATGTTTTTGAAAAAATGGCGCGTCTTAACCCTAAAGAAGAGAGATATTATATTCCTACAGACAATTTATATTTAATTGGAAGCGCTGAGCATACACTTGGACCGCTTCATATGAATCAAGTTTTGTCGGAAAAAGATTTGCCAGTTAGATACGTCGGTTTTTCAACTGCATTTAGAAGGGAAGCGGGATCGTATGGAAAAGACACTAAAGGAATATTGAGAGTACACCAATTCGACAAAATCGAAATGGAGTCTTTTACTAACTCTAAAGATTCGGTCGATGAACAAAACTTTTTTGTAGCAATACAAGAATATCTTATGCAAAAGCTTGAAATACCTTACCAAGTTGTAGCAATTTGTACGGGTGACATGGGTGGCCCTGATTTTAGACAAATAGATATTGAAAGCTGGTTGCCTGGACAAAACAAATATAGAGAAACTCATACATCAGATCTTATGACTGATTATCAATCAAGAAGACTTGGAACAAAAGTTCAAATAAAAGGTGTTACAGAATATGTGCATATGAATGACGCAACTGCCTTTGCAATCGGACGTACAATCATTGCAATTTTAGAAAACTATCAACAAAAAGATGGATCGGTTATTGTTCCTGAAGTTTTGCGAAAATGGGTAGGAAAGGATACAATTAAAAAATGAGTGAGCCATCAACAGATAAAACCCAAATAAGTGAAGACAATAAAACTAAAGCAATACCTAAAGAGGATGTTCCAGCCCAAGAGAATGAAGTTAATGAACAAGAGCTAACTACTGGTGATGTTCAAAGGATAAAATTTGATGCACTGACCGGCTTACCAAAAGGTAGTGAGCCGGTGGCAAAGCCATTTGAACCAGACAGGCGTGTTGTGTGGAAAGGTCAAGTAGCAGAAGAGATAAGGGCGGCTTTAAAAAAATCACAAGAAGATCAAGAAGAGAAAAAGTGAGCCAGCTCCATAATGAAATTAGAAGTTAAAGACTCATCCATTAGTGGCAAACTCGAAGTTGTCTGGGAGTTGGGATGGGGAAAGCATATTAAAGCAGGGGGTCTTACTCAGTCAGGTGGGGTTGCTGAATTAATATGGAGAGATAGTTTGAAAAAAGTTTACGGCTCTAATAGAAGTGTTAAAAAAATATTGATTTTAGGCCTTGGCGGCGGAAGTATCGCAAAATTAACAAGAAAACTTTGGCAAGACCCAGAAATTACTGGAGTTGAGATAGATCCTGTTATGGTTGACCTTGGAAGTAGACATCTGGGGCTTAATAAGACTGGAGTTAAAGTAAAAATTCAGGATGCACTAGAATTTTGCAAAAAATGCAAAGATAAATTTGATTTAATTTGTATTGATACATATGTTGGTGACCAGTTTCCAAAAAAGTTCGAAGAGGATAAATTTTTAAAAACTATTCTTAAGCTTTTAAACAGAAACGGAATAGCTGTTTTTAATAGACTTTATTATGATGAAAAACGTCCACAAGCAGTAAAGTTTGGTAAGAAACTAGAAGGTATTTTCCCTAAGGTTTTGTGGCATTATCCTGAAGCAAATGTAATGTTTCTCTGCTACAATATATAGCGTCCATATATGTTTAAACTTTTTTCAAAACTTCTAGATGTTAACCAAAAAGAGGTCGACAGTTTAAGAAAAATTGCTGATCAGATAAATTCTTTTGAGCCAAAGATTAAAAAACTTAAAGACTCCGATTTTGCTAAAAAGACAGAAGATTTTAAAAAACAAATTGCTAAAGGTAAGAGCTTGGATGATATTCTCCCTGAAGCCTTTGCCTTAGTTCGTGAAGCTTCAAGTAGAACCCTGGGAATGAGGCACTTTGACGTTCAGCTTATGGCCGCCGTTGCCTTATTTAAGGGAAATGTCGCTGAGCAAAAAACTGGTGAAGGAAAAACACTTTCTGCAGTTCCTGCACTATATTTAAGAGCCCTGGCTGGTAAAGGGACTCACTTGGTTACAGTTAATGACTATCTTGCACGCCGTGACTCAGGTTGGAATGGACCAATCTTCCACCTTCTAGGCCTTTCAGTTGGGTCAATAATTCAGGAGCAAAAATCTTTTGTCTATGATCCTAAATATTCTGATAAAAGCCATGGAGATCCAAGACTTGAGCATTTAAGACCTTCCGAGCGCAAGCTTGCTTATGAGGCCGATATTACATATGGAACCAATAACGAATTCGGCTTTGATTATTTGAGAGACAACATGGTTACGAGCCTTCCCGAGATGGTCCAAAGGAGCCACTACTTTGCAATTGTTGACGAGGTTGATTCAGTTTTAATTGACGAGGCCAGAACGCCACTTATTATCTCAGCCCCTGACACTGAGCCTACTGATAAATATTATAAATTTGCTAAGCTCATTGATTCACTAAACCCCGACACTGACTTTAAAATTGATGAAAAAGCTAAAAGTGCATCCCTCACAGAGCACGGAATTACAAAAGTTGAAAAGATTCTTAAGGTTGATAACTTATATGAAAAAGATTTTGAAGCGATACATCATATTGAAAATGCTCTTCGTGCAAGAAGCCTTTATCTTTTGGACCGTGAATATGTCGTCAAAGACGGACAGGTAATAATTGTTGATGAATTTACGGGAAGGCTGATGATTGGCAGGCGCTGGAGCGACGGACTACACCAAGCGGTTGAGGCCAAAGAGGGTGTAACTATTCAGCAGGAAAGCAAAACCCTAGCTACAATTTCATTCCAGAATTACTTCAGAATGTATGAGGTTCTCTCAGGTATGACAGGGACTGCAGCAACTGAAGCAGAAGAGTTTAGAAAAATTTATAAGCTAAATGTTGTAGTTATTCCTACTCACAGGGACATGATCAGAAAAGATGCCGGAGATGTTATTTATAAAACAATTGGAGCCAAATATACTGCTGTTGCTGAAGATATTCTAGAGCGCTACAAGAAAGGGCAGCCAGTATTAGTAGGCACAACTTCTATTGATAAAAACGAAATAATTAGCGACTACCTTAAAAGAAAGAAAATTCCTCATAACGTATTAAATGCCAAAAATCACGAGAGGGAAGCTATGATTTTGGCCGATGCAGGCAAGCCCGGCGGGGTAACTGTTGCAACAAACATGGCCGGTCGTGGAGTTGACATTATCTTAGGTGGAAGCATACCTGAAGCAAAAGATAAGAAAGCTTTAAAAAAATGGGAAGAAGAACACAAAGCAGTTCTTAAGGCCGGTGGTCTTCATGTCATTGGAACTGAAAGACACGAGAGTAGAAGAATTGATAATCAGCTAAGGGGCAGATCAGGCAGACAGGGTGACCCGGGCTCCTCTAGATTTTATCTTTCTTTGGAGGACGACCTTATGCGTATTTTTGGAGGAGAGCAAATTGGAAACCTTATGAACACCTTAAAAATTGAAGAGGATCAGCCAATTGAAAACGGGATTGTTTCAAAAGCAATTGAACAAGCTCAAGTCAAAGTCGAAGGATTTTACTTTGATTCAAGAAAAAATGTTGTCGATTATGACGACGTCAACAACCAACAAAGAGACATTATCTATAAATTAAGAAAAAGAATTCTTGAGTCCAAAGATATTAAAAACGAAATTTTGGAAAAGTTAGAATTCCAGGTTGATAAAATTCTAGATTCAGACCCTGATGCTGAAGAAACTGTTGTTAAGTTTACAGACATTATTCCTTTTGACGATGCTTCAAGAAAAGAAGTCGAAAAACAAATAAAGGCAGTTAAGGGTAAGGAAAGCATAAAAGAATTTTTATTAAAAGTCTTAAAAGACGTTCATGCTTCAAGAGAAAAACAGGTTGGCGAGAGTGCTATGAGGGAAGTTGAGAAGTATGCATATCTTGGAGCTATTGACCACCTCTGGATTGACCATATAGACCAAATAACAGATCTGCAGGACGCAGCAAGGCTCAGATCATACGGGCAAAGAGATCCCGTAGTTGAATTTAAAAACGAAGCTTTTACACTTTTTGAAAGTTTGGTAGATAGAATTGATGAAGAGTTGGCGCACAGAATATTTAGGATTCAAGCTGTCCCGCAGTCAGAGATTCCCTTAAACATTGCAACAGAAAATATTGACGTAACAGATAACATTGGCCTTGCCGAAAAATCTTCAGGAACAATTTTTGAAGACAAAAGCGATAAGCCAAAAGTTGTAAAAAAACTTGGACGTAATGACCCTTGCTGGTGTGGAAGCGGAAAGAAATTCAAGAAATGTCATTACCCACAACTGTCAAATTAAAAAATGGATAAAAAATATTTAATAATCATTGGACTACTTCTTGCCTTTGGGATTATTGGCTATTTTATTTTTATGAGCTCACAAAGTACTCCTCAAAAATCTGAAAGTTTACTGGTGCCAAGTTCTTCTCCATCTGCTACTATTAAGGCTGGAACAAATACAACTATGGAAAACCAATTAAAAATAGAAGACATAACACTAGGAACTGGTGACGAGGCTGTTACTGGTAAAAAAGTTACAGTTAATTATAAAGGAACTTTAACTGATGGAACTAAGTTTGACAGCTCATATGATCGAGGAATTCCTTTTAGTTTTAATCTTGGAGCGGGGGATGTTATACAGGGTTGGGATTTAGGAGTTGATGGTATGAAGGTTGGAGGTAAAAGAAAGTTAACCATTCCATCAAGTTTGGGCTATGGAGCTCGCGGTGCTGGAGACGTAATTCCTCCGAATGCAACTTTAGTATTTGAAGTGGAGCTTCTAAAAGTAGAGTGAAATACTTTAAAGACAGAAAAATATTATTTAACGCCTCGTTAATGCTTTTCTTTTTTTCATTGTTCGATGCAGTTATTTCATATGTTACTCCCCTCATAATGACCCAAAATGGTTTGAGTGTTACCCAGATGGGTATTATATATGGGACTGCCGCTATTTCGGGTGCTGCCTTTGATTTTATTCTTGCCAAATATCTCAAAAGTTCACACTATAGAAAAATTTACCTGGCTGTTTTTGCGATTTGTTTTGTTTATCCCCTCATTCTTTGGCAATCAAAAGTTATTTGGCTTTACCTGATTGCTATGGCTCTTTGGGGAATCTACTACGACTTAATTAACTTCGGAACTTTTGATTTTGTTGGTAGGGAAACGAAAAAAGAAGACCACGCACAAAACTTTGGCATAGTCGATGTTTTTAAGTCGGCTGGATACCTTATTGGACCAATACTTGCAGGAATTCTTATAGGAAAGCTTGTAGACCTTAAAGTTTTTATTTTGGCTTGGATTTCACTTTCTGTTTCTTTTGCGCTTTACCTAGCCCTCACAGCTCTAACAAAAAAATCCAAAATTACATACATGCGAGATACTATTTATAAACACAAAAATATGGCTTTGGAGCTTAGGGTTTGGAAGAAGGTTGGTCTTTCGATTTTTCCTGTACTTATACTAATAGTATTTCTTAACATTTACGATGCTTTCTTTTGGACAATTGGACCTCTATATAGTGAAAGCTTGAGCTCTCTTCACCCGCTTGGAGGCTTGTTTATGAGCTTTTACACGGCTCCAAGCTTGATTGTTGGCTGGTTTATAGGGAATATTGTTAAAAAGTATGGCAGGACAAAGACTCCATTTTTAGCCTTTCTTTTAGGGTCACTCGTTCTTTTACTTTTCCCAGTTGTTAAAGATTCACCATGGGTACTACTGCTTGTTGTTGCCTCATCAATCCTAACTTCAATTTCTTTTACATCTATCAAGTCCAGAATTGTAGACTTTATAACAAGTAAGCCTCAAGAAGAAAAAGAAATTGAAGGGGTTGGCGACTTCTCGGTCAATATTGGCTATGTTGTGGGTCCCATGGTTGCTGGTTTTTTGTCAGACAAAGTAGGTAATGCTAATTCGTTTTTAGCCCTAGGAATAGCCGGGATAGTAGTCTCTGGGGCCCTCCTTTTGAAAAAGGTTGACAAATAGGGTTTAGTGCGTTTATACTGCGTGACTGATGGAAGAAGAGGCACAAGTTCAACCGGTTGAACAAGAAAGGGAAGTTCCACAACCCGTAGTTGGTTTTCCTCAACCGACACAAAAGAAAAAAGGCGGTTTTGGAAAATTTGTCATCATCTTTTTAGGACTAGCAATCCTTGCAGTCATCGCATATTTAGTTTTCAAAGGAGTTTCTGGGGGGGACGCTGAGCCAACCGCAACTCCATCTGTTGAGAGCTCAAGTGATACAAGTGAAATTATAGATACTGAAACACCAGCCCCATCACCAACTACAGATAAATCAACAATTAGTGTAAAAGTCCTAAATGGCACAGGAATTACAGGTGAAGCAGGATTCTTACAAGACATTTTTAAAACCTTAGGCTACAGCAAAATTGAAGTTGGTAATGCAACAGACCAATCAAACACATCAACAGAAATTTCTTACTCCTCAGACCTTGCACAAGACTTGATGGACGAAGTTACTGCTAAATTAAAAACTGTTTACCAAACGGTAACTACAAAAACTTCTTCAGGACAGGCAAGTGATATAGTTGTTACGACTGGACTTAGAAAAGGCGCAACACCAAAGCCATCTGCAGCAGCATCAACATCACCTAAACCATCAACGAGCCCAAGTCCATCTCCAATAGGTACACCTAACTTAAACTTTTAATCTGAAGGTTTTAACTATTTTTCTTCCGTTTTGGAGAGTTGTCGTTACTACAAATTGGGCATTACTAATACCGGAGTCGTATCTGCAAACTCCGTGCGAGCATGTTCCGAAGATTATTTCTCTTGACGTGTTCACCTCGCTTGTGTTGACTGTGCCTGATGCTCCCTGCATTACCCCTCTTGAAGTGTAGCTAAAAATATATGAAACCTTTGAAACAGCATTCATGTTTGAAAAAGCAGCTACAATTCCAAGCCTTGATGGCATGAATTTAACTTTTACACTATATCCCGATCCAGTTGAAGCTGTTTTGGCAGCTGTAGTTGATGTTTTTCTCAAGTATGGCAGGAGCTTTTTAGCATTAACCCTAGTTGGAATAGCCAGAGAAAGAAGAGCCAAAGAAAAAAGCACAAAAATAATTTTTCTAGTCACACTTCTATGATATATTTAGTATGTAGTCATGTCAAAGAAGACACTCATAATAGTAGGAGCTGTAGTCTTGGTTATTGTTGCGGCAGCCGTTGGAATTTATATTGCTTCAAGATACCAAAAAAGTACTCCTGAATCTCCGTCAAGCTTTTTTCCAGTTACAAACCCTTTTGCAGTAAAAGAGGAAGACAGTTCATATAATGACGAGTCAGGATTTTCCTTTATGTACTCTAAAAGTCTAAAAATTGAAGATACTACTCCTGAGGACAATGCATATTATTCAGTACTTATTCTTTCTAAAGACGGTCAAAGGATAATAATTACAGTTAAAGACACAACCGACAAAAAAATTAATGTCGATGGGGAGCTCCTTGGGGCCTTAAGTTTGGACGGCGTTTCTGCAAAACAGTTTCAGAAGGGAGAAAGCTTAGTAACTGCTGCTATAGATCAAGGAGTGCTTTATTTGATTGAGGGTCCAAAGGACGATGGGTTTTGGGAAGAAGCACAAAACAAAATTGCTTCAACTTTTAAATTTGGAAAACAGGAAACAACAATTGTTGGGACCGGTGGCAGTGATAATACTTCATATGAAGAGGAGATAGTGGAATGAATAGCGTTACACAGTCAAACTTTGAAATGCTTTTTTACAACGCTTTCTATTCTATTTTTAGAACTTTTGACCTTAAGATCGGAAATCTTACAATATCTCCGAATTATTTGGAAGCCGGTGCAATTTTGGTTCTTTTATTCCTATTAATAGTAATGATGGCCCGTATGAGACATCTATTTATAAAGTGGTCGTTTAAGGGAGCTGGAATGGGGGTCATGGTTGGATTCTTTTTGGCTTTAGTTGTTGAGGGGTTTTTTATCGTCGGGGGAAGCACCATGCTTACAACTCTTCTTGGCTGGAAGAGCGCACCCAAACCACTGCAAAACGCCCTTGACTCGGGTAGGACTCAGATGATAAAAGTTCTAGGGGTGGAGACAGAATGCAAGAATTAAAAACAAGACTTCAGGAGCTGGTTAGTGTTTTTGAAAAAATAAAAGTAAGTCTGGATCCTAGTCCTAAAAAACAAAAAATTATTGAGCTTACGGCTCAGACTATGGATCCTGATTTCTGGAGCGACCAGAATCGGGCAAAAGCTGTAATGCAGGAGATTGGGGACCTTAAAAAAGAAGTCGAATCAATTGAATCGCTTGAAAAAGACGTTAAGGCAGTTGTGGATTTGGCTACTGACCCGGATCTTGAAGCAGAAGTCTTAAAAGAAATCGAAAGAATTGAAAAGCAGGTTGATAGCTTAAAGCAGAAGACCTATCTAAGCGGAGAATACGACGGCCGGCCGGCTGTAATGTCAATTCATGCAGGTCAAGGCGGAACCGAAGCTATGGATTGGGCCAGCATGCTTTTTAGAATGTATACCAGATATTGCGAAAGGCACGAGTGGAGTTTGTCTGTAATTGACGAAACGCCTGGCGAAGAAGCGGGAATAAAAAGTATAACTTTTAAAGTTGCGGGGCACTATGCATACGGATTTTTAAAAAGAGAGTCCGGTACTCACAGACTTGTTAGACAGTCCCCGTTTAATGCAGATAACTTAAGGCAGACCAGCTTTGCGATGGTCGAGGTCCTGCCCGAGCTTGAAGAAAAAGATTCACCAGATATTGAACTTAAAGATGAAGACCTTGAAGTACAATTTTATAGATCAGGAGGCCACGGTGGACAAAATGTAAACAAGGTTTCAACTGCTGTAAGGCTCAAGCATGTCCCAACGGGCATTGTAGTAACGGCCCAGACTGAGCGTTTTCAAGAACAAAACAGGAGAAATGCAATGAACCTTCTTCGAGCAAAGCTTTGGCTAGTGGAAAAGGAGCGCGCCCTTAAGGAAAAGAAAGACTTAAAGGGAGAATATGTTTCAGCTTCCTGGGGAACCCAGATTCGTTCATATGTCCTGCACCCTTATAAGATGGTCAAAGATTTAAGAACTGACTTTGAAACTGGTAATGCTGAAGCTGTTCTTGACGGGGATTTGGACGGATTTATCGAGGCTGAGCTCAAACTTGGCCATTGACATGGTTGTACAAGGTTGTACACTAAAAGCATGAGCAATACTATTACAATAGATGCAAGTAAAGCAAGAAGTGACTTTTTTAATATCCTTACTAAGGTTTATGCTGAGAATAAAGGGTTTTTGATTAAGAGGGCTGGGGTTCCCGTTGCAGAACTGATTAGGCCTAGAATAAATAAGGGCAGTGATATTATGAAGTTTTTTGGTGCCTGGAAGGATGTAGATACAGAAGCAATGATTAAGTATATTTATGAAGGAAGAAAAGATAAAGGTGAGACAAGAAGAAGACTTCCTAGTTTGAAATAATGTATCTTCTAGATGCTGATTATTTAATAGATTTACTAAAAGGAAAAGAAGAAGCGCATAAGTTTTTCCAAAGTATCCGTGGTGATGTATATACAAGTGTAATATGTGTTGCTGAAGTACTAGAAGGGATTTATAACTATAGAGATTCTAAATCTCTGAGAATCTTTGAAGAATTTATTCATGAGCTAAAGGTTCTAGATGTCGATATGGATGTGGCTATGAACTATGCGCTTTTAAGAGGAAACTTAAGAAAGAAAGGCAATCTTTTAGACAAGTTTGATTTAATGATTGCCTCGACTTGTTTAGCTCATAAGTTAGTATTAGTTACTAGAAATCTTAAACATTTTCAGAGAATTCCAAAGCTAAAGGTTTACAAACACAAAAACTGACTTGTTACTTGCCCTCTAAAATTGATAGTGATATATTGATAGTCATGGAGAAGGTAGTACAAGTGCCACAACCAACCCAGCCTCAAGAAATTTTAAAGAGTTTTACTGCTCAGGGAAAAAAGGGCAACAAGACGTTTTTAATGGCATTTGGCGCAATAGTAGTCCTAATTGGCCTTGGAAGCGGGTTTCTTCTTTCTGGCAATAAGCTCTCATCCGTTGGAACACCTACTGTCCCAGGATCTAAAACCAACACAATGGAAGCTGGTATTGCTGATGAAGCAACTTTTAAAGATACGGCAACTGGTGTCGTTCGTGAAGGTGGGATAAAAGGCGAGGGGACACACCACCTGGAGCGAGAGGGTGGAGACGATCAAAATGTTTATCTAACCTCAACTGTAATTGACCTTCAAAGCTTTGTAGGTAAAAAAGTTCAAGCTTGGGGACAGACCATCTCTGGTAAAAATGCAGGCTGGTTAATGGACGTAGGTAAACTAAAAGTAGTTGAATGAAAAATGCCCCAATTTTAGAATTCAAAGACGTAACTAAAGCTTTCGGAGGAATAAAGGCTCTCTCAGGCGTAACGTTTGAAGTAGAAACAGGTGAATTTGTCTTTGTAGTAGGTCCAAGCGGGGCAGGGAAAACTACGCTATTAAGGCTTCTTCTTGGGGAATTGGTTCCAACAGCTGGATCAATAACCTTTGACGGTAAGAATGTTTCAAATCTTAAAAGCTCAGAGCTGCCTTTCCATAGGCAAAAAATTGGAGCTATTTTTCAGGATTTTAAGCTTCTACCCGAGCGAACTGTCAGGGAAAATATTGAAGTACCACTAGCCATAAAGGGAATATCAGAGTCTGAATGGAAGGGCAAAGTCGACCATGTTTTAAAGCTTGTAGGGCTTGAAGCAAGAAGCGAGCTTTTTCCTTCTCAGCTCTCGGGTGGAGAGACGCAAAGGGTTTCGATTGCAAGGGCCCTAGTTCTTGATCCCAAACTAATCTTTGCAGATGAACCAACTGGAAACTTAGATTGGGAGACTGCTGATGGAATAATGGATATTTTTGTCAAAGTTAACAAAGAAGGGAAAACAGTTTTAGTTTCATCGCATAATAAGGATATAATTAAAAAGTTAGAAAAAAGAGTGATTGAGCTAAAGGATGGAAAAATAAAATGAATATTCACTTAAAGACAAGTATTGACTATATAAGGAGATCTCCATTTCAGGCGCTCTCTGCGATCTCTGTATTATCTCTTACTTTTTTTGTTGCTGCCATAATGGCTATCCTAACTTATTCATCAGGGCAGCTCATTTCCTATTTTGAGACCCGCCCCCAAGTAATTGCTTTTCTAAAGGAAGATGCAACCCCTGAAGGAATTAGTGCCATTCAGAGAAAGCTTGATAGCGACATAAGAGTTAAAAATGTAAAGTTTGTAACTAAGGAGGAAGCCCTCGAGATTTATAAAAGAGCAACAGCCGATAACCCACTTTTGGGAGAGCTTGTGTCGCCTTCAATTTTCCCGGCAAGTATTGAGTTTTCAGTTGCTGACTTGTCACTAGCAAAAGAAATAATTGATGAGACTAAAAGCGAGGCCATTGTAGACTCAGTTGGCTTTACTGCAACAATTGGTGGAAAGGAAGCAGTTGGAGATGTTGTGGAAAAGCTAAAAAACATAATTTTCTACACAAGAATTGGCGGAATGATATTAGTTGGAGTTTTAGCACTAACTTCATTCCTGGTGCTCACAGTAATAATTGGAATGAGAATTTCAACAAGAAGAGGCGAGATTGAAACATTAAGTCTTATTGGGGCAACCTCAGGGTTTATAAGGAGCCCAATTATCCTTGAGGCAATAGGCTATGCAGTAATAGGTGTTCTTACAGGGTGGGTTCTTGCAGCTATAGCAATTTTGTACTCAACTCCTTCAATAATTTCATATTTTGGCGAAATTCCGGTTCTTCCTAGAAACAGCATAATGTTTTTTGAACTTTTGCTTGCTATTCTAGGTGCCGAACTTATTGCTGGAATAATCATTTCATTTTTGGGTGCTACGATTGCAATCTCAAGAGCACAAAAGCAAAAATGAATGTTAAAAAGAAATTTTTTCTTCTAATATTTTTTCTTTCTTTATTTTTATTTTCCGTTGGCTCTGCAATAGCCCAAACCTGTTCAAATCCACAAGAATGTCAAAGTTTGATCGAGCAGTATACATTAAAACTTAACAGCTTAAAGACTCAGTCTAATACTTTGTCTAACCAGATCGCCCAGTTCAATACCCAAATAGCCCTTACAACACTTAAGATAAAGCAAACTGAGGAACAGATCGAACTTTTAGGTGGAAGAATCGATCAATTAGAAGGATCACTTTCCGCTCTTTCCAGTGCCTTTTCTTCTAGAGCTGTTGAGACTTATAAAATGACTCGTGCAGGTGAATCTGTGTTTCTTGTCCTTTCTTCCAACAATATTGGAGATGCTGTTTCAAGATACCACTATCTACAAAGAATTCAGGAAGCAGACAGAAACCTGCTTATTAGACTCCAGACTGCACAGAATACTTATAAAGTTGAGAAGGGAAAACAGGAAGAGCTGGCAAAACTTTTGGATGATCAGAAAAAAGCTCTGACTACCCAAAAAGCCGCAAAAGCAAGTTTGCTAGCTGCCACGAGAAATGATGAAAAGAAATATCAGACACTTCTTTCTACAGCAAAATATCAACTTGATAGGTTTAAGAGATTTACTGTAAGTCAGGGAGGTGCTTCTATTTTGTCTGGCCAGACAAAATGTGATGGATGGGGTTGTTACTATAACCAAAGGGATTCTCAATGGGGGAATATGTACTTAGGGGAAACAAGCTATCTAATGAAAGATTCTGGTTGTTTTATAACATCAGTAGCTATGTTAGCAAATCACTCAGGCAGGAACATTTTACCTAGTGACATTGCCCAACTTTCTGCAGCTGTTACGTCAAGTGGCGACTTGAAATGGTCATTTAATGTAAATGGTGTTGGAGTTTCAGTATCATCAGCTTCAAAAAGCGAATTAGACCAAAGATTAGGAAATGGTCCTGTAATAGCAGGTTTATACGGAGGTCCAGATCATTTTATCGTTATTCTTAGAAAAGAAGGAGACAACTACATAATGCATGATCCATTTTTAGAAAATGGAAGCAATCGACCGCTATCTGATAAATATAATGTTTCTGATATATCATCCCTAAGGGTTGTAAGCTTTAATTAGGAATAATGAGAAAGTTATTAGGCGCATTGGCTATTTTTTTTATTTTTTTAATCTTCCCATCTTCGATCTCGGCAGAAGTAGTTATAAATGAGTTTTTACCTAATGCTTCCCAAGAATGGGTAGAATTTTTTAATAAAGGGAACGCATCCGAAAATCTATTTGAATATTATTTTGATGATGATACTGACTATAATGATGATATTGGTTCTAATAAATTTCAGTTATTAGGAATTCTTGGTGCAAATTCGAGTTGCTATTGGAACCTTTCGACGTTTCTTAATAATGATGAAGATACACCTACACTTTTCAAAAATGACGGGTCGCAGATTGATTCTTATCATTACTCAAATCCTGTTGTAGACAAATCATATTCAAGAATACCTGATGGCGATCTGTGGCAAGTTGACCAGACACCATTAAAAGCAAGTGTGAGCTGTCAAAGTTTGGCTCCTACTTCTACCCCCAGTCCAACACCTACTCCAACTTCTACACCAACTCCCACACCTACAAAGACTCCAACACCTGTTCCTACTAAATCTCCCACTCCAAAACCAACTATTAAACCAAGTGAGAGTCCTGATGGTACCCCAAGTGATTTTGAATCAAGTGTTTTAAGTGCAAGAGAAGATTTGATTGAAAGTCCTAGTCCTGAAGGTGAAGTTCTATCTCAAAAGTCTAAAGTTCAAATCTTACCTATCATTATGATTATTTTTGGAATTATTCTTTTGGGTGTTGGCGGTTACCCCTTTATTAAAAAGCTAATAAAAAAGTATAATGTAAAGAATGAAGAACTTTCTTAGGTTTTGGCTTCCAGTTATTATTTGGGCTTTAGTAATATACAGCTTTTCAGGAATTAAAACTCCTTCAACTTCAAAAATTTTTTGGCAGGATTTTATTGTTAAAAAATCGGCTCATGTAACAGAATATGGAATTTTTGCAATTCTTTTATATAGAGGCTTTAGGTCCCAGGGTCTTAATAAAACTAGGTCTGGAACCCTAGCTATTATATTGGCTGCTGGTTATGGCGGGACTGATGAGTTTCACCAAAGCTTTACTGCAGGACGCGAGCCAACCGTACGAGATGTTGTTTTTGATACAATAGGTGGGACATTAGGAGTATATATAGTATGGAAACTATTACCAAATCTGCCACCGAGACTCAAAGCCTGGGCCAAAAAATTGGATCTTCTTTAAAAGGCGGGGAGGTTGTTGCCTTAATTGGGAATCTCGGAGTTGGTAAAACTACTTTTGTTCAAGGACTAGTAAAAGGGTTAGGACTTTCTGCAAGAATAATTTCCCCAACATTTATTTTAATGAGAAAGTATGGTAAAAGTTTTTATCACCTCGACCTATATCGTCTTGAATCTGATGTTTGGAATGAAGTTAAAAATTTAGGTGTTACTGATTTATGGGGAAGAGACAATATATTTGTAATTGAGTGGGCAGAAAAAATAAAGGATCATTTACCCAAAGGAACTATTTGGATAAACCTTGAACAAGTAGGTGATAACGAAAGGAGAATACTAGTTAATTGAAATTATATATTGATACATCAAGTAGGGAGAAAATTGTTGTAGGAATAGATGGGGAAATGTTTACTGATAAATCAACAGAAAGAGCTTCTCAAAGACTTCTTGTTTTTATAGATGAAGTTTTAGAAAAGAAAAAGAAAAAATTAAATGATATTACTGAAATTGAAGTTAACACAGGCCCAGGCAGCTTTACCGGGCTTCGTGTTGGAGTTTCTGTTGCTAATATATTAGGATGGGCCCTAAAAGTTCCAGTTAATGGCAAGCGTGTTGACAGGGGAGAGAGTATTAATATAACCTATGCTAATGATTAAAAGGATATTTTTCTTTTTTCTTCTTTTTTCACTTTTTACATCTTCAGTGCCGGCAGCCCTAGCCCAAGAACTTCCTGAAAAATCGGGCGTTTATAATGTACCTGGAAACCCAAAATTAAAGCTTTGGGTTTTTGCTCACGACGGGGGAAAGCCTGCACCTACACCACCTGCGATAGTTTCTTGTAGTGATGGTGATTCTGCAAGTGTGGTTGGGCCAACTGGCTGGAGACTTCCTGGTAGCTGGGGTTATAAACTAAATACAGAAAGTGTTCCTTCAAGTGTTGGCGGCGCAAATATTGCATCTGTTACTACGACTGCATTTGATAGATGGTCTTCTGCTTCAACTAATGCTGTTACCTTTTTGAGTATTGGTACTACAAGCACTAATCGGGCAAATTTAGATGGCCAAAATATAATCGCATGGGGAAGGACTCAGGGTACTGCTCTTGGCGTAACTTACACCTGGTACGATAGAACCACAAGGTTGGCTGTTGAGACTGATACTATTATGAACAAAAAGTTTTCCTGGAGTC
>Ga0210377_10002382_pt1 | contig 16531 bp, 16 predicted proteins | sample PLM4_65_b1redo_FD_155480 | JGI IMG/M metagenome (GOLD analysis project Ga0210377, IMG submission 155480) | Groundwater sediment microbial communities from an aquifer in East River, Colorado, USA - PLM4_65_b1 redo | ecosystem: Environmental > Terrestrial > Soil > Riparian zone | place: USA: East... | reverse complement strand
GTTGAACAGCTTCTTTCGATATTTTGGTATCCATACAAAATGATACTTCAGATCATAGACGCTATGCTTGCTTCTTCTCAATGGGCTCATGGCCCATATTGTAACAGATTCTTATCCTGACTTCGTCAGGATCGTCCTTTTCATCCCAGCAGTAGAACTGCTGGGTATTCAAGGACGGGTTTTTATAAATCACAAAACTGAACAGACAAGTTCGAAGCAGCAGGTAACCCTAAATATGGCATGCAAGTAACAACCTATATTTCTTCGTCTTTTCAGCCTACTGCCGCTGCAACCTTGTAGGTGTTCTGCGAAGTGCCTGGAGTAAACTGAATTGAAGAATACTGTCTAAAACATGCGGTGTTTGGTTCTTCCTGCAGCTGCTATAGTTTCTATTCTCAACAACATTCATGTTTCATCTCGTAATAGTTATCACTAACCGCAGATAGAAGTCCACGCCTGAAGAGAAATAAAGATGAATTTACTATAGTACAGTTCTCGGCAATACACTTGACTACGTATATTATAGATGCTATACTTCAAACAAGATAAATATAGTCCTGGTTAGAGTGGCGGAAAGAAAGGAGAACGAACATGGCATATGCGATAGTACATAAATTTCCGGGTGGTACGAAGGAGCAGTACGAGGCATCAATAGCGGCGGTGCATCCAAGAGGTGGCCTACCGAAAGGCCAGATTTTCCACTCGGCCGGCCCGTCGGCTGGTGGATGGACGATCGTGGCGGTCCACGACTCCAAGGAGAGTTGGGAGCGGTTCCGCGACGACATCCTGATGCCTCGAATGCAACAGGGCATCAAAGGCGGCTTCACCACGCCACCAGAGGAGACGGCTTTTGAGGTCTATAACATGCAGTCGTTAAATCTAGTGAAAGCGGCGTGATGTTTCAACAATATTATATTTCGATAGCTCACGGTTTTCGCGTCGAAACTAACTGATTGTAAAGAGGAACATAGTAATCAAGCGAAGCGTTCATGTGCGAGTTTCAATCGGTAATCGTGAATTCTACTGACCAATCGGAATTTCATAGTAGTAGGTGTAGGTGACGAAATCTATCTGCATGGCACGATACTGATTTACTGCCTGAAGTATGTACTGCCGCCCGGCGATAACAACATCCTTTGCGAAAATAATTTGACGCATTAGCCATTGTTTTGTTTGGGAGTGTAACAATGAACGATTTACTGTTAGAAGGCTATCCGGTTGTAATAGAAATTCCCGTTGCCTGGGGCGAGATGGATTCATTCCAGCATGTGAACAACATCGTTTACTTCCGTTACTTCGAGAGTGCACGCATTCTCTACTCCGAGAAGCTCGGACTGCACAGGATGAAAGACGAGACGGGCATCGGCCCTATCCTCGGTTCAACGAGCTGCTCGTACAAACTTCCCCTCACCTATCCCGATACGGTCTCAGTAGGCACAAAGATCACGGGCATCGAAGAAGACCGGTTCAGAATGAAATATGTGGTCGTGAGCCACCGTCACCAGAGGATCGCCGCTGAAGGCGACGGTGTGGTCGTGATGTACAATTATCGCGAAGGCAGGAAAGTTGCGGTCCCGGATGAAATAAAGAAGAGGATCCTTGCCATTGAACAGGAATCAGGTTAAATGGGTGAATGGAGTATCCTGAGAAGAACGCTTTGACACACCCTGCACTCGCGTATCCACACTCGTAATCGCTGGGCGCAGGCGGAAGAATCAGATTTAAAATATGAGAAAAAAGGAAGAAAAAAGAATTAGCATTTGTTATAGCCTATCGTCCTTCAAATGAACTGCTCTCCCCCGGGGATAATCCGATCTTATCCGATTCTTATCCGCATTAATCCGTGACAAATAAATCATTTTTATACAGGGAAACAACTAGGTCGTATCTCTCGAAGGAATTTTCAGTTTTTGACCGACACGGAGGTGTTTTCCACGCTTGAGGTTGTTCGTCTCCGCGATCCTCTGGATGCTTGTGCGATATCGTATCGCGATCGTCGAAAGGGTTTCTCCCCTTCTCACCCGATGAACAACATATTTGACCTGCGGAGGAGACCATTTTGGCAGGGTATCGATTTTGGCAAGCAGCGCGTCTTTCATTCCAAAAGGGACCTTGAGGTCATATACCGTATTCGGCGTGGCCGCGTACCGCAGCTCGGCGTTCAGGTTCACCAGATCATCATATGAACAAGAGATATTTTCCGAGATTTTTGAGAGTTGCAAAGGCTTTTCAATGGCCACGACTTCATAGGGAATGCGTTTTTCCAGTTCATCAAAGGTGAAGCCGTACTTGGCCGGATCTTTGAGGATCGTGAGGACAGCGAGGAAGCGCGGATAGTACCGGGCTGTCTCGCGCGGAAGCCGCCCATAGAGGTCCCAGAAATTATCGAGGTAGTCGATCTTCTGCTGCCTGATGACCCGTAACACGTTCCCTTCCCCGCAATTATACGCAGCGAGCACTGTTGCCCAGTCGCCGAACATCTGGTGGAGCTCCTTGAGGTACGCTATGGCCGCTGCCGTGGACTTATCGGGATCGAGCCGTTCATCGACCCATGAGGTGCGTTTGAGACCGAACTTATAGCCCGTTGAAGGTATGAACTGCCAGAGGCCGAGGGCACGCGCCTTGGAAAGGGCCCTAACCTTGAACCCGCTCTCGATCAGGGGGAGCCACGTGATCTCCTCGGGAATCCCTGCTTCGTGAAAGGATTTTACCATCTCGTCCCGGTATCTGCCCGAGCGCTTATATGATTCAATAAAATAATCCCGTTCGATGGTTTGGAAAGACTTGATCTCACGCTCCACATGTTCATTCATGACAAGGGGTATTTCCTTGTGCAGGCCGTTCACCGCGGTGAGGCGCGACGTATATATCTCCATGAGCCTCTTCGAGATCACGAACCGCAGATCATCCTTCTGCTGGCTGATCTTTCCTTCAGCGTCCGCCGGCGTTTTCAGGATGAGTGCGTATGCATGGTCCAGGGCCTCGACAGCCTTCTCGGCATCTCCCGCCGCCCAGAGCTCATGTGAGGTCTCAGTAAGTTCAAGCGCTGTATCGAGGAGGCTCTCCTCTGCCGGCACAGCGTTCCCGTTTTTGGTATCTTCCTCGGGTGAATCTTCCTCGTCATCCCCCGCTTCTGCGTTTTGATCGGGTTGAGGGTTTGCCTGATCGAGCAGCACGCCGGCTGCGCCATTTTCGGCAACCGAGGACTGTAAGCTCGCGATGTGCTGAGCCGGCTTCTCCGGAGATGTGTGTGCGGCACAACCGATCAGAAGAAAAGATAAGATAATTGCAGCGTATGATGTACCGAGTGTTTTCATATTCATGCGACAGATAGTACTCCATGTTGCACGCAAATGCAATTATTTTTTATTGGATGTGGCTTGCCTTGCAAAACAGGATGAATAACGGTATAGTATGCGTGCTTTCTTTCCGCTGTCAGGTGAACTAGGCCTATGCTTACTGAATACCTCGAACAATACGCGCTCATCTCGCTCGAAAAACAGGACAAGCTGGAGCTTCTTCTCGGCGACCATACGTATGTTCTCGATCTCGATTCCGGGAAGATCCGGTTCAACGACAATCTCGAATTTTCCTTTCAGGTACTCGGCACAGAGTCAGATAACACCCTGATCTGGCTTTGGGCGTGGGCTGATGAGCAGACAGAGGAGGTCCCGGTGGAACTGGTTCAGGCATCCCGTGAACTCAGGGACTGGGGATTGCACGAGGGCGTGCAGGAATTCACCCTTCCTTCCGTTGACCTGCACAGAGCTGATGGCCATGTACTTTCGATGATCGCCAGCGAGCTCTGCAAGGCGAGCTGCTATTTCCGGGATGTATATGACGGCGGATCGGCATTTCTCCTGCTCTACGACAAATTGATCGACGCACAGCCGTTCTTTGACCTGTCACGCTTATCACGCAGGTTCCTTGACCTGATCTCCCGGTATGAGATCAACCATCGAAAGGCGCTCCTCTCCTATTTCCGGTTAAGGAGTCTATCCCCTGCGGAGAAGGGCTCCACCATCACCTGCGAACTCGACTCCGGCGAACGGTTAAGCGCTGAATTTGACGATCAAGGTCGTCTGATGCGGTTGAACGGAGACGCGATTGCCACATGATGTCGGTGAGATAACCTTAGTAATTACGATAGGATCGAATTCTGCTCAATATTGGGGAAAAATCTAAAAGCTGTTTTGCCACGGATTAACACGGATTGACACTGATTGATAAAAAAACAAGAACTATATCTTGAACTCTTATCCGTGTTCATCAGTGTGCATCCGTGGTAAATATAAATTTATTTATCGTTTCTGCTTGTCCAGGTCAGGGAGTTATTCATGAACTTGCTTGAAAACCTCGAAAGAAAATTCCGGCGCTATGCCGTTCACAATGTAACCCTCTACCTTATCCTCGGCCAGGTGCTCTTTTTCGTATTCGCCCTGTCCGGCAGGTTCATCCTCGAGCGTGTGGTGCTTATCCCCGAGTATGTGCTCATGGGGGAGTGGTGGCGACTCATCACGTTCCTGTTCATCCCCCCGGTGACCAGCCCGATATTTGCATTTTTCGCCTGGTACCTGTTCTACCTCATGGGGAGCGCCCTCGAAGGCCACTGGGGGGCGTTCCGTTACAACCTTTTTCTTCTTGCCGGATACATCATCACCGTGGCAGTATCGTTCATCATGCCCCTGTATCCGGCGACGAACGTGTTTATAGGCGGTTCCGTGTTCCTGGCCTTCGCCTTCCTGTATCCGGATTTTCAGCTGTATATCTTGTTTATCCTCCCGGTAAAGATCAAGTGGCTGGCGCTGCTTACGTGGATCGGCTATGCCTATGCGGTCCTGTTCGGCTCCTGGTCGACACGGCTGTTCGTGCTTGCCTCGATCAGCAACTTCCTCCTGTTCTTTGGAAACGATATTCTGTGGAGAATGAAGACCGGCAAACGGGTCATGGCAGCCCAGGCGAAACAGTTCTCGGGGAAAAAGGAGGCATTCCACACCTGCGCAACTTGCGGCATCACAGATATATCTCATCCGCAGATGGAATTTCGATACTGCCCCGAATGTGGCGGGCTCGGGTATTGCAAGGACCATATTCTGAGCCATGAGCACAAACGTAAGTCCGGATAGATTTCTTAGTCAGTACAAATAAAATTCTCAAAATGACAAAAAAACAATAGCTGTTTTACCACGGATTACCGCGGATTACCACGGATTGACACGGATTGATAAAAATAAGAACTATATCTTGAATTCTTATCCGTGTTCATCAGAGTGCATCCGTGGTAAATATGAATTTATTTATCGTTCCGGTTTGTTTTGGTTAGGATGAAGGCAGAAAGATGTGCGGGTGGTTGATGGTCGTACCAGGATACCGAACTTTAGAATCAGGTTCTCATTTTCCGTCTTTTCTGCTTTTTGATAACAACGCTCCTATTTTCGCTTTCATATCCGGTCCGTCCCATGGCCTATCGCCCAGAATCTTTTCTCTGATTATCCCATCCCGGTCGATGATATAGGTTGTTGGAAGACCAAGGACCGCATACCGATCGAAAAAAACCTGCTGGTCCTTGTCAATGAGCACGGTAAAAGTTATGCCTTTTACCTTGATAAATGATTGGACGGGCTTTTCGGAATCGTCCGTGGATACAGCCAACACAATGAGGCCGTCCTTCTTAAACTGAATGAAGAGATTGTTGAGAGAGGGCATTTCCTCTTTGCAGGGACCGCAAAATGTTGCCCAAAAATTAAGGATGACCACTTTCCCCTTATACTCCGAGAGGCTGACTTTTTTCCCGTTGAGGTCAGTGAGCGCAAAATTCGGGGCAGGCTTTCCGATCTGGGGAAGTTCAAGACTGACCGCATTCCTGACGAAAAGGGTTAACCAGAGCATGATGATCAACGAAATAATTTTCCGCATAATGAACTTCCTTAATCGAAGGGGAACCGTGAAGCCTGAGCCGTGAAGCGTGTAAAGTCTGCGCTATTTATTCAATAGCGCAGCAGCCTCCTTGGCGAAATACGTCAGGATCATGTCCGCGCCCGCCCGTTTGATCGCAATGAGCGACTCCATCATGGCGCGTTCGCCGTCGATCCATCCGAGCTTAGCCGCAGCTTTTATCATGGAGAACTCTCCGCTCACGTTGTAGGCGGCAACAGGTAGGTTGAATTGCTGTTTCACCTGGTAGATGATGTCGAGATAGGCGAGCGCAGGCTTCACCATCACGATGTCCGCGCCCTCGTCGATGTCCAGGGCGACCTCCCGCAGCGCTTCACGGCTGTTCGGAGCGTCCATCTGGTACGATCGACGATCACCAAACTGCGGTGTCGACTCGGCCGCTTCGCGGAACGGTCCGTAGAAGCTTGACGCATATTTCGCGGCATAGGACATGATCGGTATATCGTGAAAACCCTCGCCATCAAGCGACTCACGGATGGCGCCGACCCTGCCATCCATCATGTCCGATGGCGCGACCATGTCCGCGCCGGCCCTGGCATGGGAAACCGCTTCCCTGGCAAGCAACTCGAGCGTGGCGTCGTTTTGGACCACCCCGTTCTTGATCAAGCCGCAGTGGCCGTGGCTCGTGTACTCGCAGAGACAGACATCGGTGATCACGATAAGTTCGGGAAACTTGTTTTTGATCGCCTTGATCGCATGCTGGACAATACCCTCATCGGAGTAGGCCTCGCTGCCGACCTCGTCCTTGTGCTCGGGTATGCCGAAGAGAAGCACGGCGGGGACACCGAGGTTCTTCACCTCTTCACAATCCTTCACGATATTGTCAATGGACTGCTGATAGTTCCCGGGCATGGACCCGATCTCTTTCTTCATGCCCTTGCCGTGAGTGACAAAAAGCGGATAGATGAGATTATCGGGGGAAAGCGTTGTCTCCCGGACCATGCGACGTATGTTCTCGTTGGACCGAAGCCTTCTCGGCCGATATACCGGCTGAAACATGGGATCTCCTGAAATCTGCAGAGGGCATGGGGCATAGCGCTTGGTGTACAACCCTCTGCGCTTTGCTCTCTGCTCTATGCGATGCTAAAAAATAATTTAACTGCACCCGCAGCCGCCGGAGCCGCATCCCCCGCCGCTTTGTTTGGTCTCTTCGCCGCCGCAGCCGCAGCTCCCTCCGGACGGCGCACCGTTCGGAAATCCGATCGCAAAACCTTCGCCGCGCTCATCGCTGACGAAGCCAAGCTCCGCGCCTTCCAACTTACTGGCAGTCGTGGCATCGACAAAAACCCTGGCGCCGTTCTTCTCGACAACGGTGTCGCCGTCGCCTGTCTTATCATCGATCATGATCTCAAAAGACGGGCCGCAGCCGCATCCACCTCCGGCTGTTGCTACGCGCAATGCATGGTTGGGTACGCCTTCTGCCTTGAGTATTTCCTTTATCTTGTCCGCCGCAACTTCTGAAATGGTAATCACCTTGTTCTCCTTATTGATTATTTAATATCTTTGCCGCAGAGGTCAAAGAGTGACAAAAACCTTATTTTTTCCTGAAAAACTCCACCATCGCATCGACGAGTGCCGGAATGGTATATTCTTTCGGCATAATGTCTATCTTCATGCCGTATTCATTGGCGGTCTTTGCCGTTACCGGACCGATGCAGGCAACGGTCACACCCTCAATAAGTTTTATATACCCTTTTTGACCGAGTATTTCAACAAAATTGTGCACGGTCGATGAGCTGGTAAAGGTCACTGCGGAGATCTTCTTCTCCTCAAGCAGTTTTTTGACCCGGTCCACATCCGATGTGGGCCGGACGTTCTCGTAAGCGGTCGCGACCGTCACCTCGGCGCCCTGTTCCCTGAGCTTGTCCGGGATTATTTCACGTGCCACCTTCGCCCGGGGGACCAGGAATTTCCGGCCCTTCACATTCACACCGCCGAGCGCGGCAACCACACCTTCCGCTTTGAACTCTGCGGGTATCAGGTCAGCCTTGAGTCCGTACTGCTCGAGCAGCTCCGCCGTCTTTGGACCGACCGTGCAGATGTTCACTCCCTTGAGCATGCGCAGGTCCTTCCCGAGTCCGCGAAGCCGGTCCATGAAATATTTGACCGCGTTCGCGCTCGTGAATATGATCCAGTGATATGTCTCGATCGCCTGGATGGCGCTGTCGAGCTCGGCCCAGCTCGCGGGAGGAACAACATCGATCGTCGGAAATTCAATGGTCGTTGCGCCGCGGTCGATGAGCATCTCGGCAAACACGCTTGCCTGATCGCGCGAACGCGTGATCACGATCCGTTTTCCGAAAAGAGGCTTGGACTCGTACCAGTTCAGCTTTTCCCTGAGTTTCACCACCTCGCCGACGATGATGATGGCCGGCGGGCCGAGCCTGGCTTCTTTGACCCGGGGGATTATATCGTTCAGGGTTCCCGTTACTACTTTCTGGTCAGTGCGTGTACCCCACTGGACGACGGCTGTCGGCGTTTCCGGGTTTCTGCCGTGTGCAATAAGATTGTCAACGATGTTCTGGATATTTTTCATGCCCATAAAGAACACCAGCGTGCCGATGCCGGTCGAGATCTTGTCCCAGTGCACTTTGGATTCCGGTTTTGTAGGGTCTTCATGTCCGGTCACGAAGGCAACGCTTGCGGTAAAATCCCGATGGGTGAGCGGGATACCCGCATAGGTCGGCACCGCGGTGGCAGCGGTCACGCCAGGTACGACTTCAAAGGGGATGCCGCTGTCAACCAGCTCCTCGGCCTCTTCCCCGCCCCTTCCGAAGATGAAAGGATCGCCCCCTTTTAAACGGGCAATGAGCTTCCCTTCTTTCGCCTTCTTGACGATCAGGCTGTTGATCTCCTCCTGGGGCAGCGTGTGCCGGCCGCCTTGTTTGCCGACATAGATCAGCTCCGCATCAGGCCGCCGCTGATCGAGCAAACGCTCGTTAGCAAGATAGTCATAGATGATCACATCCGCCTTTTTCACGCACTCCAGGCCTTTGACCGTGATCAGACCCGGGTCACCCGGGCCGGCGCCGATAAGATATACTTTTCCAATTGATTGAGTCATGGTTGATATTTTCACCGCAGAACGCAGAGATCGGAGAGTGAGCGAATGAGAGGCGAGCTTCTTACAAAAATCCACTTTTGTGTCATTCCGAACGAAGTGAGGAATCTTTCACTGTAATAGAAACAAAGATTTCTCCCGTTGGTCGAAATGACAGATCGGTGTTACACTCTCTGTGATCTCTGTGGTTAAAGGTGGTTTAATTTTCCAAAAGATTATTGCCGCTGAAGTCGGTCGTATTCCCGTACACTTCCCGAAGGATCACGTCCGCCCCCTGAGAGAGGAGCTTTTCCGCCAGGACCACGCCAAGCTTCTCGGCCTTCTCCGGCTCTCCTTCAATGGAGTCCTTGACGATGCGCTTGCCGTCCACGCTGCCGACGAGACCGATAAGCGTAAGCTTCCCGTTCTTCACCTGCCCATAGCAGGCGATCGGGACCTGGCAGCCTCCTTCAAGCCTTCTGAGGAGCGCCCGTTCGCCCGTGACACAGGTGCGGCTGTCCGTATGGTTGAAGAACGCGATCATGTCATTGAGTTCCCGATCATCCACCCGGCACTCAATGCCGAGCGCCCCCTGGCCGATGGCGGGCAGGCTGATCTCGGGTGAGAGGTATTCCGAGACATTCGCCTCAAGCCCGAGCCGCTTCACGCCTGCAGCGGCAAGAATGATGGCGTCGAACTTTCCTTCTTTCAATTTCTGCAGCCGCGTGCCCACATTGCCGCGCAGCTGATGGATCACGAAGTCCGGACGCAGACTCATGAGCTGTGCCTGACGCCTCAAACTGCTCGTGCCCACATTCGCTCCCTTTGGCAGATCCTTGAACGCCACATTATTTCGTGAAAGCAGGGCGTCCCGCGCATCCTCCCGTTTCGTGATGCACGAAAGGTGGAGCCCGTCGGGGAAAAAGGTCGGCACGTCTTTCATGCTGTGCACGGCAATGTCGATCTCATTTTCCAGCATTGCCTCCTCGATCTCCTTGACGAACAACCCCTTGCCGCCGACTTTGGCGAGCGGCACGTCAAGGATCTTGTCGCCGGTGGTCTTGATCTTCATGAGCGTCACGGTCACGCCGGGATAGCGCTTCTCGAGCTCCGACTTGACCCACTCCGCCTGCCAGAGCGCGAGTGCGCTGGCGCGTGTACCTATTCTGATCTGTTTTCGCAATGAGGACTCCTTTGAATAACTCGTTCTAAAAATCAGTCGGATCCGACCGATCCGACTGATCCGTCTGATTCATCAGCAAATATTCTTCGATGTCTGGTGTTCCTGTTTCTGTTCGGAATCTTCTTTTTCCGGTGACGCTGCCCCCTTCGTGCGTTCCGGCCGCTTCAATTCCTTGTCCAGGTTGAACAATCTGCGCGCGATCGCGATGGTGGCGTCGCCCGTGTCAGGGGTTGACGCCGCCTGCTTCAGGACAACGAGGGGCGCGTGGAGCAGCTTGTTCACGATGGCTTGAGACATGGCATCCATCGCCCGCATCTGTTCGTCGGTGATGCCGTTCAATGAACCGATCGACTTCTCGAGTTCGCGTTTCCGGATGTCTTCCACTTTTTCCCGAAGGTCCACGATGGTCGGTACGGCATCAAGGGCGCGTTCCCACTGAAGGTACGTCTCAACCTCCAGGGTGATGAGTTCTTCGGCCTTTTCCGCTTCTTTTGCCCTGCCCCCGGTGTTCACGTCAACCTTGCTCTGAAGATCATCGATGTCATAAAGATAGACGTTGTCGACCTTGTCGACCTCGGGGTCGATGTTCCTCGGATTCGAAATGTCGATCATGAAGATCGGCTTATTGCGCCGTTCTTTGAGCGCCCGGCTGACCATGTCCCGATTGACGACATACTGCGGCGCCCCGGTCGCACAGATGAGGATGTCCACCATAAGCAGGGCGTCCGGGAAATGTTCGAAACGGATGGCGTCGCCTTTGAACTCCTTGGCGAGCTCTTCAGCGCGTTCAAAGGTGCGGTTGGCCACCATGATATTCTTCACGCCATTGCCCAGGAGGTGCTGGGCGGCAAGCTCAGCCATCTCACCGGCGCCAAGGAGCATGACGTTCTTGCCCGCCAGTTCGCCAAAGATCTTCTTTGCCAATTCAACCGCTGCGGTGCTTATGGACACCGCTCCTTCGGCAAGTTTGGTCTCGGTGCGAACCCGTTTCGCAACGGAAATCGCCTTCTTGATCAGTTTATTGAGAATGGTGCTCGTGGTTTTGGCCTTGAGGGCGATGTCGAAGGCCTCCTTGAGCTGTCCCAGTATCTGCGCCTCGCCCAGCACCATGGAGTCGAGACTTGACGCAACGCGGAATGTATGGCGAACGCCCTGGGCCTCGGGAAACACATAGAGGGACTGCTCCAGGGCCTCACGGGAGAGTCCATGGTAATCGGATATGAACTGTTTGATCCGTTCGATGCCGGACATGCTGTCCTGCACCGACGCGTATATCTCCACCCGGTTGCAGGTGGACAGGATAAGGCCCTCCCGGATCCCCTCGTAGTTCACCAGTTTCTTGAGCGCTTCAGGTACAGTCGCTTCAGGAAAGTTGAGCTTCTCGCGGACCTCGATAGGCGCTGTTTTATGACTGAGACCAACTACTATGATACTCATTCCGCTTTCACCTGACCCGGACGAGCCGGACTAAAACAAATCAGAGTCTCTGACACTGAGTCTTTAACACCGATAAAACCGGATTAACCCCTATGAAAAATCATGATACTTCATAGATTCAATCAGTGTAAATCATTGTCAAGGGAGTTGACTTATCACCCCAAGAAGAATTTTATTGACGAAAACTTAAAAGCTATGCTTTCCTATCCCTAAACGGCTTACCACAAAAAAACTGACCAGGACAAAGAAGAATCCGACAATCGAAAGATAGGCCATTTTTCTCCCCCGCCATCCGATGGTGCGAAGATGCAGGAGCACCAGATAAACAACCCACGTTATAAGCGACCACGTCTCTTTGGGGTCCCAGCTCCAGTAGGTGCCCCATGCGCTGTTCGCCCAGATAGATCCGGAAAGCATGCCGAGTGTAAAGAGGGGCCAGCCTATGGTAAGCGCTTTGTACCCCAGCGTGTCCATGATGTCAAGGGACGGCAACCGATGAAAGATCGCGCCCAGATTCTTGGCCTTGAGCTGGCGCTCCTGGATCAGATACATGATCGAAACGATGAAGGCGAAGGCAAAGGCAGAGTCTCCAAGAACCGTCAGGCTCGTATGCACGCCGAGCCAGCCGCTCTTGAGCACGGGGTTGAGTTCTTTGATCTCGCCGGAGAGGATGAGTGCAGGTGCCATGAGAACGATCACGAGCGGAAGCATGAACGAGCCGAGCGCTGGGATCTTAAAGCGGAATTCCATGATAAGAAAAACGAGCACGATGCCCATGCCGAGAAAATTCGCTGCCTCGAAAAAGCTCGTTATCGGGACGCGACCTGACTCGATCCACCTGAAGAAAAAATAGGCTATTTGGAACAGGAACCCCGAGAAGGTCACCCAGAGCGATGCCGAAGAAGTCCACTTCCGCTCCGGCTTTAAGATATAGGTAATGTACCCTGCTGTTGCGAGCAGGTATAAACCCATTGCTATTTGAAAAAACAAGAGATTCATAAGGCGGTTTCCTGTAATGGTCTGAAGGACAACGGTTAATATTACTTTTTACGGCCTCTCTAAGTCAAGGGAAAAACAGGCAATGCGAGATACGACATTGTAAAATACGAAAGTAACCAATGAGAGAAATAAACACTACGGGTGATGATCATAATTTTCTATTGATGCATTCTGAATAAATCGTCATACCCGCAACAGCGAGTATCCAGGACCACGGTCAATGTTTTGAAAGCTGGATTCCCGTTTTCACGGGAATGACTGAAATTGTTATCCTTCTTCATGCCTCCGGCATGAGCTTTCCCTCAGCCATCCTGAGCACCCGGTCAGCGCGGACCGCAAGTTTGTCGTTATGCGTCACGATCACGAAGGTTATGCCCTGTTGTTTGTTGATCCCGAGGAGGAGATCGTGGACCGATTCGCCTGTATGCATATCGAGATTGCCGGTCGGTTCATCGGCAAGTACGACATCCGGTTTTAGCATCAATGCCCGCGCGACCGCGACACGCTGCTGCTCTCCGCCCGAGAGCTCTCCGGGCCGGTGATGGACCCGCGCTGCGAGCCCGACATCGGACAGTATGCTCCCGGCAGCGGCAGCCGCTTCGTCCCGGTCCATCCTCCGGATGAGCGCGGGGAGCATGACGTTCTCGATCGCTGTAAATTCAGGCAACAGATGGTGGAACTGGAACACGAACCCCACCCGCTCGTTGCGAAAACGCGAGAGCCTTCCATTATCGAGGCCGAAAACATCGATATCACCGTAATAGACCTTGCCGGACGTCGGCCGGTCAAGTGCGCCCAGGATGTGGAGGAACGTGCTCTTCCCGACACCCGATGCACCGACAACGGCGAGCATCTCTCCTGCCCGGATGTCGAGATCGATCCCGTCAAGGACGGGGAGCTCCACGGGACCGCTCAGGAACGTCTTGCGAAGCTGCTCAATATGGATAAGCGTGCGTGTTATTACTTTTCTCCCGACGTTATAGCATCTTTCACTTTTTCAGCTTTCTTTTCGACTTTCTCTCCGGTCGACGTTACGGCTTCTTTTACCTTCTCCGCTTTCTTTTCAACCGACTTTGCGCCTTCCTCTATCTGTCCCTTGATGTTTTCCGCCTTGTTGCCTGCTGATTTAAGCAGGTTACCGCCGCCCAGAAGCACAAATGCGACTGCGGCAAAAACCAGAAACACGATGATTAATAGGATCCTCTTCAATTTTCCCCCTTTTGGTGCCATGGAAACCTCCTTATAATTATGCGACGGACGCCGATGCTGCACGATGGACGATGGACGTCCGCTTCGCTGGGACGACAGACGTAAAAGCTTTTGCGTCTATCGTCCCTCGTCCCTCATGACTCGATTTATTCATATCTCAGCACTTCCACGGGATCCTGTTTTGCCGCCTGCCACGACGGATAGAGCGTGGCGATAAAGCTGATGCCGAGAGCGGTGAGCGTTATCGCAAGCATATCGAGGCCCGAGATCGAGAGCGGCAGGTGGCTTACCTGATACACGTCTTTCGGCAGCGATATGATGTCCGTCCTGGTGATGAGCATCACGGCCCCGTAGCCGAGGATCGCTCCGATAATTGTTCCCACGAAACCGATAGTGAGTCCCGCGAACATGAATATCTTCATAATACTCTGCGCCGGCGAACCCATGGACTTCAGGATGGCGATCTCCCTGCTCTTTTCCATAACAATCATCGTGAGGGTCCCGACGATATTGAACGACGCCACAATGATGATGACGACAAGGATAAGCGACATGCCGATCTTTTCAAGCAGCAGGGCCGAAAAGAAGTTCTTGTTCATCTCCATCCAGTTGCGTGTGTAAAATGGATATCCAACAGACTCCTGGATCGACGAAGCGATCGCGCCGGCCTGGTAGATATCGTCCACCCGCACCTGCACTCCGCTCACGCGGCCGGGCATCTCGAAAAACTTCTGGGCCTCGGGCAGCGATATATAGACGAACCCCGTATTGTAATCATACATCCCGGCATCGAACAGGCCTGCGAGCACAAACTTCCTCATTTTGGGTATCATGCCCATGGACGTTTCTTCACCGAGCGGGTTCACCATCGTGATCGTCTCTCCGACCGACACGCCGAGTTTTCTGGCAAGGTCTTCGCCGACGATGATGCGGGGCGGCTTCCCCTCCGCGCCTTCAAGGTCCGCGAGGCCGCCGACGGTCATGTTCTTCGCGAGATCGGTCACCCTGCCCTCGTTTTTGGGGTCGATGCCCCGCACAACCACGCCCTGCATGCGGTCTCTGGTCGTCAGCATCGACTGACCATAGATGAATGGCGTTGTAGCCGTGACATGAGCGACCTGTTCCACCTTCTTTTGAAGGTCGCTCTGGTCCTTGACGCCGGTGCCGGTGTACTCCATCACGACAATGTGCGGCATGGCCGACAGGATCTTGTCTCGAAAATAACCCTGGAAACCCGTCATGACCGCAAGGGTGATAATGGAGGTGGTCACCCCGATGACCACACCGGCGATGGAGATGAACGTATTGAGCGAGATAGTGCCGTAGCGCTTCTTGGTCCTCAGATAGCGGAGGCTGATGAATATTTCGTAGGGGAGTTTCATAGAAAGTCAGGGTACGGGTTTCGGGTTACGAGTTAAGGGTTCTCGGTTTCGGGTTCACATTGACTCGAAACTCGCAACTCGAAACATATCTACTGCTTCTCCTTCTTCATCTGCGGGAAAAGGATGACGTCACGGATGGAGCTGGCTCCCGTAAGGAGCATCACCAGGCGGTCGATGCCGATCCCCTCTCCGGCGGCCGGGGGCATGCCGTACTCGAGTGCGCGTATGAAGTCTTCGTCCATCTGGTGGGCCTCTTCGTCCCCTGCCTCGCCTTCCGAAACCTGCTTAAGGAACCGCTCTTTCTGGTCCACCGGGTCGTTCAACTCGGAGAAGGCGTTCGCCAGTTCCCTCCCGACAACGAACAGCTCGAACCGCTCGACAAAATTCGGATTGTCGTCACATTTCTTCGACAGAGGCGATATGTCCGTCGGGTAGTCGGTAATAAAGGTGGGCTGAATAAGCTTGGGCTCGACAAGCGCCTCGAAGATCTCGTTCAGTACCTTTCCCAAGGGCTCTCCGCCCGTAAGGTGCGCGCCGAGTTTTTTCGCATACTCCCGGGCCTTCGCACCATCGGTCAGGACCTCGTCGGATACGCCTGCTTCGCGAAGAGCGTCGAGATAGGTTATCCGCTTCCAGGGCGGCGAAAGATTGATCAGGTGTCCCTCGTATTCCACTTCGGTCTTGCCGAGGACATCCTGTGCTATGCTGCCGATCATCAGCTCGGTCATGTCCATGAGAACGCGGTAATCAGCATAAGCCGTATAGAATTCGAGCATGGTGAACTCGGGATTGTGGCGCGTGGAGATGCCTTCATTCCTGAAATTGCGGTTGATCTCGTAGACCTTTTCAAAACCACCTACGAGGAGCCGCTTGAGATACAGCTCCGGCGCGATGCGCAGAAAAAGGTCCATGTCAAGGGCGTTATGGTGGGTCTTGAACGGCTTCGCCGTCGCCCCGCCTGGAATGGACTGCATCATCGGCGTCTCGACTTCGATGTACCCGCGATCGTTCAGAAAGCTCCTGATCGCCTGGACGATCTTCGTGCGGAGCAGAAAAACCTTTCTGACATCCGGATTCACGATCAGGTCCAGATACCGCTGTCGGTAGCGGAGCTCAACGTCCGTCAGGCCGTGCCATTTTTCGGGCAAGGGGCGGAGCGATTTTGAGAGGAGCGTAAAGTCCTCGATGTCGATCGTAAGTTCATTGGTCTTGGTACGGAACAGAAAACCCTTCACGCCCATGAAGTCGCCGATGTCGAGCTTTTTAAAGAAAGCGTATTTATCCTCGCCAAGCGTGTTTTTCTGGAAATAGAACTGGATCCTTCCC
>Ga0210377_10002381_pt1 | contig 16532 bp, 15 predicted proteins | sample PLM4_65_b1redo_FD_155480 | JGI IMG/M metagenome (GOLD analysis project Ga0210377, IMG submission 155480) | Groundwater sediment microbial communities from an aquifer in East River, Colorado, USA - PLM4_65_b1 redo | ecosystem: Environmental > Terrestrial > Soil > Riparian zone | place: USA: East... | reverse complement strand
CTCGGCGCGGGACGGGTCCACAAGCTCTGGATCCTGAGCCGCGAGGCGCGGCTGGGCCTGCTGGCGGCGGTGATGGCCGGCTTCGGCGCCATCGTCTCCGAAGTCGGCGCCTCGATGACGGTGGGGGGCAACCTCCGCGGCAGCACGCGGGTCTTGACGACGGCGATCGTCACCGAAACGAGCCGCGGCAACCTGCCCGTGGCGCTGGCGCTCGGCTGCCTCCTCCTCGGGCTCGCCTTCGCCGTCAACCTGCTGCTCACCCTGGTACAACAGCGCCGGAACGGCTGATGGACGTCGCGGTCGAAGGCCTGCGCTTCGAGCGAGGCGGGCGGACCGTGCTCGACATCGCCGGGCTCGCGTTCGGCGGCGGAAGCACCACCGCCGTGTTCGGACCCAACGGCTCGGGGAAGACGACGCTGCTCCGCCTCATCGGCGGCCTCGAGCGGCCCTCGGCCGGCGCGATTCGGATCGGTGGGACGCGCGTCACCCGCGACCCGGCCTCGCGGCGGCACGTGGGGTTCGCGTTTCAGGAGGCGGTGTTCGTCGGCGGCAGCGTGCGCCGCAACCTCGATCTCGCGCTCCGTCTGAGAGACCTTCCCCCGGCGGACCGCGAGGCGCGCGTCGCGGAGGCGGCCCGGGAGTGCGGGATCGAGCCGGTCCTCGACCGGTCCGCCCGGCAGCTCTCGAGCGGCGAGGCGCAGCGCGCCAACCTCGCGCGGGCCCTCGCGCTCCGGGCGCCGGTCACGCTGCTCGACGAGCCGCTCACCGGCATAGACCGGGTCACCCGGGTCCAGCTCCTCGACGACCTGCCCCGCATGCTCGCCACCTTCGCCGCGACGACGATTCTGGTCACCCACGACCGCGAGGAGGCGTTCCGGCTGGCGGACCATCTCGTGGTGCTGGTGGACGGGCGTGTCCGCGCCGCCGGGCCGAAGGCGGAGGTGTACACCCGCCCGCCGGATCGAGCCACGGCCGAGCTGCTGGGCTACACCGTGGTGGGGACCGGCGGGCGAACGATCGGCGTTCCCGCCGGGGCCTGGGCGCTCGGCAATGGCGAGGCATCGTTCGAAATGGTGGTGGAGCGAGTGGTGGACATGGGGAACCACCTGCATGCGGTGGGGATGGTGGGCGGTGTGCGGGTGGATCTCCGGCTCCGTCCGGGCGAGCCGGTTCCCTCGCCGGGCGGGCGTGTTCTCATCGCGGCGAGGGCGCACGTGCCGGTCGGGTAACCGAGGGGGCGCTATATTGCGACCCACGCGAACGTGGCGGAACCGGCAGACGCGCAGGACTTAGGATCCTGTCCCGCAAGGGGTCCGGGTTCGACTCCCGGCGTTCGCATCCTCAGCCCCGGCCATGCATCGAAGGTCATTCCTCCAGGCGATCAGCCTGCCTCTCCTGACCCCACTCCTCGGCAGCGTCGAGAAGTCCCCCGAACGGCTCCAGCGACTCGGCCTCCAGCTCTACACCATGCGCGATCTCATGGAGCGGGACGTGGCCCGCACCCTCGAGAAGGTCGCCGCGGTCGGGTATCGGGAAGTGGAGTTCACCGGCTATTTCGGCGGGAGTCCGGCGGGCCTCCGCATGCTGCTCGACGCCGTCGGCCTGGAGGCGCCGTCGAGCCACGTCTCGCTCGAGGACCTCACCAAGGATCCCGCTCGAACCTTCGACGCCGCGGAAGTCATCGGCCACCGCTACCTCGTCGTGCCATCGCTCGACCCCGAGGATCGCCGCTCGCTCGACGATTACCGGCGCGTCGCGGCGACGTTGAACCGCGCCGCTGAGAATGCGAGTGCCCGAGGGTTGCGAGTCGGCTACCACAATCACGACCTGGAGCTGGCTCCGATCGACGGCCTCCTTCCCTACGACGTGCTGCTCTCGGAGACCGACCCGACTCTGGTCTACTTCGAGATGGATTTCTACTGGATGACCCGCGGTGGCGCCGACCCCCTGGCCTACTTCGGGCGCCATCCCGGCCGCTTCCATCTCTGCCACATCAAGGACATGGACCGGCGCGGCAAGATGGCCGACGTTGGCACGGGACGCATCGACTTCCGCAAGATCTTGCGCTATCGTGAAGCGGCCGGCCTGAAGCACTTCTACGTCGAGCACGACCACCCGAGCGACCCTCTCGGCTCCATCCGGGTCAGCTACGCGTTCTTGCAGCGTCTCGAGCTCTGACTTGATTTGTCCCCCCGACAATGCCCGGCTAGATTTCCCGGCAAATGAGCCAGATCACCGTCGAGAAGACCGCTGAGGATTCCGCCTCCAAATCGCTCCGGGTGACCGTCCCCGTGGACCTCGTCCGCGAGGCCGAGGCCAAGGCGGTGAAGTACTATGCGAAGCGCGCCCGCCTGCCGGGCTTCCGGCCGGGCAAGGCGCCGGAAGCGGTCGTCCGCAAGCGGTTCAACGACGCCATCCGCCAGACGGTGCTGGAGGAGGTCCTCCGCGAGGGCTGGGAGACCGCCAAGAGCTCCGAGTCGCTGAAGCCGATCGCCGACCCGGCGGTGCGCAACCTCAAGTTCGAGGAAGGCAGCCCGATCGAGTTCGACCTTCTGGTCGAGATCCGGCCGGAGATCAGGCTCGCGCGCATCGGCGGCTTCAAGGTCGAGCGCAACGTGCCCCCGGTCCCGGACACCGCGGTCGAGGAGCGGGTGGCCTCGCTGCAAGAGGCCAAGGCGGCCTGGATCCCCGTCACCGGCGAGAAGCCGTCGCCCGGGCATATGGTGCGGGTCGCGGTCGCGCCGATCGAGGACGGCACCGCGGGCGCGGCGCAGCCTTACGACCTGGTGCTGGGGCAGAACCAGGCGATCCCGGAGTTGGAGGAGCGGATCATGGGGCTCCTCCCCGGCGACACCTCCGAGACCGAGGTTCGCTTCCCGGACGACCACCCGGACGAGAACCGGCGGGGCCAGAGCCGCCGGGTTCGAGTCACCCTGCACGAGGTGAAGCGCCAGGAGCTGCCGCCCCTCGACGACGCCCTCGCCCGGGAGATGGGCGACTTCGAGAACGTGGACGCCTTCCGGGCCGCGGTCCGCCACGACCTAGAGCGCGACGCGGAGCGCGACGCCGATGCGCAGGTCCGGCAGGCACTCCTCGCCCAGGTGGTCGAGGCCAACGGAATTCAGGCGCCCGAGTCCCTGGTGCACCGGCTGATGCACGGGTACGCCGAGGTCTACCGGATCCCGCCGGACCAGCTCCCGACGTTCGAGAAGCAGTTCCACGAGGTCGCCGAGACGCAGGTGAAGCGGGACCTGGTCCTCGACGCCCTGGTCGAGCAGCAGGGGCTCCGCGCCACCGAGGCGGAGATCGACGCCCGCATCGCGGCCATGGCCGAGGCGCGCGGCGTGTCGGCGGGCGAGCTCTACGGCTCGCTCCAGAAGGCGAACCGCCTGGCCGAGCTGGAGCGCGGCATCACCGAGGAGAAGGCGTTCCAGTTCCTGCTTCAGCAATCCACAGTCGAAAAGGCGACACTTTGACGATGTCCACGCTCTATCCGCCGTACATCATCGAGCGCTCCAGCCGGGGCGAGCGGACGTACGACATCTTCTCGCGGCTCCTGATGGACCGGATCGTGTTCCTCGGGGCCCCCATCATCGACGACGTCTCCAACATCATCATCGCCCAGCTGCTCTTTCTCGAGGCCGACAACCCCGACAAGGACATCTACCTCTACATCAACTCCCCGGGCGGAGTGGTCTCGTCCGGCATGGCGATCTACGACACCATGCAGCACCTGCGGGCGCCGGTGAACACGATCTGCATGGGCATGGCCGCGTCCATGGGCTCGTTCCTGCTGGCCGCGGGAACCAAGGGCAAGCGGAGCGCGCTTCCCCACTCCCGGATCATGATCCACCAGCCCTCGGGCGGGGCCCAGGGCACCGCGGCAGACATCGAGATCCAGGCGCGGGAGATCCTCTACCTGCGGTCCAAGATGAACGACCTGTACTCGCTCCATACCGGGCAGCCGATCGAGACGATCGAGCGGGACATGGACCGGGACCGGTTCATGAGCGCGGAGGAGGCCAAGGCGTATGGCCTGATCGACAGCGTGTTTACGCCGCGCAAGGACCTCGTGCCGCAGACGGACGGCAAGAAGGAGACTTGACGCCCCCGGGGCCGGGATTCACCTTTCCGACACCCCCCATCCACCACCAGGCGACCCGGTTCCATGTCCAACGACAAGCACCTCCGCTGCTCCTTCTGCGGCAAATCGAAGGACTCCGTCCGGAAGTTCATCTCCGGGCCGTCGGTCTACATCTGCAACGAGTGCATCACACTCTGCAATGAGATCCTGGCGGAGGACGAAGAGCGGGAGGTCGCGGACAGCATAACCCAGGTCCCCACGCCGGGTGAGATCAAGGAAGTGCTGGACCAGTACGTGATCGGGCAGGAGCGGGCCAAGCGCACCCTGGGCGTCGCGGTGTACAACCACTACAAGCGGATCAACGCCTCGAACGGCCGGGACACCGACGTCGAGCTCGACAAGTCGAACATCCTCCTCCTCGGCCCGACCGGAGTCGGCAAGACCCTCCTCGCGCAGACGCTCGCCCGGATCCTGGACGTTCCCTTCACCATCGCCGACGCCACCACCCTCACCGAGGCGGGCTACGTCGGCGAGGACGTCGAGAACATCCTGGTGCGCCTGCTCCAGGCGGGCGAGTTCAACGTGGCGGAGTGCGAGCGGGGCATCGTCTACATCGACGAGATCGACAAGATCGCCCGCAAGTCGGAGAACCCGAGCATCACCCGCGACGTGTCGGGCGAGGGCGTGCAGCAGGCCCTCCTCAAGATCCTGGAGGGCACGATTGCCTCGGTGCCGCCGCAAGGCGGCCGGAAGCACCCGCAGCAGGAATACATCCAGATCAACACCAAGGACATCCTGTTCGTCTGCGGCGGCGCGTTCGACGGGCTGGAGAAGATCATCGAGGCCCGCACCGGCCGGCAGCAGATCGGCTTCGCCGACGAGGAGCGGAAGCGCGCCCCCGAGCTGAGCAAGAAGAACCCCTACGCCGAGGTCGAGCCCGACGACCTGCTCCGCTTCGGGCTGATCCCCGAGCTGGTGGGCCGGCTCCCGGTGGTGGTCTCGCTGGAGGCGCTCGACGAGGACGCGCTGATGCGCATCCTCATCGAGCCCAAGAACGCGCTCACCAAGCAGTACAAGAAGCTCTTCGAGCTGGAGGATGTGGGCCTCACCTTCGACCCCGAGTCGCTCCGCGCGGTGGCGCAGAAGGCGCTCAAGCGCGGGACCGGGGCGCGCGGGCTCAGATCGATCCTCGAGACCATGATGACCGACATCATGTTCGACCTGCCCCACCGGGACGACGTCCGGGAGATCGTCATCACCAAGGAAGCGATCACCGAGGGGATCCCTCCGCTCGTCGTGACGGAGCGGCCGCGGACGAAACGGGAGGCGTGACGGCGGCGGGGCGGCGGGGCGGCGGGGCAGCGGGGCAGCAGAGAGATGCTGCCCCGCTCGTTTCTCCGCTGTGGGAGTTGCCAGTCGAGTTCGTCGGCTCCTTTCCCGACCCGCTGGTCAAGCTCGACCCTCCCCTGCCCGAGGTGGCGCTCATCGGGCGGTCCAATGTCGGCAAGTCGAGCCTGTTCAACGCGCTGGTGGGCAAGCCCGGGTTGGCGCGGATCAGCGGCACTCCGGGTAAGACCACGCTGCTCAACGCTTTCCGGCTTCCGGACTTCTATCTGGTGGACCTGCCGGGCTACGGGTTCGCGCGCGCGGGAAAGGCCGCGCGGGCCGGGTACCGGAGGCTGGTCACGCGGTACCTGGGCGAGCGGCCGACTCTCGCCGGAGTGGTCTGGCTGCTCGACGTCCGCCACGATCCGTCGAAGGACGACTTCGAGATCCAGCGCCTCCTGATCGAGAGCGGCCGGCCGGTGCTCGCCGCCTTCACCAAGTCGGACAAGCTGACCCGGACGGCGAGTCTGGCCCGCACCCGGGCGCTCGCCGCGGCATTGGGGTTGCACGAGGACCAGGTGCAGCTCACCAGCAGCAAGTCCCGGCTGGGGATCGCGGAGCTGGGGCAGAGCATACTCGCCACTGTCGGAGGAGAACGATGAGGACGATCGCGCTGCTGGGTTGTGCCTGGGCACTCCTGGCGGCCGCACCGGCGCTGGCGCAGGACGGCAGGGGCGCGCTGGACCCGCTCCCGCCTCCGGGGTTCGGCTCGCTCACCCAGAGCGATCTGGCCCTGCGGCTCAGGAGCGACGAGCTCGAGGTGCGCCTGGTGCCGCTCGACCAGCGGGTCACCCGGCTCCTCGCCAGGGACGCCTACGAGTCGCTCGAGAGCCTGGTTTATTCCCGCCGCTCCTCGATCGACTCGTTGGCGAGGCTCTCGGGAATCAGCGCGCCGGGCCTCGCGCTGGTGACCTTCTTCGGCGGTCGCGAGGGGGCGCGCTTCGACCCGTCGACCCTGAACCTCGGAATCCGGAACCAGATACTCCGGCCGCGCGGGATCGTGCCGTTCAGCCCCCGGTTCACCTCGCAGCAGCTCCACGTGCGGGAGCAGGTGAGCGCGATTTACCTCTTCGAGGAGTTGCTGCCGGTGACCGACGCCTTCACCTTCTCCTATCAGGGCCGCATCTCGGAGGACTGGCAGAACAAGCAGCGGCTCCTGGACCGCGAGCGCGGCCGGGTGGCCGCCCGCTCGCGGGCGACCCGTCCGGACAGCGGGGCCGCCGCCGAGCGCTGAGGAGGCAGCCCGGCGGCTTGCCTGCCAATCTCCACCCGGGGAGATTTCGGTCGTCCTGCGGCGCCCCGCGCCACATCCACCTCCCGGAGCCCCGAATGCCGCATCTGCCGTTGCGTACGGTCACGTTGCCCGACGCGACGAACCGGGTCTACGACGCCTGGCTCGCCGAGATCGAGGGCCGGCTGGCCGAGCCTGGCGCCGACTGGTCGCGGCTGACGCGGGACGTCCTCTACCAGCTCTACTACCCCGGCTTCGGCGACTACGACGAGCGGATGGCCGACCCGCGGACGACCCCGGCGGCGCGCATCGCGCTGCTCTCGCTCGACCCCCGCAACATCACCCTCGAGCCCGAGTACTACGCCGACGTGGACCAGGCCCGCTTCGCCCGGGTGAAGCCGCTCCTCTGGCTCTGGTACAGCTTCGACCGCTCGCCGCTCGGCGGACAGAACGTCCACCTCGGCGTGCGCTTTCGCCGGCTCCTCGCGCCCCATCTCTTCGCGCGCTGCGGGGGGAACTTCAAGTGCTTCCAGTTCACCGAGTTCTCCTACGGGTACAACCTCGAGGTAGGCGACGACGTGGTGGTCCATCGCAACGTCCTGCTCGATGATCGCGGCGGGCTCACGCTGGGGAACCGGGTGAGCATCTCGGACTACGCCAACATCTACAGCCACACGCACAGCATCGTGGATCAGAAGGACGTGACCAACGCGCGCACCGTCCTGGAGGACGACGTGCGCATCACCTACCACGCGACGGTGCTGGCCGGCGTGCGGGTGAGCCGCAACGCGATGGTGGGCGCGGTGGCCGTCGCCACCAAGGACGTGCGGCCCTATCACGTCAACGTCGGCATTCCCGCGAAGTCCATCCGGATCAAGCCCAACGCCCCGCCGGAGGCGTACGTCACCGAGCGGGTGGCGCGGCGCGAGCCGAAGGAGTCCTAGCCCTGGCCCGGCCGCGAGAGCGCTGGTACCTCTCCCCCTCCGCCATCGCCGCCTGGGCGCTCCTCGCGAGCGCCCTCGTCGCCTCGAAGCTCGGCGGCATGCCGAGCGTGCTCGCGGTGGGGGGAGGGATCGCCGGGGCGCTGATCGCGCTGCTGGCAGCCTGGCGCCGCGAGTGGGAGGTCCCGCTCCACGCCGTCGCGGTGACCCTCCTCGGCGTGGTGGTCTGGTTCGCGAACGACCGCATCTGGTGGCTCGCGCTCGGCGCGGTGCTGACGATCTCGGCGAGCTTCTGGGTGGCGATCACCCGAGGACGCCGGCGGGTGCGCGAGGTGGAGAGCAAGACCGACGCGCTCGCCAGCCAGCTCGACCGGCGGATCAGCGAGCTGTTCTCACTCCAGGAGCTGAGCTATGTGCTCTCGGAGTCCATCCAGCTCGACCGGATCGTGGAGCAGGTCGCCCGGTATGCCGGCCGCTTTCTCCAGACCGACGGCGCGATCGTGGTGCTGGCGGACGACGACCGGGGCCAGCGCCTCGGGATCGTGGCCGCCACCGGCACCCTGGAGGCTCTCCAGGGCCGGAAAGCGGAGGAGAACGACGCGGGGCTGGTCCGATTCGCGATCAGCCGCGAGCGGATCGAGGTGGCGCAGGGCGTCGGGACGCCGACGGTGAACCTGATCGCGGGGATGACGGTCCGGTCCGCGGCAGTGGCCCCGCTCCGCTCCCAGGGCGTCACCATGGGCGCGCTCGCGGTGGCCGACCGGCAGGGAGGCCCCTTCACCACCGAGGACCTCTGGCTGCTCTCCACGGTGGCGACCAACGCGTCCGTGGTGCTCGCCAACAGCCGGCTCTACGAGATCGTGCGGCAGAGCAAGGAGGAGTGGGAGACCGCCTTCAACGCGCTCACCGAGGGCATCGCGGTGGTCGGCCCCGCCGGCGCCGTGCTCCGCGCCAACCGGGCCTTGGCCGCGCTCACCGAGCTCAGCGAGGGCGAGATGGTCGGGCGGGGCTTCTGCGAGACCCTGTTCGGCAGCTCCGAGGCCGTGGAAGAGCTGATCAGCGCCGCCTATCGCCGGCAGCGGACCGCCCCCCTGGTGGTGCGGCTGGAACGGACCCAGCGCGTGCTCCGCCTCACCGCCGCGCCGTTCGCCGACCAGCCCGGCCGGCCCGCCTCCGCGGGCACCGGCCCCGTCGTCATCCTGGTCGAGGACGTGACCGAGCAGCGCATCCTCGAGGCCCAGCTCATCCAGAACGACAAGATGGCCTCCATCGGCCAGCTCGTGTCCGGCGTGGCTCACGAGCTGAACAACCCCCTCACCTCGATCGCGGGGCTCACCGAGCTGCTGCTCGAGCGGGAGCCGCATCCCGACTTCCCCCATGAGCACCTGCGGGTGATCCACGACCAGGCCGAGCGAGCGGGCCGGATCGTGCGCAACCTGCTGACCTTCGCGCGGAAGGGCGTGGCGGAGAAGACCGCGGTGGACCTGAACGACGTCGCGGCTCGTACGTCGCTGCTGATCGTCTACGAGCTGCAGTTGCACGGCATCGAGCTGGAGTCCGAATTGAGCCCGGAGCCAGTCGTCGTCCTGGGCGACCGCTATGAGCTTCAGCAGGTGTTGCTGAACCTGGTGAACAACGCGGTGCACGCGGTGAGCCAGCTCGAGTCCGGCCGCCCGCGACGGATCCGGCTGGAGACGGCGCTGCAGAGCAGCACCGCCGTGCTCCGGGTGCGCGACTCCGGGCCGGGCGTCCCGCCGCACCTCATCTCCTACCTCTTCACCCCGTTCTTCACCACCAAGGCCCCGGGCGAGGGCACCGGGCTGGGGCTTTCACTGAGCTATGGGCTGGTGGTGGCACACGGAGGGATTCTGGCCTACGAGGCGCAGCCGGAGGGCGGCGCGGAGTTCCGGATCAGCCTCCCGGCGTACCAGGCGCCGGACGTCGTGGAGCGCCGCCAGGCCGCGCGGCCGGCGGGCCACCGGATCCTGGTGGTGGACGACGATCCTGCGGTGCACCGCCTGGTGAGCGCGCTCTTCACGCCGCAGGGTCACGTGGTGGAGGCCGTGCGCTCCGGGAGTCAGGGTCTTCGGATGCTGAAGGATCGTCATTTCGATCTCATCGTCGCCGACGCGATGGCGTCTGTCGGCCCGTCGGAGCTGTTCGTACAGGCGCTCGCCACCTACAGTCCCGAGACCTGCGCGCGGGTCGTCCTCGGCGTGGCGGGAAACGGCGACCTGCCGGACCCGGTGCCCGACTTCGGCATCCGCCGGACCCGAAAGCCGTTCAGCCTGCGCGATCTCAACGCGCTGGCCGAGGCGATCTTCGCTAGTAGCCCGCCGCGCTCGCCGGCCGCCACGGAAGGACGCTGATCCGCCCCTTCACCCGCGCGGACGCCGCCGCCGCGTCGGCGGTTGCCCAGTAGTTCCCTCCGGCGGCCAGGTCGGGCGCCTCGATGAACCATCCGCTCGCGCGAAGGAAGACGTTGCCGGTGACCTCGGTCCCGTGTCCGGTGTTGTCGATCACCAGGCCGTCCACCAATCCGTCGAGCAGATTCCCCCGGACCCGGCTGCCGCTGGTTCCCTGGAGCACGATCCCCTGTTCCGCTCCCCCGACTACGTTGTCGTCTATCCGGTGGCCGCGGCTCGCGGGCCCGCCCCGTTTCGGCGCCGTGACCACGATCCCGATCCGCCCGCCGAGAAGCACGTTCGCCTCGAGCGTGTTGTCGCTGCCGTGCTCGAGCACGATCCCGGCGATGCGCGAGCCGATCACGGTGTTCGCCCGCACGACACTGCCGTTGAGGTGGTCGAGACGGAATCCGTAGGCCGAGCTGTCGCCCCGATTCTCGAGGAAGGTGGTGCTCCAGGTGTGGCTGGCGACGAACGCCGTACCGGTGGCGGACGCGTCGTTGCGGTAGACCAGGTTGCCGATCGAGGGCCGGGTGAGCGGCGGCTGGCCACTGATGCGGAGGCCCGCGCTCGAGGCGGTGAGATCGTTCTCCGAGATCGTGTTCGAGTCGCTCCCCTCGCGGAGCAGGATCGCGGCCGCGCCGCAGTCCACCGTGGGCGGCGCGCACCGCACCGTGGAGTGGACCCGGTTCCTGACCAGCACGTTGCGCGACGAGTGCCAGAGGTTGATCCCCCAGCCGGAGTTGCCGGTCAGCTCGTTGTCCGCGAGGTAGCTCTCCCGCGCATCGATGAGACCGATGCCGTTCTGGGCCGACTTCGCCGTCACTCCGGTCACGCTCGCGCCGACGGTGCGAACCAGCACCAGGCCGGATCCCGCTCCGGTGAAGGCCTCGAGCCGGAACGCGTCGAGGCGGTCGGCGGTATCGGGCTGCGCCGCGGTGGAGCGAAGCGGGTCGCTCCGGCTTCCCGAGAGATCGGAACCGCTGACCCGATGTCCGCGCCCCCCTTCGATGCGGAGGCCGATGCGAAAGCCGCGAATCGTGCCGCCGAGCACGGACACTCCGTCCACGCCCTTGCTCGTCACCCCCACGCCCACGAAGCGGGCGGGCACCGAGTCACCGCTCTCCAGCACCACGCCGGTGAGATCGATCCGCGTTGCCGACGCGGCTGCGACGATCACCCCGCGCTCGTTGGGATCCGCGATGCGATAGCGGCCGGGACAGATCCGCACCTCGCCCTGCACCTGGGTGGCGGCGCGGGTCGGGCGAACGCACGGCGCGGCCGCCCCGTCGGCGGTGGCGGCCGGTGTCAGCATCAGGGCGAGCGACAGAAGCAGCATCATGGCCGAACCGGATACCCCCGCTCGCGGAGGAACGCGCGCGCCTCGGGGAGCGACGAGCCGCGAAAGTGGAAGATCGTAGCGGCGAGCACGCCGTGCGCGCCCGCCTCGAACGCCTCGGCCAGGTGGCCGAGGTTGCCGGCGCCGCCCGACGCGATGACCGGAATGGTGACGGCGGACGCGGCGGCACGCAGCAGCTCGAGATCGTAGCCGGCTCCGGTCCCGTCGCGATCCATCGAGGTGAGCAGGATCTCGCCCGCGCCGAGCGACTCGAGCTCCCGCATCCACGCCACGGCCTCGCGCGGCGTCTCCTCCCGTCCGCCGTTCACCACGACCGTAAACCTGCCGTCGATCCGCTTCACGTCCACCGCCGCCACGGCGCACTGACTCCCGAAGCTCTCCGCCAGCCGGGAGACCAGCGACGGGTCGCGCACCGCCGCGGTGTTGACCGAAACCTTGTCGGCCCCCGCGCGGAGCGCGGCACCGGCGTCGGCCACCGAGCGGATGCCGCCGCCCACCGTGAAGGGGATGAAGATCGAGTCCGCGACCCGGGCCACCATCTCCAGCGTGGTGCGGCGCTCGTCGGGGCTGGCGGAGATATCGAGGAACACCAGCTCGTCGGCGCCCTCGGCGTCGTAGCGGGCCGCCTGCTCCACCGGATCGCCCGCGTCGCGCAGCGACTCGAAGTGAACCCCTTTCACCACCCTGCCGCCCGCCACGTCGAGACAGGGTATGATGCGCCGCGCTAGCATACCGGGAGCACGTCCTCGACCGGGCCCGCGTCTCCCGTACCGAGGAGGAGGACGGCATCCTCGAGCGCCCGGCGCTCGCGCGGCCAGGCGAAGCGGGCGCCCGCCCCCGCCGGCGTCAGCCACTCGTGGCGATCGTGCTCGGAGCCAAGCCGCACCACGGCGTCCGCCGGCACGAAGGCGACGAAAACCGGCACCAGCGCCACCTCGTCCAGCCTGTGCTGATAGAAGGTCTCGACCCGGCTCAGGTTGTAGAGCCGCTCGGGCGAGAGTCCGGTCTCTTCCTCCAGCTCCCGCCCTGCCGCCTGCCAGGGACGCTCGCCATCCTCGATGTGGCCGTGCACCGTCTCCCACGAGCCAGGACACCGCCCCCCCGGCGCGCGCCGGAGGACGAGGCACTCGATCCCGCCGCTGCCGCGCCGAAGGACGTAGACGTCCACCAGCGACACCCGGACCGAGGTCACGGATCCCACCGGGCGAAGGCGTCGAGCAATTCGATTCCGGCGCGCTGCGATTTCTCGGGGTGGAACTGCGCGCCGATCACCGTCTCGCGGCCGACCAGCGTGGGGAACACGGCGTCGTACTCGCCGGTGCCGAGCACCGCGTCCGCCGGGAGCTCGCTCGGATGGTAGCTGTGCACGTGGTAGAAGAAACGGGGCTCCTCGCCGAACAGCGGCCCCAGCATCGCGTGGCGACGGCCCGCCTCGGTCAGGTCCACCCGGGCCCAACCCACGTGCGGCACGTGCAGCGCGGTGACGAAGCGTCGCACCCTCCCGGGAAGGAGGCCCAGCCCGCGGGCGTCCGCCGCCTCTTCGCTGGTCTCGAAGAAGAGCTGGAGCCCCAGGCAGATCCCCATCACCGGCCGGCCCGCGCCGGCGACCTCGCGCACGGCCTCGCCGAGCCCGGTGCCCGCGAGATTCCGCGAGCCCTGACCGAAGTTTCCGACGCCGGGCACCAGAACCCTGTCGGCGACCCGCACCTCGTCGGGGTCGGTCGTGAGCGTGGCCTCGTGGCCGCCGGCCTCGAGCGCGCGCACCACGCTCTTCAGGTTGTTGACCCCGTAGTCCACCACCGCTATCACAGCGCCCCCTTGGTGGAGGGCACCCCCGCCACGCGCGGGTCGATGGACGTGGCGGCGTCCAGCGCCCGCGCGAACGCCTTGAAGGCGGCCTCGACGATGTGGTGCGGGTTGTCGCCCCGGACGAGATCGATGTGCGCGGTGAGCCCGGCGTTGAGCACGACCGCGCGGAAGAACTCGGGCGTCAGGAAGACGTCGTAGTCCCCCAGCATCTGCCACTTGGGGATTTCGATCTCGTAGTGGATGTACGGGCGGCCCGAGACGTCCACGACGGCGCGCACCAGGGCGTCGTCGAGTGGAACCAGCGCGTCGCCGTAGCGCCGGATTCCGGCCCGGTCGCCCAGCGCGCGGGCAAGGGCCACGCCGACCGCGATGCCGGTATCCTCGACGGTGTGGTGGCCGTCCACGTGCAGGTCGCCCTGCGCCTCGACGGTCAGGTCGAGGAGTCCGTGGCGCGCGAGCGCCTCGAGCATGTGGTCGAAGAAGCCGATGCCGGTCTTCACCGTCGCCTCGCCCCGACCGTCGAGGGCGACGCGGACGAAGAGGTCGGTCTCCTTGGTCGTGCGCCGGATCTCGCCCACGCGCGGTGTCACCGGGCCTCCGAGTCGGTTGCGAGGATCTCCTGCAGCGCCGCCAGCACCGCCTCCATGTCGTCCTCCGTTCCGATCGAGATCCGCAGGCACTCGGACAGGTCGGCGCTGGTCGAGACGTCGCGGACCAGGATGCCATGCTCATCGTACAACCGATGGAAGACCTCGCTCGCCGGCCGGGCGCGGCAGCGGATCAGCACGAAGTTCGCCGCGGTCGGGGCGACCTCTATCCCCGGAATCCGTGCCAGCCGGGGCAGGAACCGGTCGCGGGTCTCGACCACCTCCCGGGTGCGGGCGGCGAAGAGGGCGGCGTGGTCCAGCGCGACTTCGGCGGCGGCGAGGGTCACCAGGTTCACGTTGTAGGGGAGCTTCCCCTTGGCCAGCTCGCGCGCCACCTCCGGGTGCGCCAGCGCGAGGCCGAAGCGGAGCCCCGCCATCCCCATCGCCTTGGAGAAGGTGCGGAGGACCACCACCCGGGAGCTCCGGCGCAGGAGCGGAATGGCGGAGGGCCCGCCGAAGTCCTGGTAGGCCTCGTCGCAGAGGACCAGCGCGCCGGTCTCGGCGACGATCCGCTCGACGGCGCCGTCCGGGAGCGCGGAGCCGGTGGGGTTGTTGGGCGAGTTGAGCACGACCACTCTCGCCCGCTCGCGCACCGTGGTCTCCACGATCCGGTCCACGTCGAACTCGAATCCGGCCCCGAGCGGCACCGGGACGTACCGCCCGCCGAGCACGCCGGTGAGGAGCCGGTAGAGTGAGAACGTCGGCGACGGGGCGACGACGGTCTCGCCCTGGGCGAGCACGACCGCGAGCGTCGCCTGGATCAGCTCGTTGGAGCCGTTCCCGACCACCACGCCATCCGGGGCCCATCCGTAGTGCGCCGCGAGCCGCTCCATCAGCCGAGCGGGCACGAACTCGGGGTAGCGCTGCCACGGCGCCGACGCCGCGCGGTCGAGGACGGCCTGCTTCAGGTCCGGCGGGAGATCGTGGGGGCATTCGTTCTGATTGAGCTTCCGCCGCGCGGCCTGGGCCCGGAGGGTGTAGCCCGCCTGCGCCCGCACGCCGGGCTTCACCAGCGCGAGTCCCTCGGCGCCGTCGGGGAGGGCGCTCCCCGGGCCGGTGGATTCGCGAGCGATCGGTCGGACGGGGGTGGAGGGAGTCGCGGGTGTCGGTGGCCGGCTCAAGCGCGGTGGCGGCCCAGGACCGCCTCGAGCCGTGCGGACAGGGCGCGGGCCCGGAACGGCTTGGTGATGAAGTCGTCGGCGCCCAGCTCGAATACGCGTACCTCGTTGTCCTCGTCGCCCTTGGCGGTGAGCACCATGACCGGGATCGAGCGGGTGGCCGGCCGGGAGCGGAGCTGCGTCAGCACGCCGTAACCGTCGAGTCCGGGGAGATTGAGGTCGAGGATGACGACGTCGGGCGCGAACCGGTCCACCTGATCGAGCGCCTGCACGCCGTCCCGTGCCTCGGCCACGGTGTAGCCGTCGCGCTCCAGGAGGTCCTTCATGACCCGGCGGAGCTGGTCCTCGTCCTCCACCAGGAGCACACAGGTTCCCGCGCCGCGTCCCGCCGCGCCGGCGACGTCGCCGGTCGAGGTGTCGTCCACCAACTCGAGCGCCTCGGCGAAATCGAGCGAGACGGGCGGCGCGCTCGCCGCGGCCGCGGGTGGCGAAGCTGCGGCGGGCGAGGGCGGCGCGCCGCCCGCCCGCGTGCGACCGGACGGCCGCTCGCGAGGTGGACGCGCGTCGTCCTCCTCCTTGGGCACGTCGGTGACCCGGAGCAGCTCCTCGAGGCTCGACTTGCCAGCCAGGACGTGCCTGAGGCCGCTGTCGAAAAGCGAGCGCATTCCGTTGGCCCTGGCGCCGTCGGCGATCTGATCGGCGGTGGCCCCCTGTCCGATCCGCCGCTCCAGATCGGCGTTCATGGTGAGGACCTCCATGATGCTGAACCGCCCGCGATACCCCGTCATCGCGCAGTCGGGGCAGCCGACCGCGCGGAGCAGCTTGGTCCCCGGCGGAATGAACCGCGCCATGCGCTCGGGTACGGGCTCCTCGCTCGGCTGAACGCAGACCTTGCAGAGCCGGCGCATGAGCCGCTGGGCCACCACGCCGCGGAGCGCGGAGGCGATCTTGTACGTCTCCATCCCCATGTCCACCAGCCGCGTCACGGCGTTCGGCGCATCGTTGGTGTGCAGGGTGGAGAGCACCAGGTGCCCGGTGAGCGACGCCTGGAGCGCGATCTGCGCGGTCTCCTGGTCGCGGATCTCGCCGATCAGCACGACGTCGGGGTCCTGCCGCAGGATCGAGCGCAGCGCCGTGGCGAAGGTGAGGCCGGCTTTGTCGTGCACCTGGACCTGGACGATGTTCTGCCCCAGCCGGTACTCGACCGGATCCTCCACGGTCACGATGTTGACGCCTTCGTTCTGCACCAGCCGGAGGGCGGAGTAGAGCGTCGTCGTCTTGCCCGAGCCGGTGGGCCCGGTCACCAGGATGATCCCTTCCTTGTTGGTGAGCAGCCGGGTGACCGCTTCCTGCTCGTCCTTGTGCATCCCCAGCGCTTCCAGGTTCAGCACCGTGGCGCGCTGGCTCAGGATCCGGATGACGACCTTCTCGCCGAGCGACGCCGGGAGAGTGGAAACCCGGAGGTCCACCGCCTCGCCGTTCACCGAGACGCGGGCCCGCCCGTCCTGCGGCCGGAGCCGGTCCGCGATGTCGAGACCAGACATGATCTTG
>Ga0210377_10002380_pt1 | contig 16534 bp, 14 predicted proteins | sample PLM4_65_b1redo_FD_155480 | JGI IMG/M metagenome (GOLD analysis project Ga0210377, IMG submission 155480) | Groundwater sediment microbial communities from an aquifer in East River, Colorado, USA - PLM4_65_b1 redo | ecosystem: Environmental > Terrestrial > Soil > Riparian zone | place: USA: East... | reverse complement strand
AGTGGATCTCGCCGCAGGCGTCGCACACCCAGCGCGGCAGGCTGTCCCCCGGGGGGACGCGCTTGACCACGGGCGCGGCGCAGTTAGAGCAGAACTTCATTCAGGCCCGAAACGATCCTGTCCGGCTGGAATCCGAGCCGGTCCACCGGCGCGCCGGTGCGGTTGATCCAGAACACGCTGAAGCCGTAGGACTTTGCGCCGAGCGCGTCCCAGCAGTTGGAGGAGACGAAGCCGATGTGCTCCTTCGCCACGCCCAGGCGGTCGACGGCGAGCTGGTACACCTCGGGCGCGGGCTTGAAGATTTCCAGCTCGTCCACGCTCAACACCGCGTCGAACTTCAACCCGGAGTGCTTCACCAGCGGCTCGATCATGTCGGGCGAGCCGTTGGTGAGGATCGCGAGCTTGCGTGCGGCAAGGCGCTGCAAGGCAGCGGGCACCTCGGGATAGGCCGCAAGCTTCAGGTACTCGTCCATCAACGCGTTCGCGCGGCTTGCGTCCAGCACCAGCTTCAGCGCGTCACAGGCATAGGCCAGCGCCTCGCGCGTTACCGCTGAAAAGGGGAGGTAGCGCCGCATCAGGCTGCGCTGCCAAGTGTATTCGAGCTGCTTGCTGCGCCAGAGTTGCGACAGCGCGGTTCCCCGGCCGGGCCAGAACCCATCGCAACGGCGGATCACCGCGTGCACGTCGTAGAGCGTGCCATAGGCGTCGAATACCAAGGCTTGGAGGTTCATGGGCGAAGTATAGAGTCTGTCCATAGCGCTGCCGTAGTTACCGGAGACTTGGGAAGTGACTCAAGCGAACTGGACGAACCCATCTCGACGAGGCCGCGGCCTTTCGCCGCGGATAACCCGCTGCAGCTGGACTGGGTGCGCTCGCTCCGTGACGCTTCAATGAGGCCGCGGCCTTTCGCCGCGGATAACAATCAGGACGGAGCACGCCAGCGAACGCTCGCCAGAGGCTTCAATGAGGCCGCGGCCTTTCGCCGCGGATAACGCTTTCTGCTCCTGCGTCAGCCCGATGCGGCCGAATAGCTTCAATGAGGCCGCGGCCTTTCGCCGCGGATAATGCTTTCTGCTCCTGCGTCAGCCCGATGCGGCCGAATAGCTTCAATGAGGCCGCGGCCTTTCGCCGCGGATAACATCCAGCTGCGCGGCGCGCTTAACCGCCGTATCAACGCTTCAATGAGGCCGCGGCCTTTCGCCGCGGATAACGGAGTAAAAACAAATGTCAGGTCAACTTTGGGCTGTGCTTCAATGAGGCCGCGGCCTTTCGCCGCGGATAACCACCCCGAGGGCGTCAGCAATGACTCTTAGCGTCTGCTTCAATGAGGCCGCGGCCTTTCGCCGCGGATAACATTTTAGGAGAAAGCGAAAAATACTCCGTAGGATCAGCTTCAATGAGGCCGCGGCCTTTCGCCGCGGATAACATCGGTGCTGACAGCGCGGATGCCGGCCGATGGCAGGGCTTCAATGAGGCCGCGGCCTTTCGCCGCGGATAACCAAGTACGATGTGTCTATCACAGTGGGGCCTTCCTAGCTTCAATGAGGCCGCGGCCTTTCGCCGCGGATAACGGCTCGGCTGACGATCAACCACAACCCATGCTATTCGCTTCAATGAGGCCGCGGCCTTTCGCCGCGGATAACCCTCTCCCGCCCGTTGTCCGAGGGCGGGCAGGGCAAGCTTCAATGAGGCCGCGGCCTTTCGCCGCGGATAACCTCCATCCTCTCGCCGCACCCAGTTCATGTGGCAGTCGCTTCAATGAGGCCGCGGCCTTTCGCCGCGGATAACGCCTCTCCTCCATCTGCTGAAGCAGTCCGACCATGTTGCTTCAATGAGGCCGCGGCCTTTCGCCGCGGATAACAGGATACAGGCCGCGATGTAATTCACAGTCACAATGCGCTTCAATGAGGCCGCGGCCTTTCGCCGCGGATAACATCGTGCTCTACGACGTCCCGGATCCTGCGCCCTGGGGCTTCAATGAGGCCGCGGCCTTTCGCCGCGGATAACGCGTTGATCCGTGCCCCGGTTCAAACTCAGCAGAATGCTTCAATGAGGCCGCGGCCTTTCGCCGCGGATAACCACTACCGACACGGTCATCCTGAAGGCGAGCATGCTGCTTCAATGAGGCCGCGGCCTTTCGCCGCGGATAACCGGCGCCCCGGGATGCCGCGTCGCGCGGGGCTCCGGAGCCGACATTGCGAGCGCTGGCGCTGATTGCCCGCGAAACGCCGGTCCGGACGGCTGGAATATCCAGCGGCCAATGGAAGTTTCCCATGTTGTTAAAGAACTTGCAGCATCGCGAGCGCTCATGCCGCACCCGTGAAGCACTCAAGCGCTCGCGCCGGTCCGGCGAAAAAAGACCGGGTCCTAGACCACGACGGCTTCCCGGCCCACGGGCTCGAACGTCTTGCCGAGGCTCACGACCCTCGGCTTGATCGAATCGGCCGGACCGACCTCCATGGTCACGACGTGATCCTCCTTGTGGTGGATGATGCCGTCAAGCAGCTGGATCATCTCGGCGTGCCTGCGCCGGCTGAGGCGGCACTGGAAGACCGAAAGCTGCAGCCACTCGCCGTAGCCGTTCATGAGCTTGAACACGCGCCGCCAGCGCTTCTGGTCGCCGATGTCGTAGGCCACGATGTACAGGTGCTCGTCCATGGTTTACCTCGTTACCAGATTGGGGTAATCGGCGATCTCGCCCAGGAGGTGCCGCCCGAGCAGGCGCGCCTGGATCTCGATCAGCCTGCGGTAGCTGACCTTGTAGCCGAAGAGGGGATGGGTGATCTCCTGGCTCATGCGGCGCTCGAAGCCGGCGATGAAGCGCTTGCGGCCGTCCGGCGCGAGGGCGACGGCGCGTCCCGAGCGCACGAAGTCCGAGGGCCGCACTTCGCCGTTGTTGATCGCCATGACCACGGCCGAATCGGCGATCAGCGGCCTGAAGGGTTCCATGAGGTCCAGCGCGAGGGCAGGGCGGCCATAGCGGGGCTGGTGGTAGAAGCCGCGGTAGGAGTCCAGCCCGACGGCGGCCAGCGTCACGGTGAACGAGCGCACGAGCAGGGAGTACGCGAACGAGAGCAGAGCGTTGACCGGATCGGTGGGAGGACGGCGGTTGCGGGTGGTGAAGTCGAAGGGCAGCTCGCCCGATTCCGTGTCCCCGGGCTTGAGGAGGTTGGCGAAGGCGCCGAAGTAGCGCGCGGCGGAGTTCCCCTCGACACCGAGCAGCTCGGCGAGCGAGCTCATCCTTCTTGTCGATTCGGCGTCTTCCTTCATGGCGTCGAGGAGCGCCTCGGGCTTCTCCTCCTGGCGCCAGTTCCTGCGCAGGAAGGTGCGCGCGTTCAGGATCTTCGCCTGCACCAGCCCCTTGGCGAGCCGCAGGCAATGCGCTTCGTCGAAGCTCGCGCGGTATTGGGCCGTGCGCAGCTCGACGTTCTTGTGCCCGGTGCCGATGGAGTGGCCCATGAACCAGCCGCCGTAGCTCATCCAGGTGACCGGGATCTCGCGGCTCATCAGCTCCTGCAGGCAGGGCGTCGTCACGTAAATGTTGCCCATCAGCACGAGCTGCGACACCTCGTTCAGCCGCGCGTGGTTCACCACCTTGTCCTCGATGCTCACCTCCAGCGTCTCGCCGCTCCTGGCGACCTTGGCCCGGTTCGCCTGGACGTACACCGGCATCGCCTCGTCGCGTCCCACGGCGAGCGGCCGCGGCGGCTCCTGCTCCTTGCGGAAGAAATTGACTTCGTCCGGCAGGCAGATACCCACCAGCGAGCAGCGCGGGCACTTCGGGCTGTTGTCGAGCGGCGGCGGAATCTGTCCGCCGGTGGCGATGAGGCGCAGGCCGTCGACCGCGTTGCGGGTGAGGGCGCGCAGCTCCTCGTCGAACGGAACGCGGACCCGCTCCTTGCCTTCGATGAAATACAGGATGCCTTCGGGGACGTCGAAACCCTGCTCCTCGAGCAGCAACCCCTGGATGCAAAGCTGCACCCGCTCGGGATCGTAGGCGCCCTTTTCGACGTGCGGGCGCTTGCCGCGCTTGTAGTCGACCGGCGTCGCGGTCATGCCTTCGGCTTCGACCAGATCGATCTTCGCGATGAGCCCCATCCGGGCCGAGGACAGCGTGACCGAGCGCGCGTGGATGCGCTCCCCGGACTCGTCAGGTTCGGGAAGCTCGCCCGATCCCGCGTCCACCCGCCGGTGCTTGTGCCGCCCCTCCACGGTGTCGGCGGAGTCGGCCCACTCGCCCTGGACCCATTCGAGGTAGGCGAGGCGAGGGCAGTACTGGTACTCGTTGACCATCCGCGCGGGCAACAGCGGCATGTCCCCGGTGAATTCGGGGAAGGGCAAGGGCAGCTCGGGCTGCCCCGGGGGCGGGTTCTGCGTATGGTCGGCCACGGGCGGAGCGGCCTCGAAGCCTTTGAGAATCCTGGGTGCTAGGCGACGCGCCGCGCGTGCGTGATTTCCCGGCGCTCGACCGGCCGGACCTGGGAGCCCTCCAGCGTCACCACGGCAACGGTTTCCCCGTCGAGCGCCACGAACTCGACTTCATAGGCTCTCGCGCCGGGATGAACGTGCACGACCGTGCCGACGTCGCTGGCGGCGAGGTTGTCGCCGGCGAGGTCGGTCGTGAGTACGACGCGGTCATGTTCCTTGATCGTCGCCATGCGTATCCGGCCTAAGCCACCTCCACGGGTTGATACCGTAGGACGATCAACTTCTCCCGAGGGATCCCCACCGACGCGTACGCGCGGCCCTGATCGTCGCAGAACTCGACCTCAAAGGCATCGGGCGGCAGGTCCTCCACCACGGTCCCCACTTGACCGCGCGCGAGCTTGTGCTCCGGCAGATCCTCCGTCAACGCGACGACATCCAGCAACCGAATCTGCTCCATGGCGCCTCGCCAAAGGACATAACAACTGGTCAGCCGGGGGAAGGTCTCTCCGGCGCGTACGAACCAGGCGCTCCGCACCGTCGCCCGCGATCGGGTCTCAGCCGAGCCGTACACCGTGAGCTTTCGCCAACTCGACAATCTTTTCTTCCAGCTTCGGCGAGTCCCGCTCGACGATGCTTCAGACGAGCTTCAAATCGACGCCGAGATAGTGATGCGCCAGGACGTTTCGCGCCCCCGCGACTTGCACCCACGAAACGCCGGGCTGACTCGTCGAGAGTTCCCCGACGCCGATGTCCTTCACCGCTTGACCGATCACCTCCAGATTCCGGATCACCGCATCCTGGGTCTTGCGGTCCTGGAAAAAAGCCTCCTTGCCGTCCCGCACATACTCCTTGATCCTCGCGATACAGTCGTAAATGTGGCGGACGTAGATCGATCTATCCTTCTTCACAGTGGCGCTGCCTCGGCAAGAATGCGGTCTTTCAAGTAGAGATTGAGACCGTTTTCCGTCAATACGTCGGCCTTGCGGCCGACCAAAGCCTCGATCTCCTGCTGAAACCCGACAAGATCGTAGAGCGAACGGTCGGCCGCCATGTCGACCAGCACGTCGACATCGCTCTCCTCGGTATCCTCGCCCCGAACGACCGAACCGAAGATGCGCACATTGCTCGCGCCATGCTTTGCCGCGATCGCCAGGATCTCGGCCCTGCTCTTCTTCAACATCTCAAAGGTGCTCATGGGGACAGCCTCCGATCGCCGGCACACAAACCTGCTCCAACTGTAACGCCAGCCCACCCCCGCGGCAATTCAATTTGCCGCCCCCGCGGGACTGCGAGGGCCGACGCGTTCGCATCCGGCTCAGAACCCATATCCCATCGCCATCCAGTAGCGCCAGTCCTCCGCCGCCTCGCGCGTCGCCCTGTCCGGCTTCACCGGATCGAGCTGCACGAGCGGCACGCCGAGCCTGCGGCCGGCGAAGCCGGCGATCGCGAACATCTCCTTTATGCAATCGTCCGAGGGCGCCATGCCGAGCACCTCGACTTCCTCGCCTTTCTTGAGAGGCGAAATCTCGCGCGCGGCGATGCACTTCGCTTTGAAGGGAAAGGGCAGCTTGTCGTCGAGATAGCAGTGCCAGCCGATCGCGCGCTCGTCGGAGGTGTAGGCATCGACAACAATCTCCCGCTCGATGCGGCGCTCGCGGATGCGGTTCAAAGCCGGACGTTTCGGTTTACGCATCGGGAGCGGGGACGAAGAGGCCGAGGCCGAAGTGGCAGGCGAAGCCATTGGTGAAAAAATCGCGGCGCTTCATTTTGCTCCGCGCACTCTGATTCGGGAATAACTCGACCGCAGCGGTCGCAGGCGATTTCCGCCGAGCGGGGAACGGTTTTGGGATCGTAGCGGATCATGCTTCCACTTATGCAGGCACGGCTGGGGTGAAATTCTTGTAGTACTTGTTAGGCGCGACACGCTCGCACCGATAGATCTCGGCGATACCCCGTGCGGCTAGCGCTCTCCGGGGCGGTATTGGCTCGTGAAGTTCCGCGAGGGAAAGCAGTGAGCGAATCATCTCTGGCGACACGGGAGACTTCCAGATCGGCCATGTAAAAAACTCCTGCCGGCCTACATGGGAGAACCCTGTAGTGGCCAAGCCACCGGGCCGCGGGGCAGTTGGGAACAGCATCAATGCTTCCAAGGCCAGCGTATTCGCGCCAAGCATGGTCTTGGGCGCATGTTTGTCCTTGTTGCCACTCGGGTCGTGCCAGCGCAGGGCGTACCGTTGATCTTCCGAAGGATCCCAGCGCATGCTGTATTCCTTCTCTTTTCCGTCTTGAATCACTGGGTCTTGATATCGCCACTGCTGGAATAGAGTCCGTTGCAGTGCGTGGACATCCGTGCTGTTTCGGATGGCAACGGCGTAGAATGGCAACCCCTGACCGTTGCTATCGCCGCTTCGAACCATGCAAAACGAAGTCACCTCGAACTTGCGCTCTTTGTCCTTAGCATCGAAGAAAACCTCGCTGCCAAAGGCTCCCAGGAAGTCCGCTAAGCGCCGGTCTAAGGACGAAGCGCGGTCTTGCGCTCGATGGAGCGCGACAACGAAAGCCTCAGCCGGGAACGGCAGCTTCTTGTCGATCGTGAAAGGTTCGGAGGAAGTTGCCGTGATAGCTTGATGTAACAACTCGACGAAATTCTCCCGGTTGCTCTCACAGCCCGACAAGACCGGCCGCCAAGTGCCCTGTTCGACCTGCCAGAAAATGCGCACATCTGGCGAAAACCGGCCTACGGTCAGCGCAGTCCCGACCGCCGCCAGAAACCCAAGCGGATTTCCGCCGTCGATGCCGGTCAATACAAGTTGGGTCATGAGTGTTTCTCCTCCCATTCGCTGCGCCGGTGGTCAGCTAGACGCAAAATCGCTTCGAGCCAGGCGAGTCCCCACCAGCCATAGCGACGCGTGAGACGCCAAAAGCGCTCGGCCACACCGGAATCCAGTCGCTCAAGGTTAGTTTGGCTTCCATACAAAAGCCGTTGTCCTTGGAAGTCCACGGACACTGGTGCTGGATGGTCATCGAAAACCACCGGCGCGAAGGGACGGCACCAACCGTGGTGGCTTTCTACCAAGTGCAACACTAAGTCGCGTAAGTCCTCGTCTTGCGGCAGCAGTTCCGATGCGCTTTCCAGCAAGCGCACGGACAGGAGTTCATGTCGTCCGCCTTCGGGATATCCTGCGCGCTCCCGCGCCAGTACGCTTTCTCGCCGTCCCTGGGGCATGTCCCCCGACTTGGCGAGTAGCTCGCGGTTCTGTGCCAACGGGATGCCGCCCCGCAACCACGCCTGAAAGCGAGGATCAGCTTTGCCCAAATCGTGGGCGCGGGCGGCGAGCTCGATGGCATCCACTAGCGGCGGCGGCAGACCGCAGTTGGTAGCAAAGCGCCGCGCCCAATCGCCCACACCATCCAGATGAGTGAAAAGTGTTTGCCGGACGGTGCCGGAGGCCACAGAGTCGGTTTCGTCGCTGAATAGGTCAGCCTCCTCTTCTCCCCGCGGGAGTCGTTGCTTGCCGCGCAAAATCAAGCCGCCGGCCGGATGGAGCGTGATGCCATGGCCAAGCGCCTTGTCCGCCGCGAGATGCGCCGCTACTTGTTTGAGCCACTTGGGAGTGGCCTCGTCGCGCGCCAGTTCGGCAAGCGCTGCCTGCAAAGTTTCTGCCAGAGTCAGGGTCTTCCTCGAACCGTGTACTGGCTTCTTCTGGATGGGCGAGATCCCGCAAGGTCCGCACAGCGGCGCTGTCTGGCCAATGGGTCATGACTTTCGGATGGAGGCGGAGCAGTGCCTTGGCGCGGGACTGCGCGTGTGCGCGGTCACCCCAATCCAGGACGGGGTGACCATCTGCGGACCGAGCGAAGTCGCCCAGCGTGTCCCAGCCGCCCACGGCAGCCGGGACGACCACCACATCGCCGGGTCGCAAGTTCTCGGGGGCATCCAGCATTTGCGTGTCGTCACTGCCGCGCCAGCGGAATACTTTTCTCTTCGTTGGCTTCGCTCCCGCAATGGCAGCCTCTATGGTCCCCTCGACGTCCGAGACGTCGGCACCGGTGTCTTCCTCCCCCGCGAGCCACCGGCGCATGAGCCCGATGGGCACGGGTAGACATTCGGGGGAAGATGGTGGGCACTGGGCGAGAATGTCCTTCCATGTCTCTCCTGCCAGATTTTGGTCTAGGTCAGCGCGCCAACATACTTGCACGTCGGCCGAGCGGGTACCCGGCCCGTGCAGGAACATCCCCACCTCCGGTGTAGGTTCTGGCGTCGGCGAGGTTTGGGTCCAACAGTCTACGTGGGAAGGCAGCATCACCGGCGCGCGGACGGAGGGGGCACTAAGATCAATCAAGCTTGCCTTCGCTTTGACCAACAGGGGTTCGAGAGCGGCGATACCCATGTTCACTTCACCACGTGCATCCACCCACTCGGGGTTGTTCAGTTGTTCCCAAGTCGCTGCAAGCGCTTTCCCATAGACAGGATCATCCTCGCTGTTCTGCGACTGGTCGGCGCGCACCAAGATAGCTGCCTGGGCTTCAATGGGCCGTCCCATGCGATTCAGCCGGCCGAAACGCTGGCGCAAGGCATCGAGGCTCGCGCATTCCGTAACCAGCACGTCGAAATCTAGGTTGGCACCAACTTCCAGGGTTTGGGTCGCGACCACGAAGACCGGGGCAGCGAGCGTCCTGTCCATGGAGTGGTCTGCGGAAAGCGGCGCCAGCCGCCCAACGATGGTGTCGTCTTTGTCAATTGGCCGCATCCGGCCAGTGAGTAGCACCGCTGCGTCACCGTGTTTCCTTGCCAAAATCCGCCAAGCGGCGCGGGCAGTTCTGACGCGGTTAGTGAAGACCACAACGGCCAAGGGCCGTCCGCCGACCAGTTCCTCGGCTTTCCTGGCCAGCGCTTCGGCCATTTCCTCCGTGGCCTGGTCGCCCTTAGCCTTGGGCACGACTTGCAACGTAGTCGGCTTGGCGGCGAGTTGCCGGTCGCCCAGTGGATGCCCGGCGCGGCGTGGCTCATCCGATTCATCCCGAAACACATCGGTCATGCCTTCGGGCGGCGTGGCACTCATCACTGTCACGTGAAAGGGCGGGACGAGCGCGGCATCGCCCCAGCGCCGGTACTTGTCTACGGCACGCAGGGTTTCCAGGAAGGGCTGGGCGCAGTGGGCTTCGTCGAGGAGGACGAGGGCATCGTTTCCGGCCAGTCCCGCATGAATGGGCCAAGTGCCGGGCCCGGGACCGTAGGCGCGGAACAGCAGGCGGGAACCCAACTGGTCCACGGTGCTGGCGACGATGGTCGGCTGGGTGGGGCTCTTGGCCCAAGCGTTGGAACGGTACATGCCGCCGCGCAACTGGAAAACCGCCAGAGGGGTATCGCTGCCGGCCAGCGTGCGCAGGCGGTCGGCGACTTCTTTGAGGATGCCGCTCTCCGCTGCGTTGAGTCTGTCCGCGAGTTTGCGGGCGCGGTCGAAGGCTTCGTCTACGATCACCCGACGGTCCACTACGAAAAAAATGCGGCGGGGCGCGGTAAGCATCCGCCTTTCCGCCAGACGGTCCGCCTGAGCAGCCAAGGCAAACACGGCGATGTCCAAGCAGGCGGTCTTGCCTGAAGCCGTGGGCAGGGCGATAGCCTCGGGCCAAGGCCGCTGGGGATTCTCGAGTACACGCTTCGCCAGTTCCAGTTGCCAGGAGAAAGGCGATTTCGGCGGCTTTCCTCGTTCGCTCCAAAGCGACTCAAAAAACTCGTCGAACCGGCTGAAATGGAGTTCAGGCATTGCCATCCCTTCCCGGCGGCATCAGAGGCCGGCACAGGCCATAGCCGCGGAAACGCCCCGCCCCCACCAGCACCGGCCCCAACACGTCTTCACCGAACACGATCACGGCATGGGCGTGGTGCATCCGCCCGCCGTCCTTCTTGCGAGCGAGCCAGGGAAATTCGTTGCTTCGGGGCACACCCTCAAACAGGGAAACCGGATGCAGTAGCACGTCCACCGGACGCGGCAGCCTTACGCGGACGCAAGCGTCCTTCACGCTTTGCGCCGCCTTCTCCCACTTATCCGGACCGTCGAAGTGGCGGTCCAGCACCACCGGGGTGACGCTGGCCCACCGCCGCGCCGGCCCCATCCAGGTCTCGGCGCGCAAACTCCAGGGCCGCGACTCGCGGGTATCTAGTTCGGCAGCACATTCCAGCCACTGGCCGTCGAAAAGTCGAATCCGGCGCGCCAACCCATTCTCGTCCCGCAACCAGGGTTCGAGCACACTGGCGGCGTCGGTGGGATCGAGTTCGCGTGGCAAGGCGAGTGCCACGCCCATCAGCCGGCCGTCGGCGTGTTCGCTGCCCACGAACGGCAGCGGCAGGAGGGCGACATGGGGTTTCACGGATCGAGCACCGTCAAGAGCATGGCCCGATAGCCATTCGGGCATGGGCTCGGAACGCCCCTTCAACAACGCGCCCCGCAGTGCCTCAATGAGCTTGAGGGTAGAGGGCAACGAAAGACGCTTGCCGGAGAGTTTGAGCACGACCAGGCGAGGATCGAAGATGCTGCCAGGTACTTGCGCACGCTCGGGCGGCGGCGGAACATCGTAGCCCTGCCATAGGCCGGGCTCGGGGCGGAAGCTCAAGGGTTCCTCGCCACCGAATCCTTTAAGTTCGGCCGTAATGGCTTGAAGCTCGGCATCCAGCAGAGCGAATTTCTCTTTGTAGAATGCTTCTGCGGTCTTCCTTTCCGCGCCCTTGCGCCCCCTTATTGCCTTCTTTCGCTCGGTATCCTGTTCGCTTTTCTGTGCCTCAAGCTCGTCGTGACGGGCGACGAGGTCGCGGAACTGCACTACAGCGGTCCTGTTGCAGCGGGCTTCCAGGTAATCCAGGCGCCCCGCGCCGGTAACGCGCAAGCGGTGTTTGGCAACACCAGGAAGTGGAACCAGGGTTGGTGCGGGAGGCACGTCCTCCATCCATATCTGAACAAGGGAGGCAGAATGGCCGACCGACGAAACCTTGCGGCATAGTGTGACCAGCGACTCTCTATAAGTTTCGGGCAAGTCGTCAGACCAGACCAGATGAACGACGGGGTCGTAGGGAATGGCGACCGGGAAGCGCCGATCTCGACGAGGACGGCCCAATGGATATGACCCCACGGGGGTCGCCTGTTTACCCTTTTTCTCGTCCTCGAAAGGAGTAGCGGTATCGTTGACCGGCACATGCACATTAACCACTTCGCGAAAGGTTGCGTCAGACGCGCTTATCCCGGGGGGGCTTAGTGCTTCCAACCAGCGTAGCGCTGCCCCCTCCGCCGCATCCTGCCCGGTCTCGAACCAAGCCGCGGCGAACGCCATGAACACGCGATCCGGATGGGGCGGCCATTCGGCGTGCTCCTTCTTCGACCCGTCCGCTGCAGCCATTGCCCACCCGTTGAGATAACGGATGCCGATGCCAAACATCAGTCGTCTCCTTCGGCCTGATGCATGGCAAGTTGCTGGCTCTTGCGAACCAACGCTACCAAATCGTCCGAGGGCGCTAGTTGGATTTCACCTTCCCACGGCAGGCCGGCGGCTGTTGCTTCTGCTACGGCGTCTTTGAGTAGCTGCACGGCCGCCGTCCCATCGAGAGCGAATGACGGCGGCTTTTTGCCTGGCACGTCGAGCAGTTCCCACACGCAATCCAGTTGGGCAAACAACTGGCAACGAGAACGCAGGTCAGCACCCTCTTCCCGCGCCAGCACCGCCGCCGCCAAGCCCATCGCAGCCAGAGCGGTGTGGGCCTTCCGATCTACGTCCAGGCTGGAGTCGGCCGCACCATTCAAGGGGAAGCGTAGGCGGCGTAAGACGGTCAGCGATAGAACGGTGGTCTGTGTGGCCTTGGAGAGCGTAAAACCGCCTCTGATCCGCGGAGTGCCGTCCTCCTCTTTGATGATGTTGCCATTCCTGTCGCGCGCGAAAGCAAAATCCGGGGTGACGTTGCCGTGATTGATTTTCGAAGGTGCGCCTTGATCTTGGTCTTTTGTCTCGTCGAATGCCACCAACTTGCCCTTACTGAGTCCAAAGAGGGCCGGCTTGCCCCCAACCTTCTCGGCCAATTCAGGATCGCTGGTCCAGCCATCATCCTTGGTTCTGAAAACTGGACCAGCCGCCCTCGCGATGCCAAGCGGATCGATTCGGCTGCCCGTGTTGACCCCCTTGTTGGCATCCCACCCCACCATCTCGGACACCAGCGCCCGCTGGAACTTGGCGCCGAGACCGCCTCGCGGCCCGGTGGAATCCCAGATACCAAAAACCAGGGCGGTGGGGCACAAACCGAATAGCCCAGTGGCATTCCTCACGTCGGCCGTGTCCAGCACTTTGCCCTTGTCCGACTTGCGGAACATCACGCCGCCCAGCTTGCTATCGCGGAAAATTGCATCCGCGGCCCGGTGGGGCGCTTCGAGGCTTGTGACGGAAAACTTTTTAGCTAAGCTCTCATGGTCGAAACGAACCGTCAGCAAAGGCAGCTTGTCGATGCGCTTGGCACGCAGGGCATCCAGCAAGGCGAGTTCCATTCGGTTGGCCTGAGATTGAACCGAGTCCAGCAGCACGCAATCGACAATCTCACCGTCTCCGGTAACACGCTTCTCTACCGCGTATTTGCCGCCCTCGTAAGTGGGTGGAAACACCTTGTCGCCGATACCGCCCGCAGGCTGGTACTCGGTCAAGCACCGAAACGCGGCGGCATGGCCTTCCATAGCTTTCTTGAGAACTTCCATGGTCAGGGGTCGGGTCTCGCTCATCGCTTTTTCTCCTTTGTATGTGAAACATCCAAAATCCGCTTGCACGGCATGTCCTGTGTGCCGATGAGGATCATGTATTTCGATTGCGCGCCATGTTGTGTTCCCTCCAGGTTCTTAGGATTGCTTCTCGTCCAATTCCTTCATCAACATCTCCGGCACCTGCAACCCCCGCGCCATCCGCTCCACCGGCTCAATGACCTCAATCTCAACGCCCTCGGGCGCCGCCTTCAGCTCCCGCAACCTCCGCGCCGAAACCAGCACCCGCGACTCAAGCGTGGAAGTCGCGCTGTTGTACGCGTCCACCGCCTTGCCGAGCTTGTCGCCGACGTTGGCCCAGTGCTCGCCGAGCTTTGCGACGCGTTCGTAGAGTTGCTTGCCCAGGTCCGCGACTTCCTGCGCGTTCTTCGCGAGCGCTTCCTGCCGCCAGCCGTAGTGAACGGCGCGCAGGAGGGCGATGAGGGTGGTGGGCGTGGCGGGGATGACCTTTTCGTTGACGCCGAACTCGATCAACCCCGGGTCCTGCTGGAGCGCGGCGCTGAAGAACATCTCGCCGGGCAAAAACAGCACGACGAACTCCGGGGTGGATTCGAATTGTTCCCAGTAGCCCTTGCGGCCGAGGGCGACGATGTGGTCGCGCACCTGGCGCGCGTGGTCGGCGAGGTGCGCCTGCCGCGTTTCGTCGTCTCCCGCTTCCGCCGCCCTCAGGTACGCTTCCACCGGTGCCTTGGCATCGACCACGAGTTGCTTGCCGCCGGGCAGGCGTACGACGAGGTCGGGGCGCAGCCGACCGTCCTCGGTGGTGCGCGATTCCTGCTCGACGAAGTCGCAGTGATCCACCATGCCGGCCATCTCGACCACGCGCTTCAACTGGATCTCGCCCCAGCGCCCGCGCACCGTCGGCTGGCGCAGCGCCCTGACGAGGCCCGCGGTCTCGTTGTGCAGGCGGGGCAGGTGCGTTTCGACGAGCCCCTTCAACTGGGTATTCAGCTCCGAATAGGCGGAGACGCGCGCTTTCTCGATCTCGCCGAGCTTGCCGTCCACCTTCTCCAGCGATTCCCTGATCGGCTTGACGAGCTCGTCCACCGCCTTCTGGCGTTTCTCGAGGTCGCTCCGGGCGCCTTCCTGGAATTTCTCCAGCGTGGCCTGGGCGAGTTCGATGAAGGACTGGTTGTTGCTCTTCAGGGCGTCGGACGAGAGTGCCTTGAAGGCGTCGGAGAGCTTCTGCTGCGCGTCGTTCAGGAGCGCGAGCTTTTCCTCGGTGGCCTTGCGTTCCGCCGCGAATCTTTCTTCCGCCGCGACTCGGCGCTCGGCCTCGGCGCGCAGCGACTCCGAGGTCCGCCCATGCTCTGCCCTCAACGTCTCGATCTCGCGGGCTCTCTCGGCGAGCTGCCGCTCGAGCGGCCCGAGCGCGGCTCTCGCGAGCAACCCGCGCACGAGCCACGCCAAGGCGCCGCCCGCGGCCAGCGCAATCGTTGCGACAAGCAGCTCGTTCATTTGCTGGACGGCTCCATTCAGAAACCTCCAGGCGCCTCGAAGCGCCTCCGCCAGACTTCCGTCAACGGCCGCCGGTTGCCGAGGTCGGCGGCGCGCAGGAGTTTGCCGATCCAGTTCAACATGTCGAGTACCGGCTCGCGAGCGCGGCCACGGCGATCAGAATCTCGACCATGGACTCCTCCCTCGCCCGAACCTACACCCGCCGCTCTCTCCACGCACGGCTGGACTGCGGCGGTGCCGCGCAGTGGCTTCTGATTCGGACGGCCGGATAACGAAACTACGGCGCACCATGGCTCGACCTCGGACAACGTGGTCCGGGGATTCTCGGCGCGCCCGCTATCAGAACGCGATAGAGAGTCTCAGCCTTCTTCGTACCGGCGCAAGGCTTGTCGAAGTGCTCCGGCCGCCGCCTCGCGCAGCGCCAGCGGCCCGATGACCTCGACCTCCGGGCCGTGGCGCAGGATGTCCATCAGCAGCTCGCGCTCGTCGCGGTAGGGCAGGCGCAGCTCGTAGGACCCGTCGGTGAGGAACTGGCCGGACTGCTGCGGATGCCAGCGCTCGTCGGCGACCCAGCGGGCGCGCTCGGGAGAGAAGCGCAGCACCGCGGTCTTGTTCGCCTTGCCGGCGAAGATGCCGTAGCTGCTCGCGTAGTGTTCCTCGAGCTCGGCGTCGGGGACGTCGCGCGCAGCGCCGGCGAGCTCGGCCGCCGACTGGACCCTGTCCGCGGCGAAGGTGCGAAGCGCCCGCCGCGTGTGGCACCACGCGTCCAGGAACCAGTTGTCGCGGTAATGGACGAGGCGCTGCGGCGAGACCTCGCGCTCGGTGGTCTCGTCGCGGCTGCGGGAGCGGTAGGCGATGCGCAGCCGGCGCCGCTGCAGGGTCGCGGAGGCGAGGGTATGGAAATGCTCTCCGGCCGGGCGCGCCGACATGGACAGCACGCGCAGGCGTTGCGCCGCCTGCGAAAGGCCGAGGCGGCGATGCTCGAGCAGCTCGCCAACGCGAACCGCGAGCGGCCTCAGGTGGTCGGCGAGCAGTCCGGGATCCAGAGATTCGAGCAGGCGCTCGAAGACCACGAGCGCCTGCAGCTCCTTCGCGTCGAACCACAGGCCCGGCAGCTCGTACACACCGTGCGACGCGTCGCGGCGGTAGTAATAGCCGCCGCGCTCGCCGTCCCATTCAATCGGGGCGTTCAGGCGCTCCTTCATCAACCGGATCAAGCGATAGATTGTCGGGTCCGAGCACTTCTCCAGGCGCTCCCTCAGCTCGCTGCGCGAGATCGGCGTGCGCCGCGTGGAGAAGATCCGGTGCAGTTCGTAGATGCGGTCGAACTTGTCCATCGCCGGGGCAATTATGCGGCCGCTTGGTGTCCACGGGGGCCCGGCATTAGGATGCGCCCATGCCCGATCGCTACGACGAGCTGTACGGGAAATTCCGCTGGAACGTCCCGCCGCGCTACAACATCGCGCGGGCCTGCTGCGGGCAATGGGCGCAGGACCGCTCGCGTTTCGCCCTGTACTGGGAGGACGAATCCGGGGCGGCCGCGGCCTACAGCTTCTGGGACATCCAGCAGCAGGCCAACCGCCTGTCGAACGCGCTCGCGGCGCTCGGCGTGCAGCGCGGCGAGCGCGTCGCGCTGCTCCTGCCGCAGCGCCCGGAGTCCGCCATCGCCTACATGGCGATCTTCCAGATGGGCGCCGTGGCGCTGCCGCTGTCGCACCTGTTCGGCCCCGATGCGCTCGAGTACCGCATGGAGCACGCGGGCGCGAGCGTCGCCATCGTGGAGCCCACGACCATCGCCAACCTCTGGGCGGTGCGCGGCAAGCTCTCGCAGCTGCGGCACGTCATTGGCGTGGGCGGCG